>ERZ779974.916-NODE-916-length-11071-cov-1.6988_pt1 | contig 11071 bp, 10 predicted proteins | sample MGYA00511026_ERZ779974 | MGnify/ENA primary metagenome ERZ779974 (study PRJEB29588, sample SAMEA2153010) | human gut metagenome | biome: human gut; feature: human-associated habitat; material: faeces | place: Denmark | collected 2008/2010 ... | reverse complement strand
TGAATTTATCCACATTATATTTATCCTCCCATTACTAAATTCAACTTAAAATATAGTTCAATTTTAAGCTAATTTTATCCAAACTTTTTTAAGTTTATTACGAGCTATTTTAATATTATATTAACTTAATTTTAATTTTAATTATTAAACTTAATTAGTCAATATATTTTATAAAAGAATAAATTTCGCTGTGTATATTTCAACGCCATTTTACACCCACCATATAATATCCACTGCAATTATATTCTGACAGTTTAACCAGTCTGCATCATTTCATATACATAACATATATCTCACATATTATATATACATTGTACATATATTGATTATATAGTATATAATTAGTAAAAATGCTATGGACTGTTTCATTGCTGTGCAATTTTCGCAATCCTGCAAGCACCGACAATCCCGCATATAACGGAGTACAAAAAGATGAAAAAAAACAAATTAAAAAAACAGACTTCAGAAACTTTTAGACTTAGTGCAATCCTTGCCATATCAGGCGGTTTTCAGGATGCATACACATACAATGTCAGGGACGAAGTATTCTCTAATGCACAAACAGGAAATGTGGTGCTTATGAGCCAGAATTTTATGTCCGGTGAATGGCTCCGTGGGTTACATTATCTTTTTCCTATAATAGCGTTTGCTCTCGGAGTCTTTGTTGCAGAAAGAATACAGAAAAAATTGAAATATGTGAAAAAAATACACTGGCGGCAGATAATCGTACTTATGGAATTAGCCATATTATTTATTGTAGGTTTAATTCCCGGACAATACAACATGACAGCAACAATGCTTGTATCCTTTGCCTGTTCAATGCAGGTACAGACTTTCAGAAAAGTAAACGGCTATGGCTATGCAAGTACCATGTGTATCGGAAATCTCAGAAGCGGTACAGAAAGTCTTTCTATTTATCTGCGTGAAAAAAAGCCGGAAATCTTAAAAAAAGCACTTCACTATTACGGTATAATACTTGTTTTTGCAATCGGTGCAGGTATCGGAGGAATTTTATCATTATATATAGGTATCAAAGCTATATGGGTATCATCAATTCTGTTAGCAGCAGTCTTTATAATGATGTTTGTTGAAAAAATGTAATATTGGAAAAAACTTTTTCAAGATATATATCAAAAAAATACAGTCTGAGCATAGAAATAACTTTCTATGCCGGGCTGTATTTTTCTAAAATATAAGCAACCCCGTCTTCATCATTGCTCTTTGTAATAATATCTGAAATCTCTTTAAGCTCTTCACAGGCATTTGCCATTGCAACTCCACATCCTGCCGTCTTTATCATATCAATGTCGTTGCCGCCATCACCAAATGCTATAAGCTCTGATATATCAATGTCAAGCTTTTCACAAAGCCATTTAAGGGCATTTCCCTTGTTTACCTCACCATGGTTTATCTCGATATTGTTAGGCATGCCCGAGCACACCTTAGATGTCTTAAGTATTTTAAGTTCTTCAAGTGTTTTTCTTCTATCATCCATATCACTGAAAAACATGTTTATCTTCTCGACGCTCTCAAGTTCTTCAATATTCTCCCAAAGATCTTGCTTTGAACCTCTGCTTGAAAGATAATATTTTCTAAAATCATCATTTTTTATATAGTTCTCTGCTCTGTCATACGTTTTTTTATCACCGATGCCAAGTCCTCCGGAAGCAACATCCGTAAGTGCATCGTGTCTTAGAACTATATCTCTTACAAGCATAACTTCTCTTTTATCAATACTTTTTCTGTAAATAATACTGTTGTCGGCAAGTTGATATACCAGACCGCCATTTAATGCTATTGCATAATTTGTCCCGGGAATGCTTCTCAATTCCTTTAATATACCTGCAATCGGTCTGCCCGTTGTAAATACAATCTCAGTCCCTGCTTTTCCGTATTTTTCAAGTATTTTTCTTGTCCTGTCAGTCATCTCTCCCTTGCTGTCAAGGCATGTTCCGTCAAGGTCAAGTGCTATCATTGATATTTTCATGTTCATTATCTTCAACTTCCTGTTATTTAATTTGATGAACAAAGTATATCATATTTATTATTTAACGGCTACTCCTCCCGTGGAAAGATAACCGTAAACTTACTGCCCTGTCCTTCTTTGCTCTCCAACACAACTTCTGCATTATGATACATTGCCGCATGTTTCACTATAGACAGACCAAGACCTGTTCCTCCGGTTTCCTTTGACCTGCTTTTGTCTACTCTGTAAAAACGTTCAAAAATTCTTGACTGCTGTTCTTCTTTTATTCCAATTCCTGTATCTTCAATAACAATAATATTTTTTTCAGCTTCCTTAGACAGCGTCATGTCAACTCTTCCTCCGTCTTTATTGTACTTTATACCATTTTCACAAAGATTATATACAATTTCATAAAGCAGACTTCTTACACCGCGGAGTTTTATGTCGTCCCCGCTTACATTTATTGTCACATTCTTTTCTTTCGCCGCATTTTCCAGAACTTCTTTTGTCTCTTCAGCAATATCTTTTAAGTCGACAAGTTCCATTTCCATGTCCCTATTTTCATCAAGCCATGAAAGACGTATAATATCTTCTACAAGTTTTACAAGTCTCTCTGCCTCCTTACGGATATGTCCGACAAATCTTGGCATATCTTCCTCTTTTACAAGATTATTTTCCATAAGTTCTGCACTGCCGATAATCGACTGAAGCGGTGTTTTTAATTCGTGTGATACATTTGCCGAAAATTCTCTCCTTGTCCTTTCTGCATTACTTTTCTCTGTTTCATCTACAGCAAGTAATACTGCACCAAGTGTCTTTCCGGCTGATTCTATCTTACTTATTCCAAGGCGGTACTCAAGTCCGTATCTTTTAAGTACCATCTCTGATTTTCCTTTTTCCATTGCCTCTTTTATCGTTTTTCCGACAGAGAGATTTCGTTCTATCATAAGAAAATCTTTTCCGACACACTCATCGGTTGCACCAAAAATCTTTTGTGCTGCCGGGTTTATACTGATTATGTTATTTTTTGCATCGAGAAGTATAAGTCCCTCATCCATATTTTCAATAGTAGCCTGAAATTCATCTTTCTTTTTCTGAAGTTCTTCAAGCTGTTCATCTATTTGCCTGTGCTGATGCTCTATATGTCTTAAAAGCGGTGAAATTTCCCCATATGCATCATTTTTCAAAGGTTCATCAAGATCAAGATTATTCAAAGGTTCTACTACTTTCTTTGATACTCCCTTTGCAAGAATTGATGATAAGATTATTGCTAAAACTATTGTTATAACTATAGGTGACATCATCGAAAATAAAAGCTTAAAAACCGTATCCTGGCTTACTGATATTCTTACAACACTTCCGTCACTTATTTTCTTTGCATAATAAAGTGTTTTCTGCATAAGTGTAACTGAATATCTCGAGCACTCGCCCCTGCCAAATTTCAACGCATCTTTAACCTCTTCCCTGTCTGCATGGTTTTCCATTTTCGATACATCAGATTTATTGTCAAACTTAACAGTTCCGTCTGCTTCTATCCATGTAATCCTATATTTCTTTTCTTCAAGATTTTTGAGATAGTCCTCCCCCTGATTTTGAACACCCGTGACAACAAAACCAAGCTGTGATTCGAGCTGTTGTTCTTCTATATTTGTGAAATGCCTGTACAAAATTCCAAGAATAAATGTACAGCAAAACAGTACCATAATTACCGCAATCAAAAGTACCGATTTAAATATTTTTTTAGTCATTGTATCCCTCCATTTTATATCCGACATTCCTAACAGTCGTGATATATCTGCCACCATCACCCAGTTTCTGCCTGAGCGTCTTTATGTGCATATCTACTGTCCTTGTCTCTCCGTAGCTGTCAATGCCCCATACTTCTGATAAAAGCTGATTTCTTGTATATGCCATCCCGGGATGCATAAGGAATATTTTTAATATTTCATATTCTTTATGGGTGAGACTGACCCTCTTTCCATCAACCAATACAGTATGTTCTTCAACATTCAGCTCTATTATACCATTGACATATTTGGTTTTGTTTTCTTTTTTGGGCATACATCTTCTAAGTACAGCCTTTATCCTTGAAACCATCTCCATCATTCCAAATGGTTTTACCAGATAATCATCTGCCCCAAGGTCAAGACTTTTAATCTTATCGTACTCAACACTTTTTGCGGTAGCCATAATAACCGGTATATCCTTAGTTCTTGAGGATGCTTTTATCTTAGTTAAAAGAGAAACACCATCCTCCCCCGGAAGCATTATATCAAGTATCACAAGTTCCGGAAGCTCGTCTGTCGTTGCAAGTTCCATCCAGAAACTGTCTCCATCCCCAAATCCTTTTGCTATAAAACCTGTCTGCTCCAAAGTGTATACTTCTATGTCTCTTATACTCACATCATCTTCTACACACCAAATCATATCATTCCTCATTTCCGTGCACTATGATATATACTCTTAATGATTTCCGGTTACTGAAAATACAACCCACTTAGCCACATTTACCGCATGATCTCCAATACGCTCAAAATATTTTGCAATCATCAGAAGATCAAGTGCATACTCACCGTCTTTCGGATTTTTAGCTATCAAATCTATAAGAAAAATTTTAACCTTGTGAAAATAATCATCCACAACGTCATCATAATCAATAATACTGTTTGCAAGGTCAAGATCACTTTTTACAAATGAATCAATCGACTCAGTAACCATTTTTATTGTTGCAGATGCCATCTGATCAAGATATTCACACTCTTCACTTGTTCTTCCATTTAAAAATCCAATAATCTCCGCAACATCTGATGCCTGATCACCTATTCGTTTTATATCAGTTATCATTTTAAGAGCTGTTGATACCTGTCTCAAATCTTTTGCAACAGGCTGCTGCTGAAGCAAAAGCTTCAGGCAAAGCGACTCAACATTCCTCTCAAGGTCATCAAGTGAATTGTCAAGCGGCTCGACCTCCCACCTTATATTAACATTACCTTCTTTCAACGCCTTAGCCGCAAGAGATATGCATTCTTCACACATTGCACCCATCTCAATAAGTTTTTTATTTAAATCCGCAAGCTGCTCATCAAATCTGCTTCTCATTTCCAAAATCCTCCTATTATTAAATTCAACTTTATTGCGAAACTCTCTTATCCTTCACCGGCTTGAATGAATATAATAAATAATGCAAGCTGTCACAGCATAACAACAGTTTCGCAATCCAAATTAACCGAATCTTCCTGTAATATAATCCTCTGTTCTCTTATCCTCAGGTGATGCAAACATCTTTTCCGTATCCCCGTACTCAATAAGATCACCAAGCAGGAAGAATGCTGTTCTGTCAGAAATACGAACTGCCTGCTGCATATTATGTGTAACTATAACAATCGTATATTTTTCTTTAAGCTCACTTGCAAGTTCCTCTATCTTTGATGTAGATATAGGGTCAAGAGCACTTGTAGGCTCATCCATAAGAAGTATCTTCGGTTCAACGGCAAGAGCTCTTGCTATACAAAGTCTTTGCTGCTGGCCGCCTGACATACCAAGTGCCGACTTTTTAAGCCTGTCCTTTACTTCATCCCAGATTGCTGCACCTCTCAAAGAATTTTCAACAATCTCGTCAAGTCTTGCCTTATTTTTTATTCCGTGTGTTCTTGGTCCATAAGCAATATTGTCATATATACTCATCGGAAAAGGATTAGGTTTCTGAAAGACCATCCCTATATCTTTTCTAAGTTTATTTACATCCGTATCAGGTGCAAAAATATCCATATCTCCATATTTGACTTCACCTGTTATTTTTACATCCTGAACAAGGTCATTCATTCTGTTCAGTGTCTTTAAAAATGTTGATTTTCCACATCCTGACGGACCTATAAGTGCAGTAATACTCTTTTGTGGAATATCAATATTTATATTTTTCAATGCCTGTGTCTGTCCATACCACAAACACAAATCCTTAACTGTCATTATGTTATTCATCTGCTTCCTCCTGCTATTTCCTGCAAAATAATAAATACCGGCTGCCTTAATTTATCGTTCTACTTTTTTCTTAAAATATAAACCGGTAAACTTAGCGGCAAGGTTTACCAAAAAAGCAAGTATCATCAATATTGCCGCTATTGCAAAAGCAACTTCAAATTCTCCCTGTTCTTTAGCATATACATAAAGTGCTACCGTGAGTGTTGCTCCTGCTCGTCCGAGTCCGTCTATAAAACCGTTTATTGTATGAGCAAAACCTGCCGTAAACAATAATGCCGCTGATTCTCCGAGTATTCTTCCTACTGCAAGAATACATCCTGTCATAATACCATCTACACAACTCGGAAGCACAACTGTCCTTATAACTCTCCATTTGCCTGCACCAAGTCCAAAAGCACCTTCTCTGTAACTTTGCGGAACTGTCTTTAAACTTTCCTGCGTTGTTCTCATTATTGTTGGAAGATTCATAATAACAAGTGTCATTGCTCCTGCAAGAATTGAAGTCTGCATTTTAAGAAACTCACAGAAAAATAACATTCCTACAAGACCATATATTATTGACGGAATACCTGAAAGTGTCTCCGCTGCATATTCTATGACTGCAACCATCTTTTTATTTGTCGCATATTCCGTAAGGTAGATTGCTGCCCCTACTCCAAGCGGAAGAACGAATACAAGTGTTGCTATCACAATATAAAATGTGTTTAATATATCCGGCAGAATACCTATGCTCTGCGTCAGATAACTTGGTTTCGTTGAAAGAAGTTTCCATGTAATATTCGGAAGTCCTTTATACAATACAAAACCGATAACAAATATAACAAGGCTGCATGTTATAGCAACTGATAGCAACATTAAAATTTTCATTATCCAGATATAAGCTTTTCTCTTCATTTTCCAATCACTCCTTTTCCTTCTTCAAAAGACTGTTGAGCAATGCATTTATCAACATGATAAACAAAAACAGTACAAGGGCAATCGAAAACAATGCCTGCTTTTGTAATCCGGATGAATATGACATCTCGCTCGCAACCGCTGTTGTAAGGAATCGTACACTTTGAAAAAGCTTTGGCATATTTGCCACATTTCCTGAAACCATCATTACAGCCATTGCCTCTCCTATAGCACGTCCGACTCCGAGTACCACCGCTGCTGCTATGCCGCTTTTTGCCGCCGGAACTGATACTTTAAAATATGTCTCAATAGGTGTTGCGCCAAGCGCAAGTGATGCATCCTCGTATTCGGGCGGAACTGCTTCAAGTGCCGTAAGTGACACACTTATAATAGAAGGTAATATCATTATCGCCAATACTATAATTGCTGAGAAAAGACTGGCACCGTCTGCTATATTAAATGTATCTCTCACCCACGGAACAAGTACCAGCATACCGACAAGACCGTAAACAACTGACGGAATACCGGCAAGCAGACTTACCGCCATCTCTACCACTGCCTTTACTCTCCTGTTTGCAACCTTTGCAAGATATACTGCTGTAAGAAATCCTACCGGAACACCTATTATAATAGCTCCCGCCGTACCATATACACTTGTAAGAATAAATGGCAGTATTCCATATGAAGGTGTTGCTGCGGTTGATGCCCATTTCTTTCCAAATAAAAATTTTAATATTCCTATTTCCCTTATTGCCGGTATTCCTGCAATAACAAGATAAACAGTTATAAGTAAAACAAAACCAACCGTTATCAATCCAAGTATCAAAAATATTCCATGGATAATTGTTTCAAATTTGTTATGACTTTTTCTCATATAAAAGCTCCATTCCGCAGACGCTTTACAACATAGCCAACTTGTGACGCCTGCGGCACAAATTGCCTGATTAAAACGGGCAAGCCTTACGACTCACCCTTAATGCAGCATATATAAATATTACTCTTATTATTTATTACTTTTCGTTAGCCGGCACTACACCTGCTGCTGTGATAGTATCTGCTGCGCCCATTGCATAATCAAAGAATGCCTGGGCTGCGTCGCTGAGTTTTGTATCTTCTTTTGTTACAAATACAAATGGTCTCTGAATTTTATAGCTTGCATCTTTTACAGTATCTTCTGATGGTGTTACTCCGTCTACTGCGAGAGCCTTTACACTGTCATCAACCGAAGCAAGTGACGCATAACCGATTGCATTTGGATTGTTTGCAACTGTTGTGATAACATCACCTGTTGATGTAAGTTCCTGTCCATATTTACATTTATCTTCTGTTCCTGTAATAGATTCAAATCCATCACGAGTACTCGACGCTGCTTCTCTACCTATAAGAACGATGTCTCCTTTATCTCCTCCGACATCACTCCAATTCTTAATTTTTCCTGTATAAATATCAGCAATCTGCTCAACCTTTAAGTCTGTTACTTTGTTTTCAGGATTTACGATAATAGCAATTCCGTCATATGCAATGATTGTTTCTTTAAGTCCCTGATTTTTCTCATCATCTGTCAATGCACGGCTAGAAAGTCCGATGTCACATCTTCCCTCTGTTACTGCTGTGATTCCTGAACCTGAACCTGTAGGATTGTATGTAAATTTTACATCCGGGTTTGCTTCCATAAATGCCTCACCCAAAGCACCAACTACTTTTTCCATTGATGTTGAACCGTCTGTTGCAACAGAACCACTGAGGTTTCCGCTTGATGATGCATCTGCACTGCTTGATGAACCTGAAGAAGATTTGTCACTGTTTCCTGATGAACTTCCACATCCTGTAAGTGATGTAAGTGTTAATGCTGATACCATAGCAGCTACTAATAATCTGTTTTTTGTTCTCATAATTTTTTGTCTCCTTTTGTTTTAAGTTTATTTGTTTTTTGTTTTCCTTTTTACAAATATTATGATATAGCCGCAAAGTAAAATTCAAAAGGCAGGTTTTGTAAAAGATATGTAAAGAATTTTGAGAAAGCAAATGGGCTTTTTGGAGAATTGTAATTTCTATAGGTTTATATTTTAAAGCAGAAAGAGGATATAATAATCATGCAATTATTACATCCTCTTTTTTATCCGTTCTTATTTATTATCTCTGATGAAGATACCTTTCTACTGACTGTACGGCAGTTGCTCCGTCTGCCACTGCTGTTACTATCTGTCTGAGTGGTTTTGTTCTTATATCTCCTGCCGCATATATACCCTCACTGCTCGTCTTGCAGTCCTCGCCGGCTTTTACATATCCCTTTTCATCCAAATCCACAAAATCTTTAAATATATCTGTTTGAGGATTCATTCCTACAGCTATAAACACTGCCGATACTCCAAGTTCTTTTTCCTCACCTGTTTTGTTCTGAACAAGCTGTACTGATGTTACTTTTTTGTCACCTTTTATTTCTTTTATTTCATAAAACGGAAGTATCTCTATATTTGCTGTTTCCTTTACTTTCTGCTGGATATTTACTGCTGCCCTGAACTCATCTCTCCTGTGAATTATATAAACTTTTTCACATAATGATGAAAGATGGAGTGCATCTTCAAAAGCAACATCCCCACCGCCTGCTACAGCAGTTACTTTATTCCTGAAAAATGCTCCGTCACATGTTGCACAATATGAAACTCCCATTCCCATAAATTCTTCTTCACCTGCTGCACCAAGTTTTCTGTGTGACGCTCCTGTTGCAGCTATAATTGTCTTTGTCTCAATAGCTTCACCCTTGTCAAGCATAACTTTATATGCTTTTTTTCCTTCTGAATCTGTAATTTCTTCTATTTTTAATACCTCATCATCTATAAACTCTGCTTCAAGCTTATCCGCATGTTCTCTAAATCTGTTCCCCAATGAAAATCCATCAATCTCAGGCAGTCCAAGGTAATTGTCAATCCTCTCTGTTGTAATTATCTGACCTCCACTGTATCCTGCCTTTTCGATTACTACCACATCAAGTTTTGCTCTTTTTGCATATATTGCTGCTGAAAGACCTGCCGGTCCGCTTCCTATGATAACTAAATCTCGCATATTTCCTCCAATTAAATAAAATTATTTTAAAGTAACCATTTCAGGTTTAGTTCTGTAAAACATTGCTCTTGAAACCTTATTCTTTTCTAGATACCCGTTTGTTTCCAAATTTCCAATTACTTTTTTTCTTAAATATGTTGAATCACTAATTCCAAGATACTCTGCTATATCTGAAACTTTGTGTGATTTATAATAACAATATGACAACACTTTCTCATCAAACTCTGTGCCATTCGGGACAGGAACAAACACTAATGCCGGTATGTTACTATTTTCCAAGCCGGCATCATAAGTCAAATCCGGGAGTACAAGTGTAAAATGGTCTGATGAAGAATATACATATGGTTTATGCTTTTCATCTGCGTCTGTATATTCTTCTATTATTTTATCAAATCCCGTTCCTACTGCCTCCATAACATTACATGCTACAAGCACACCTGTTATAAGCTCATTTCTTCTTTTTGAATTTATTCCTGATAAATCATATGTTTTTCCGATTTTTTCTCCCCTATAAAATCCTCCGGGTGATGAAATTTCAAGCCTGTCCTTAAACATATCTATCTGAATTTGTGTTCCATCAAGAAAATAGTCACGATGTGCAACCGCATTTATAACTCCTTCAAATAGTGCTCTTTTTGGATATGCATCTATGTTTTTTCTTCCATCCTCAAGTTTAATCAATGAATGATTCATTCTTTGATTAATAAAATCTATAATGTATTCAATTGATGCTATTAAATTTCCGTTAAAACGGTTTATGGTCACAATTCTCTCGCTGCCTTTAGTAAAACCTGAAAATACAGAGCATAGTACTTCCGTCTTTTTTCCATCATAATCATCCAAAAATAATATTGCACCATTAAGAAGATAACCATTTTCATTATAAAAACCAAGTGACTGTAACGCTTTTTCTTTCAGTATCTTTCCGTCATTGTGCTCGGAATAAAACTTCCGTAAATCTGAAATTTTTGACGAATCATATTTTTCATTCGAAACAAGAATATCATACTGTGTATTTTTACTCTTCACACTCATTTCTATTATTTCTTCATATGTCGCACCATTTGTAAAACCGTCACGCCTCATAAAAATAGCCGGGATATTTCTATATTTTAAAATCACAGGTTTTACAGCAGATTCAGGAATTTTGACTTTTATAATAAATCTTTC
>ERZ779974.909-NODE-909-length-11121-cov-2.69483_pt1 | contig 11121 bp, 7 predicted proteins | sample MGYA00511026_ERZ779974 | MGnify/ENA primary metagenome ERZ779974 (study PRJEB29588, sample SAMEA2153010) | human gut metagenome | biome: human gut; feature: human-associated habitat; material: faeces | place: Denmark | collected 2008/2010 ... | reverse complement strand
GTGATGCTTGCGGAAGTGTTAAATACACAGACCAAAGAAGGAAAGAAACCGGCAGAGATACTGGCTGCCGACGAAAATGCAGAAGTGACCCGATTTATGTCGGATGAAGAGAAGAAAAAAGTCGTTGATTATATGGAAGCCGGCAGACGCTATCTTGGCCAGATGGACTTAAATATCAAATCCCCACTCGTATGGGAGTTTTACGACAATACCTTAAAGACACTCGCGGGATATGGAGCTAAGATCGTGCGGCTGGATGCATTTGCCTACGCACCGAAAGAGCCGGGAGAGAAGAATTTCTTAAATGAGCCGGGAACATGGGATTTACTTGAAAAAGTACGGAAACTGGCAGATAAATACAACCTGACCTTACTCCCGGAGATTCATGCAAGCTATGGCGAGAAGAATTATGAGCAGATCGCAGGGAAAGGCTATATGACCTATGATTTCTTCCTGCCGGGACTGATCATCGATGCCCTGGAGAGCGGGGATGGAAAACATCTTTTCGACTGGGCGAAAGAATTGATCGAAAAAGACATCCATACCGTCAATATGTTAGGATGCCATGACGGAATCCCACTTCTTGACTTAAAGGGATTATTATCAGAAGAACGTATCCAGAACCTGATCGATACTGTTGTCGGAAGAGGCGGCTATGTCAAAGACCTTCACGGCCAGAAGAACATGTATTATCAGGTCAATGCAACTTACTACAGTGCACTTGGGGAAGACGATGCAAAGATGCTTCTTGCGAGAGCCTTACAGCTGTTCATGCCTGGAAAACCGCAGATCTGGTATCTTGATCTGTTTGCAGGAAAGAATGACCATGAGGCAGTCAAGCGTGCCGGAGCAGGCGGACACAAAGAGATCAACCGTACAAATCTTACCACAGAGCAGATGGAAGAGGCATTAAAGAAGCCGGTAGTAGCAAGACAGTTAGAGCTTCTCCGCTTCCGCAGTACCTGTCCTGCATTTGAGAAGGAGAGCAGGATCATGGTAAATTCAGATGGAAATAAGATGGAATTTACATGGGAGAATGACGGATATCAGGCAAAACTGAAGGCAGATCTGAAAACATTCGAATTTGTGATTACAGAAACAGCACCGGACGGACAGACAAGAACACTGTAAAATATTTGGCCATTTTCAAATTTTAAATATAAATACTGTATATCATCCAACAGGTCTGCACAGCAATGGCAGACCTGTTGAACTATAGAAAAGAGGACTCTGATATGAACTATAATATAAACGAACAGAAACTTGGTTTTGACCGCGTCCTGCCATGGGAAGGACAGGTTCCGGCATTGGTAAAAGAAGGAGAACATTATTTTCTTCAGGTAAAGGCACCGGAGGCAGAGAAAGTTACATTTACAATGAATGAGGAAGAATTTCCATGCACCAGGGAAGATGACGGAATCTGGCGTATGGAGTACACTCTCAGGACAGGAATACAGTATGTGCAGTTGAAGATTGATGATGTAGAAGTTGTGACACCATTGCTTCCAATCACCTATGGTTATAGCCGGCCATATAATTATGTAGCACTTGAGATGAAAAATGAAGAGTTTTATCAGGTAAAAGATGTGCCGCACGGAAGTGTCCGCAGGGAATACTTTTTTTCAAAGGTTACCGAAGAGTGGGAGAGCTGCATAGTATACACTCCATATTGCTATGAAGAAGAAACAGAAAGAGAATTTCCGGTATTATATCTTCAGCATGGACATGGAGAAAATGAGATCGGCTGGACTGCGTCTGGGAAGGTGAATTTTATTCTGGATAATCTGATCGCAGAGAAGAAGGCGGTTCCAATGGTGATCGTTATGAGCAACGGAATGGTTCAGACAGTGACAGAAGAAGGCGAGAGAATCGTTGATTTTAAACTTTTGGAAAACCAGCTTCTGACAGATATTATGCCTTATATTGAGAAAAAATTCCGTGTCGGAAGGACGAAGAAGATGCGTGCGATGGCAGGTCTTTCCATGGGATCCTTACAGACGAGCATTATCGGATTTAAGCATCCGGAATACTTTAGTTCACTTGGAATATTCAGCGGATTTGTGACAGATATCATTCAGGGAAGCCCGCTTGACATGGTTGACCGCGGAACCAGTGAGAATAAACATATGAAAATTTTAGATGATGCCAAAGTATTCAATAAAACATTTGACGTTTATTTCAGGGCAATGGGAGACAAAGATCCGTTCTGGGAGAATTTTGCACATGACGATCAAATATTAAATGAAAAAGGGATTGATCAGATACGAAACGTATATCCGGGAGCACATGATTGGAACGTATGGCGCATGTGCATTCATGATTTCGCACAGCTTATATTTAAATAAGAACTGCTTCATGGAAAAAGAAACAGGATGCAAAACAGATTAAGTTTATAAAGGAGATAAGGATATGGCTTTTTTACAGATTGATTATAAATCCGAAGCATTAATGAGAGGTGTCAATATTAAGGTAATACTTCCGTCAGATGGCATGGCAGGTAAGTGGGAGCCACCTTATAAAACATTGTATTTATTACCGGGTTACAGCGCAACGGCGACAGAACTTATTACTTATCTGGGACTTAGAGGACAATCCGAGTTAAAAGGAATCGCGATCGTCCTGCCGGATGGAGAAAATCTGTTTTATCAGGATCTGCCGGATCGTATGACATTTTATAGCACTTATGTAGGAAAAGAACTGGTGGAAGTAACCAGAAAGATGCTGCCACTGTCCACAAAAAGGGAAGACACTTTTATCGGTGGAATTTCCATGGGGGGATATGGAGCATTATATAATGGCTTTAAATATCGTGACACTTTTTCAAAAGTAGTGGCATTTTCCCCGGCATCGGACGCTTATATGCTGCTTGCCGAAGAAGATGCACCAGGATTTTCGAGAAAGCAGTTCGAGGGAATCTTCGGAAGCAAAGAAGCTTATTATGGCAGTGTATGTGCACACAGTGGACGAGAAAAGATGTGGATAACAGACCGGAGCTGTTCCTGTGTTGTGGAAAAGATGACCGCCTTGTATATGATGCGGTAGAAAAATTAGAAAATGCTTTACAAAAGGAAAATATTACTCATGAGTATCGCAGCGGACATGGCGATCATGAATTTTTCTACTGGGAACAGATGATGGATCCGGCATTTTCTTTTCTTGCAGGGATTGAGGAAGGAACAAAAGATAAACTGTTGATACCGGAACAAGGAGAATAGGATGAATTACCATATTGAGAAATTAAATGAACAGACGTGGCTGATAGAAGAATATAGTAATACGGCAAGTGCTTATATGTACCTGCTCACCGGAAAGGAAAGGGCATTATTGATCGATACCGGATTTGGAACGATCCCACTGAAATCAATATGTGAAGAACTTACTGTGCTTCCGGTCACTGTGGCACTGACGCATGGACATGTAGACCATATTGGCGGAACCGGAGCATTTGAGGAAGTATGGCTTGCAAAAGAAGACAAAGAACTTTATGAGGCACACAGCAGAGAGGATGTCCGTCATATTTTTACACAGGATGAGCTTTTCCCGGTAAAAGAAAATTGCAGTTATTTTGAGAGTGAGATGGTATTTGAGATTGGTGACAGACCGGTGCGTGTGGTAAGGACACCGGGACATTCTGTCGGATCAGTATGTTTCCTTGATGAAAAGAACAGATGGATGTTCACCGGGGATACCTGCTGTAAGGCTCATGTACTGCTCCAGATGGAATTTGCGGCACCGATGCAGACCTATAAGAAATCACTGGAAAAGCTGATCGCTATGGAATCTCTCTACGATATTACCTGGCCAGGACATCATATCAAACCGGTCGAGAAACAGGTGATACATGATTTCCTGACAGCTGTGGAAGGAATTACAGGTGGCACAATGGAAGGTGCCTGGACCGAGCTTCCTATGGGCAAAGCAAGACTGTTAGAGTATAAAGAAATCGGAATCGAATATTAGATAAAGTATGAGGCAAGAGATGTTTTAATCTTTTGCCTTTTTGGTTGCATGAAAATTTAAAAGAGGCTATACTTTTTTGTATATTTCATATTCATCAAAAATGTATGAAGTTTTTACAGATAGAATAGGAAGGACTCATCCATGGACATCAAAGACTGCATCATTTACGAAAAAACAATCCCTGCTCACCCGGCAGTATACGATGATTTTCCGGAGAATCTGCTGCCGGAACTGGCAGGGTATTTAAAAGAGCACGGAATTGAAAAATTATATTGTCATCAGACGGAAATGTTTGAGAAAGTGACTTCCGGGAAGAATGTTGTTATCACAACATCAACGGCGAGCGGCAAGACCTTAAGTTTTTTACTCCCGGTTTTACAGGACATTTTGAAAAATCCGCTGACAAGGGCAATCTTCATTTACCCGACCAAGGCACTTGCGGCAGACCAGTACCGTGCGATTGCACCGTATCTGGAATATTTTGGAGAGAACCGTATTGTGGCGGGCGTGTATGATGGGGATACGCCGGTGGCGGAGCGTACAAGAATCCGGCAGAGTGCCAATATTATATTGACAAACCCGGAGATGGTGAATGGGGCATTTCTGCCGAATCACAGCAAATACGGGTTTGATTTTATTTTTTCCAATTTAAAATACATTGTGATCGATGAGCTGCACACGTATCGTGGAGCGTTCGGTTCGCATCTGGCAAATGTGTTCCGCAGGCTTTCAAGAGTATTCCGTTATTATCATTCCAATCCGCAGTTTCTTTGCAGTTCTGCTACGATCGCCAATCCGGTGGAGCTTGCAACAGAGATCTGTGGAAAGCAGTTTGCACTTGTGGATAAGGACGGCTCCCCAGCAGCAGAACGTGGATATTATCTCATCCAGCCGCCGAAGATCATGGGGAAAGACGACAACTATTATGGGCAGATCCGCATTACGACAGTGGCGGCAGAACTTTTGCCGGAGCTGATGGATGAAGGAAAAAATTTTATTGCGTTTACGAAGTCCAGAAAGAATGTGGAGATCGTCTTAAAAGAGACGAGAGATCATTTGGAAGCGGAGGGATTTTTAGGCACGCATAAGCCGGATGAAATCTCCGGTTATCGTGGCGGTTACACGCCGCTTGAGCGGAAACAGATTGAAAATCAGATGATCTCGGGAGAACTGATGGGACTTGTTTCCACGAATGCATTAGAACTTGGAATTGATATCGGAAAGATCAGTACCACGGTGTTAGTCGGTTATCCGGGCACCAGAGCCTCATTCTGGCAGCAGACAGGGCGTGCCGGAAGAAGCGGGAAAAGGAGCAGCAACTATCTCATTCTCGACAATCAGCCGTTTGACCAGTACATTGCACTTGAGCCGGGCTGGCTGTTTGAGGGAAGCAGTGAAAATGCTGTGATCGATAAGAATAATCTGATTATTGAGCTGGCGCATATCCGTGCGGCAGCAGCGGAGATCCCTTTGACGCTTGATGATATTTCCCTGTTTCCGGATCTTGGCGAGGCAATCCCGGTACTTCTCCGCGCTGAGGAACTGTCGAGCCACAATGGAAAATTTGCGTGGTCTGGCGGTGAGTTCCCGGCGGGTGATTTTTCCATGCGCAATATTGACGAGAAGCGCTATAAGCTTCTGCACAAGGACAGCGGAAAAGAAATCACAGAGATGGACGAGAGTCAGGCGTTCCGCGAGCTTCACGATGGTGCGGTCTACATGCATGACGGTGTTGCTTATCAGGTGACAAAGCTTGACCTTGAGAGCCGAACTGCCTATGCAGTGCCTTTTAATGGAAATTATTATACGGTCGCGGCAGGGGAAGCGAATGTGAAGATCGTTCACGAGAGTAAAAATATGCCGCTTGCGCGCACAGAGCTTCATTTTGGCGATGTCAATGTGAGCGATTACGTTTATATGTTTAAGAAAATGCAGTTTCACAATCATCAGAATCTTGGCTATGAGCAGTTACCGAAGGCACTCTCCAAAGACTATGATACGGAGAGTACCTGGATGCGTGTGCCGGAGAATGTCGTGAAGGTGTACCGGGGATTGATCCAGGTGAATGAGAATACGAAAATGGTGCGGAACAATTATTATGAGGGCGTCTGTTTTGCACTGAAAAATGCTGCCCGGATGGTGACGATGACAGAGCAGGAGGACATCGGGGTAATTACATCGGCGAATGCACTGGAACTTGCGTTTGACACAAGCTCGGATGTAGACATCTATTTTTACGATAAGTATGTGGGTGGACTTGGATTCGCTGAAAAGATTTATGATAATATGGAAGATATTATCCAAAATGCCGTGAAGCTTGTAAAAGGCTGTGGATGCAAAGATGGCTGTGCCGCTTGTGTGGGAGATTACCGGCTTGACAGGCAGATGGTACTTTTCGGACTGGAAAACCTGCTGGAACACTGGGATGTCCCGATGGGAGTGAAGACTGCAGAGCATGCGCCGTCCACGTTCAGGAGAAAAGAGTTCTCGTTTGAAAAGTTAGGAGAGCAGTGGCAGGAGTTCTGCAAAAAGATTAGTGAAAACGGAGAGAACTTTGCCGCATTTTTACAGACCGTTCCGGCGGTCGAAGTGAGAGAGCGGATGCTGATCTTAAAATTATCCAGCGCCTTTTATGCTGACTGGGTGATGGAGCCGGGAAACCGCGAGAGCCTTAAGAATATTATCAGTTATTATGCGGATGTGCCGGTTGGATTCCAGATTCAGGTGGCACTCGCAGATGAAGTGAGAGAGCCGGATAAGGACGCGATGGAGAAGATGGAACGGAGGCTAAAATGAAAACAAGAGAAGAAGCAACAAAATACGGACTGTCATTTCCAGACACTTATCTGGAAACGCCGTTTCATGATCCAAACTGGGAGTTAGTGCGTGTGCGTGGAAGCAAAAAGGCATTTTTGTGGGTATATGAGCGGAACGGATACATCAATCTGAATGTGAAAGTGCGCCCGGAGTGGCGCGATTTCTGGAGGGATGCCTATGCGTCCGTGCTTCCGGGATATCATCAGAACAAAGAACACTGGAATACGATCATTTTAGACGGGACAATTCCGGATAAGGATGTGAAGCAGATGATTGCAGAAAGCTATGACATTATCACAGACAGTCCGACAAAGCGTATTTATGAGGCGGTGAAAACCATTCCAAAAGGTAAAGTGGCGACTTACGGCAGGGTGGCAGAGCTTGCCGGAAATCCGAGAATGTCCAGAGCTGTCGGAAATGCACTGCACCATAACCCGGATCCGGAGCATATCCCATGTTACCGTGTTGTGAATTCCAAGGGAGAATTAGCAGGGGCTTTCGCCTTTGGAGGGGAGCATGTGCAGGAAGAACTGCTGAAAGCAGACGGCATTGAAGTGGTGAATGGCAGGGTGGATTTAAAGAAATATGGAATTTAAAGAAAATTACACACAACAGTTACAACGTCTAAATGAATACCAGAAAGCAGCCGTTTTCGATGAGAGCAGCGCCTGTCTTGTGAACGCCAATGTGGGAAGCGGTAAGACGACGGTTCTTATCACAAAGGTCATGTATCTGCATTACGAGAAGCAGATTCCATATGAACAGATGGTCGTTCTGACTTTTACGAATAAGGCTGCGGATGAGATCAAAGAGCGTCTGTATGCGCTGGAGCCGGAGATCAAAGAGGAACAGTTGTGGGGCTTTGGAACATTTCACAGTGTGTGTCTTACGATGTTGAAGAAAATGCTTCCAGTGGAAAATCTGGGTTATACCAAAGAATTTATGGTGATGGATCCGGACGAAGAACTTGAGATGGCAGAGCAGTTGATCTTAACTTATCAGCTGAAAATCAAATATAAAAACCGGCTGAAAAAGCGTCTGGAACAGAAAAACAGCAAATATCAGGATGATATTGAAAAATTAAAGGCATTGCTAAAGGAAGAAAAGAGACGTCAGGATAAAATGACGTTTGATGAGCTGCTGGACAACACATGTAAATTGGTGAAGATGTCAGCAGAAATAGAAGAAGTATCAAAAAAGAATGCGAACTTGCAAGACAACGAGAATACAGGAATGCAAGATATCTCCTGGATCATCGTGGACGAAGTGCAGGACAGCGATGAGAAACAGTTAGAGCTCATCGACTGCCTGAAAAAACCACAGACCTGTTTTTTTGCAGTAGGTGATCCGAATCAGGTCATTTACAGTTGGCGTGGAAGTGCTTTTCATATTTTTTATCAGCTGAAGACCAAATATCAGGCAACGGAGCTGACACTTCCGGTGAATTACCGTTCCAGCAGTGAAATCCTTGCAGTGGCACGCTGCTTCATGCAGCAGGGAGGCAGCTTGCAGGGCGGCAGGGAGAGCGGTGATAAAATTCAGATCCGGAATATGTATGATCCGTTTCAGGAGGCTGACTATCTTGCAGGCAGGATCAGGGATCTGCATGTGTCGGGGCTTCCATACCGGGAAATGGCGATCTTTTACCGTTTGCAGAACCAGTCAGAAATTTTTGAACATGTTTTTGAAAAAGAAGGCATTCCATTCGAAGTTTCGTTAAAAAAGACTGTGAAAGATATTCCGGTTCTGGACTGGCTGATCAGGGTACTGCGTTTTTCTGTCAACCCGAAGGATAAAAGTTCCGGCATAGCGGCGCTTGCGGATAAGAGATACGGGCTCGGCATGTCGGTGAAAGAGGCGGAAAAAACAATTGATATTCTGAGTGAAACCCGGAAAACACAGACAGAGACTCCACAATCAGAGAAGCAAAAAATAAACTCAGATATCCGTAAGCAAATGCTTGGATTTTCGCAAGCATATTTCAACGCTCAATCCACAACAGCAGAAGACCTCTGGAACTATTTTTCTCTGGAAAATCATCTCCATCCAACGACAGCTTCGTATGTAGAAGACAGAATCTGCGTCATGGACTTTTTGGAGCGCATGACCACCTACCAGAAAGAGCAGCAGAAAAATGTCGTGGAAGGTTTTTCGGAATTTTTGAATATGGCGTCTTTGTATGGAACGAATATTTTGAAAAAAGAGATACATAATGAAAACGATACTGTAAAGCTTATGACACTTCATGCATCCAAAGGGTTGGAGTTTTCCCATGTTTTTATCACAGGTGTGAATTATGGGCTGATTCCTTTGCAGACCAAAAGTTTTGAGGAGGAAGAGGAGGAGCAGCGTCTCTTTTTTGTCGGCATCACAAGGGCGAAGGAACATCTGGAACTTTCCTATTACACAAGTCCGGGACAGTACCGGGCAGCACCCGGACCGAGCAGATATCTGCGCATGATACCGGGAAATCTGATCGAAGGACAGGAGAAGGATCGGGAGTCTTCGGCAACGCATTTACAGGATCTGAAACGCCAGATCCTTGCAGAGCGTGCAGAGCATATAGAACTGCAAGAAGCCGGCAAAATATCAGGGGGAAAAAATCCATCGGCGAATACAGGAACAAAGAATATTTCAGTAGGAAATGAAGCAGTAACCACACAAAAACGCCGCGTCCGTCATCCAAAATACGGCACCGGTTCCGTGGTGAGAGAGGATGACATGATGATTACCGTTGACTTTGATGATTATGGGGAAAAAGAACTCATGAAAATGTTCGGCGGTCTGGAAGAATTGCCGTGATACTTATATATTGTCAGGTATCGGGCGACTATGAAAAAGAATAGCGTACTTGTACAAAAAAGAAAACAATTCCTACCTTGACAAGGGGAAATAATGCGTTATAATACTTATATCATATCAAATAACTAGGAAATATTAATTGCAAACTAATTTAGAGATAGAAAGAGGTACAAAGATATGAGTAAACTGATTTACTTAGATAATGCAGCAACAACGCAGGTATATCCGGAAGTGTTACAGGAGATGCTTCCATATTTTTCAGAAGTATACAGCAATCCATCTGCAATTTACAGTTTTGCATCTGAGAGCAAAAAGGCGGTTGATAAAGCAAGGACTTCCGTGGCAGAACTGATCAATGCGAAGACAGATGAGATTTATTTTACAGGCGGCGGCAGCGAGTCTGATAACTGGGCATTAAAGGCAACCGCAGACGCTTATGCGTCCAAAGGAAAACACATCATCACAAGCACGATCGAACATCACGCGATCCTTCACACCTGTGCTTACCTGGAGAAAAAAGGTTTTGAGATTACGTATGTGAACGTTGACGAAAACGGTAAAGTAAAACTGGATGAGTTAGAGGCAGCAATCCGTCCTGATACAATCCTGATTTCCATAATGACGGCAAATAATGAGATCGGAACCATCCAGCCGGTCAGGGAGATCGGACGTATCGCACATGAACATGGCGTATTATTCCACACGGACGCTGTACAGGCATTTGGACATATTCCGATCGATGTGGACGAGATGAACATTGATATGCTGAGTGCCAGCGGTCACAAGATCAACGGACCAAAGGGAATCGGCGTAATGTATATCAGAAAAGGCGTGAAGATTCTTTCCTTCATCCACGGTGGTGCGCAGGAGAGAAAACGTAGAGCCGGAACTCTGAATGTACCGGGTATCGTAGGTATCGGTAAAGCAGCCGAGATCGCAAAAAATACCATGGCAGAGAGAAGTGCAAAAGAGATCAGCTTAAGAGATCATCTGATCGACCGTATTTTAACAGAAATCCCATATGTGAGATTGAATGGTGACAGACATGACCGTCTGCCAAACAACGTAAACGTATGTTTCCGTTATATCGAGGGTGAGTCCATGCTGATCTTATTAGATCAGGCAGGTGTCTGTGCATCCAGTGGTTCTGCATGTACTTCCGGATCCTTAGACCCGTCTCATGTATTGCTTGCGATCGGACTTCCTCATGAGATCGCACACGGTTCTCTTCGTCTGACACTTTCCGAGAAGAATACCGTAGAAGAGATCGATTTTGTTGTAGACGAGTTAAAGAAGATCATTGAACGTTTGAGAAGCATGTCCCCATTATATGAGGATTTCGTAAAAAAACAGAATAAATAAATTTTTCGATCACATGATTTTACAGTGATCAAAATAACAGGTTATATTCAAAGAAAGCAGGATAAAAAATATGTATAGTGAAAAAGTAATGGATCATTTTAACAACCCAAGAAACGTTGGAGAGATTGAGAATCCAAGCGGTGTCGGTACCGTTGGTAATGCAAAATGCGGCGACATCCT
>ERZ779974.902-NODE-902-length-11220-cov-2.13193_pt1 | contig 11220 bp, 8 predicted proteins | sample MGYA00511026_ERZ779974 | MGnify/ENA primary metagenome ERZ779974 (study PRJEB29588, sample SAMEA2153010) | human gut metagenome | biome: human gut; feature: human-associated habitat; material: faeces | place: Denmark | collected 2008/2010 ... | reverse complement strand
GGAGGTCGCCTGCAACCGCTTTGGCTTTTACTGAACAACTTCCTGCACTCGATCTCGCCGAAATTCCTGTTGTTCCAGATCGTCCACGTATTGTTCATCAATACCGTATTCTTTTCATTCTTCAAAAAATACTCGAAATACCTGTTCGTCGCCATTTTCCTGTACTACATATACCCTTATTTCATTTTCAATATGGAGGTAATCCGGGAATCTTTCGCAATCGCCTTCTTCCTGCTCTCCATAGATGCCTGCCTGCGAAAACGGTGGCTGATTTACTACCTTTACATCGCCATCGCCTTCCTATTTCACGCCGGCGCTATTTTCCTGATTATCGTCCCGTTCCTTTTCAACTGGAAAATACGCCCTTTATCCATATTTGTCGTCTGCGGAGCGGGAGTCGCCGTCTTGTATTTTTTTCTAAACACGTCTTTCGCCAACACCTACATGTTCTTGAATAATATTGAAGAGCAAGGACGCGCTTATATTTCCATAAAATCCAATATCAACGGTTATATCGCTCCGCTACTGTTCCGCATTCTTTTCCCTGCGATCATTTACTATATCGGCATAAAACGAGGATTGAACAAAGACAAATTGGCCCCGCTGTTCTTTTTCATCCTGTCCGTTTCCATTTTAACGACAATATTCCCTCAGTTGTACCGCCTTTTCAATTACCTTCGACTGTTAGAGGTCGTTCTATGCGCCAACGTGCTGTATCTGATCCAGCATACGGAATCTCCCCGGTACAGAGTAGCCTTTCCCAATCTGTATATCCTGCCTATCCTTTTGTTAATTATAGCGAACCAAGTTGTAAGATATCAATTTGACGACACATCCTCAATTTACATGAACACTCAAAAATACCAACTGTTCTACCCGTACTATTCCGTTTTCAATCCGGAAATATCCGAAACGAGAGAGATGATGATGCGAAATCAATTTTACCACAACGAATATTAATCATCATGTCCCATAAAAACAGCCTGCTCTTCATCGGAGGCGTCGATAAAGGCCATACTCCGACTAATGGGGAAACGATGAAAAACCAACTGTATCTCGATCGATTCGAAGAGTTCTTCGATATAATCCATGTGATAGATACCCACAACTGGAAACACCGCCCCTGGGTATTTTTGCAAATACCGCTTTACGTGTTGTCATTCCCCCATGCAAAAATATTCCTTTCCATCAACAGAGGGCTCTCATTATGCCGTCTTTTATATTATATCGGGCAGAGTAAACGTACCTACTGCAGCGTCGTCGGAGGGAATCTGCTCGAGGTGCTCGAAAAAAAACAAAATTACCTTCCTTCGATTCAGAATTTAAGGGGCATATTCGTCCAAGGAAGAAAAATGGCGGAAACCCTGAAAAACCAATATCGCATTCCAAATGCCGTCTATGTCCCGAACGCTAAACCCTATTACGCAATAACACCGGCAACTTGCGCCCCCGCAGCATCCGTTCTGCAGTTCGTTTTTTTGTCCCGACTTCATCCCGACAAGGGAATCGACCTGATCCTCCGGTGCGCAGAACGCCTCGATCGGGAAGGATTCGGCAATAAATTCCGGATAGACTTCTACGGGAAACCCGCAACGTCGGACTACGAACAGGAATTCCGCAAGCGGATCGAAACTCTCGAAAACGTCAGATATTCCGGAGTCATCAATCTGAAAGAAGAGGCCGGCTATCGGACATTATGCCGATACGATATGATGTTGTTCCCGACCTATTGGTATGGAGAGGGATTTCCCGGCATCGTCATCGATGCCTATATCGCCGGTGTCCCTCTGATCGCCTCCGATTGGAATATGAATACCGAGGTCATTACCGAAAAAACAGGCGTCATCATTCCGCCGAAAGACGAGGAAGCGCTGTACATTGCAATGAAAAATTGCATCTTGGGACGTTACGATTTATCAGCGATGAAACGCAACTGCCTGAATGAAGCGAAAAAATACGACAACAAAAAAATTCTTTCCCGACATTTCCTCCAGGAAGTCGGATTACTCGACTGATTACGACATGCTCAAAGAAAATTTGAAAATCTGGTTACGCGGAGTTTCATTCCTACTGCTCTTCATTCTGTGGGGGGGGGAATTATTTCGCTTAAAACGGTCTTATCTCCGAAAAAAGAACCGGTTGAAATCTTTCATTTACTACTCCTGCCTGTCCGGTTACGGAAGCTGGATCGGTATCGAAAGCAAGATCGAAGATGTCCCGGTATTCCCGCATGGCATGTACGGTATCTTTGTTTCAGACGGAGCTGAAATCGGGAAAAATGCAGTCATATTCCAACAAGTGACCATCGGATCCAACACTTTGGCCGACAGCCGCAAACAAGGAAGCCCCGTTATCGGAGACAATGTCTATATCGGCAGCGGAGCGAAAATCATCGGCAATATTCGTATCGGAAACAACGTACGAATCGGCGCCAACTGCATCGTCGTCGAAGACATAGAGGACAACAGCGTCGTCGTAATGAACAAACCGCGAATCATAAAAAAGACACATAGTCAGAACAACACGTTCATAACAAGAGGAGAGTTGAAATCACAAGACCGACATGATAATCATTAGCCAACCTAAATTGGAGGTGCGAGAAAACGAAGTTCTCGTATCGTCATGTATCGAGGACGACAAAAAACATTTCCGCGAAACGATTTTTTACAAGACATCCGCAACATACCGCCCGTATGTAGTAACGGAAAAAGCCGATCTGTTCGTCCTTTCCGCACTCATGCCCGCCCTGTTCTCCCAATCGGACATCCGTGTCGAGGGCACACTCTCTTCCGATCTCAAATACGCGTTGGAAAACGGCCTGATCTACATTCTGGCAAAAACCTACGGAGTGCGCCCGATCAAAGTCCATGCAGAGCGGATAGAAACTTTCGAATTCGGAGGAAAAGCAGTCGGAGCGGGATGCAGCATGGGGGTCGATTCCCTGGCGACAATCAAACAACACTATATCGACGACACCCGACACGGCCACAAAATAACGCATCTGGCCATTTTCAATACCTGTGAGTTCGGATTCGAAGATGCAAACGAAGCGAACAAACTTTTCCGGTACGAATACTCCCGTGCAGCGGCTTTCGCCCGAGAAACGGGACTGGAACTACTGTACGTACAATCCAACGTCACCTCCCTGCTGAACAGGTACGGAACCGGACTTTACGACACCTGCACGCTCGTTCATGCCGCCGCGATTCTATTCCTGGAAAAACTCTACGCCGTATATTACCACTCGAGCGGGTATCTGCTCGACAAGCTCAAATATACGACACAAAGTCTGGAACATTTCGATTTCATCCTGTTCGACATGTGTTCCACCCGAAATACGAAAATATTCTCCACCCTCGCAACACAAGAGCGAACCGAACGCACGGAATACATCATCGACGACACTCTCACAAAAAAATACCTGCACGTCTGTATCAAGACCATCGACGACGGTCCCGTTCACAACTGCGGACGTTGCTACAAATGCCTAAGGACATACTCGGGAAGCTCCCCGAATACGAAACGATCTTCGATCAATCCTACTACAAAACGCACAAAGCCGCCATCTTTGCGAAATATCTCGGATACCGGGCGGCAGATCCCTTTTTCGCGGATATCCTGAATTTCGCAAAGCAAAAAGGGTTTCGAATACCGAAGATGGCTTATTTGTTGAGTGTAAAATACTACCTATTATTACCGGCCTATATGCTGGGCAGAGAATTGCCGAACCCCACCAAGAAAAAAATCAAGAAATTCTTAAGAATGAAAGGATAGCGGAATGGGAATAAGAAAAATATTCGAAAATTGCATATCATATACCCTGTACGTACGCATGGCCCGACAAGCGGCAGCCAAGGCCGACAGATACATCGGGAAGCGTCCCCGACAGCCCTTGACGACCGATGAAAAGGCAAAAGTCCGCGAGGTATGGAAAAGTCTCGGGTTCCCCATCCGATACGACTTCTTCGAAACCTGTAAGACGTTGGTCGGGTTCGATGCTTATTATCTTCCCGAATCGCTTTACAGTCCGGTTCTCAAGGGAGCTCTCAACCCCATCTGGAGTACTTACGCTTACGAACACAAAGGAATGTACGGCTTTCTGTTGAAAAACGTCCCCCAACCAATAACCGTCGTGAACAATATCGACGGTCAGTTGTACGACGCCGATTATGTTCCGATATCGTTCGAAGCCGCCGTCGAAAAAATGTGCCGATTCGAACGGGAAATGATTATCAAGCCGAGCCTCAACTCGGATTCGGGGCACAATGTTTCGAAGTTCAGGGGCAACAATCGTAAAGGCATAGAAACATTATTGAAAAACTCCGGCAAAAATTACATCGTTCAGGGTGTCGTGGAGCAGCATCCCGCCCTGAAAGCCTTCAATCCCACCTCCCTGAATACGATGCGAATAACTTCGTTATACCTGAACGGGAAGGTTTCGATCATCTCCTCCATCTTCCGCTTCGGCAGCCCGGGGAGCGTGGTCGATAACACCGGTGCGGGAGGCTTCGTGTGCGGCATCACGAAAGAGGGCATATTGAAAGACATTTGTTTCGACATCAAGATGAATATCTATTGCCGCACAGTCAGCGATATTCCATTCGCCGGACAACCGATACCTTCCTACGAAAAAGCGATAGAGGTCATCCGCCAGAGCCACACACGACTTCCGAATGTCCATCTGATCGGCTGGGACATAGCGATCGACGAAACGGGAGAACCCATACTGATCGAAATAAACATATCCTATCCGGGTATCATATACGAACAACTATGCTCCGGCCCCTTGTTCGGAGAAAGAACCGGGGAGGTTATCGAATATGTAAAACGAAATCGACCCAAAATCACCCTAAAATTATAGGTTTTTATATGCTGCAAAAAATCATCTATAAACTCGGTGTCAAATGGAGAAACCCCTCTCTTTTAAGACAATTCGAATCGCTGAAAAAAAGCGACAAATGGAGTATTGAAAAATTGCAAGCGTACCAATTCGAGCGTTTGAAAACACTTTTACAGTTCGCATACGATCACTCTCCGTTTTACAAAAAGGAATTCGACGAGGTCGGGTTCCATCCCTCGCAAATGACGAGCCCGGACGACATGAAAGTACTGCCCGTCATCGACAAATCCGTATTGATTCGCAACAACGGCGACATACAATCGACTTACAAATTCGATAAGCTCCAATTTTCCGAAACTTCGGGTTCTTCCGGAAAGCCCTTGCTCTTCTATCGAGATGAAGAGTGGGATTCAGGACATCGGGCCGCCGTAATGAGAGGACAAAGCTGGTACGGCATCATGCCCTGGGACAGAAACGGATATTTGTGGGGATACAATATAGACCGTAAAAAAACATTGAAAACCAAAATTCTGGACAGACTCTGCAATCGATTCCGGATGTTTTCATACGCTCCCGATGATATGGAGCGATTTTGCCGTAAATTGCGGAAATCCGCATTTCTGAGCGGCTACGCCTCCATGATTTATGAAACTGCACGATATATTAACACACATCCTCACGACAAAACGAAATATCATCTGAAGCTCATCAAGGGCACTTCGGAAAAGATATACCCCAACTACCACGAAGAAACGCAAAAAGCGTTCGGCTTGAAAATAACCAGCGAATACGGCGCGGCCGAAGCCGGAATCATCGCATTCGAATGTCCGGAAGGTAAAAACATGCATATCTGCATGGAAAACGTTTATGTGGAAGTAATCGACGGCGAAATCGTAGTTACGAATCTATTGTCCCGCTCCTTTCCGATCATTCGGTATAAACTGGGTGACGCCGTGGTTCTGGCATCGCCCGATTACAAGTGCCCCTGCGGCAGAAATCATCCGGTGGTTCTGGACGTATGCGGCCGTATCGGAAAAAACATCCTCGGAAAAACCTCTAAATACCCGAGTCTAACCTTTTATTACGTTTTCAAGAACATCGCCATCCAGGACGGTATTACACTGAACTACCAGGCCCGTCAGGACGAAAAAGGCAAAATCACGATTAACATCGAACAGAATCCTGAAAATATTTCCGAATTGCAACAGTTGGTTCGACGAGAATTGGATAAATATTTCCACGACGACATCGACTTTACGATCAACTGGGGCGTACAACTCCACACCCATAAAGAGAAATTGAAAGATTTTATCACGACAATCGAGTAAACCGACCGAATCTACATGTCAGAACTGGTATCCATTATCACCCCTTCCTATAACTCGGCCGCATATATTGCCGAGATGATCGAATCGATCCTGGCCCAAACCTATACCAACTGGGAGCTGCTGATCACCGACGACTGTTCGACGGACGACAGCGTCAAAATCATAGAATCCTACGCGACAAAAGACTCCAGAATAAAATTATTCCGGCTCGCAAGTAATTCGGGAGCTGGTATCGCCCGCAACAAATCCATCGAAGAAGCCCGGGGACGTTACATCGCCTTCTGTGACAGCGACGATCTGTGGAAACCGCAGAAATTGGAAAAACAGGTCGAATTCATGCAAAAAAACGGATATGAGTTCGTATATTGTAAATCCGACGTCATAGATACCGAGGGAAACGTCATAGCGATCAACAACCGGGTACGGCGTGTTTCCTATTTCAGCACGATTATTGTAAATTTTATCGGAACTTCATCCGCGATATACGATACCCGGCGAATCGGCAAAATCTACATGAAAGACGTCCGGAAACGTCAAGATTGGCTTCTTTGGATCGATATTCTGCGACTTACCCGACATGCCTATTGTACTCCCGAAAGGATGAGTTCCTGGCGTACCGGGAATGAAAATTCCCTCTCCGCCCGGAAATCAAGTCTGTTCAAATATCACCTGATGATCTATAAAAATTATTTGGGATTTTCTGCTCCGATCGCCTTTTTGATCTGTTACGGCATATCATTGCCCTGCTTCTTTGTAAAAAAAATCAGATATCGGCTTATAAACTTCTTCCATCGCCGAGAACTATGTAAATAAATATAATCGCTATGATGAAACCGCAATTCAAACGGGTGGAGAATTATATCAAACCCGGTAAATGGCACTGGTTGAAAGCAGTACTATGGTCGGTAATAACATTACGTTTCTTCATTGATCTGATCCGACTGCTGGCATATTACTCTGTAAATTGCATTGTCGGGCGCCAACAGGCAACTATCGGCAAAAACTGTAAAATCCATCCGACGGTCATGTTGCGCCAACCGACGATGATTAAGATCGGCGATCACTGCTCCATCAATCACAACAATATATTCCAGGCCGGCCGACAAACCGGAACGATCACACTCGGCAACCATGTTCTGACGGCTGCAAATGTCATGTTTGTCGCTTATTCGCATGCATACGACACACGCGAAATTCCCATTATAGATCAAGGTTACTACGATGCTCCGATCGTTGTGGAAGACGACGTATGGATCGGATTCGGGGCGATCATTTTGGCCGGAGTAACGATCGGCCGGGGTGCGATTATCGGGGCAGGATCCGTAGTAAACAAAGATGTACCGCCCTATGCCATCGTCGGAGGTGTTCCCGCCAAAGTATTGAAAATGCGAGCAACCGATTTATAATCATGAAAATTTCGCTGCTTCCCCGCTCACGCGTCAATTATTCCTGGACGCATTTATTCAAGAGTCTGTTCATCCGCACAGAAAGTGGAAAATACACAAGCCGGTTGAAACGGGAAATCGCCCGGTATTTCGGACAGAAGGATGTGATACTGACCTCCTCGGGACGTAGCGGGCTGCAAATATTGATCTCTTATCTGCAACGAAAAAAGGTCATCGTTCCTTCCTATACCTGTAAAGCCGTCACAGAAGCTATTCTCATGGGGGGGGGAAATGTCCAATACGTAGAAGTCTCCGAAACTGATTTCAACATGCTTCCCGAAGAGTTGCAAAAAGTAATAGACAAAGATTCGGTCGTTATTGCGACTCATCAATTCGGCAATCCCTGCCGTATCGAAGAAATTCAATCCTTGTGCCGTCGCACTGGTGCGATCCTGATCGAGGATTGTGCCGCATCGCTCGGAACGCATATCCAAGGCCAGCCGGCGGGATCGTTCGGAGATTATGCCTTCTTCAGCTTCGATTCCACCAAATTAGTAACCGTCCCCTCCAAAGGCGGTTTTATCATCGCCCGTGAAGCAACTGAAACCGAACGGCTCGCAACCTATATTCAAAAATATCAGGCACCCGGTGTCAGCTTCCGTATCAAACATACAGTGATCGGTTTGATCTACCTGCTACTGAAAAACAAATACCTGTACAGAGGATTTCATTTCCTGACCATGCAGTGCCGGAATCGGATGCAACTGGACGAATCACATGAGCTGGATCTGCATTTCAACGACTATTATCGACACAGAATGGCCGAATGGCAGGCTTACATGGCTCTCCCCCAAATAGAAAACCTGGACAAGCTCATCCTTCGCCGCAAAGAGATATATCGCCGATACGACAGTTCTATACGCGAAACGCCCGTTTTACGCAAACCGGTTTTCAACGACGAAGCGTGCTGCATCCGATATGCCATCCAGGTCGAAAACAAAGCATCGTTCTACCGACGTTGTTTGACCCGGGGGATTGACATGGCATTCAGTTTCAGTTACATTGTTTGCCCCGCTTCTTTTACTCATGCAAAACGGATCGCAGAAACGGTTCTGGACCTCCCCTATTATTACGATATGAAAGACGAAGAGGTAACCTGCGTTATAAATACGATCAATGAAATCGCAGCCGAAACGCCCCGTAAAAAACAGAAACTCATCGTATGAACGTATTATTGACTGATGCTCAAGATGTACAAAGCATCACCGTAGCCCGATCGCTCCACAAGCGGGGATGCAAGGTATATGGATTTATGACTTCGCGCATATCGTACGGATACACATCTCGTTTTTTCCACCGGCATATCCTTTGCCCGGATGTAAAAAACGAACCGGAGAATTTCGGCCTTTTTCTGCGTAAATTCTTAGCAGAAACCCCTATAAACGTAATTATTCCCTTAAGCGACGGAACAGCCGCTTACATCAGCCAAAATAAAAACGAACTCGAAAAGATTCATGGCGTACGATGCGCTGTCCCCGGATACGAAATCTTCCATAAAGCGCATAACAAACAACTCTTAATGGAGTTATGCCGCCGCATCGGAGCGCCCCACCCCAAAACGATCGAACTCACTCCGGATAATCTCGTGCAAGCAAGCGCATATACGGGTTTCCCGGCATTAATCAAACCGAATATTTCGGAAGGAGCACGAGGAATCGTTTACGTCAATGACATAGACCGGTTGCACGAGGTATTTCCGTCCGTTCAGGCAACATTCGGCGCCTGCACATTGCAGGAATTTATCCATCACTCAGGCGTGTACTACAACGTAATGCTGTATCGTGATCGAAACGGGAAATGCTTGGGCAGCACGGTTATCAAGATACTTCGATATTTTCCATTGAAAGGCGGAACCAGTTGTTATAGCGTAAGCGTAGAAAATCCGGAACTCACCGAAATCTGCTTCCGAGTTCTGGAGAAGATAGACTGGATCGGATTTGCCGATTTCGACATCATGCAAGAAGCCGAAAGCGGCGACTACAAGATCATCGAAATCAATCCGAGAACACCTGCGAGCCTAAAGGCATCCCTGGCTTCAGGAGTGGACTTTCCGGCAATCATACTATACGATACGCTGGGACACCCCGTTCCCAAGTTCAAATACGAACCTGGTAAAATCCTGCGTTACATGGGACTTGATGTCATGTGGTTCCTATTTTCGCCGGACAGATTTCGCATCCGTCCTTCGTGGTTCAAATTCTTCGGACGGAATATCTATTATGAAGACGGCACCTGGAGCGATCCCCTGCCTATGTTAGCAGGCTGTTTCGCCGGAGTAATAAAATATCTGAATCCCAAATTCAGAAAATCAAAATTGAATTGACAATGAATATCCTGACTTTCGACATAGAAGACTGGTACAATCATGACGATTATTCGCAGGATTTCGAATGGGATAAATTCGAAGTCCGGCTCTACGAAGGAGTGGATAAAATTCTCGAAGCACTCGATCGTCGCCACCTCCGGGGAACATTCTTCTGTTTGGGATGGGTTGCCGAGAAGCATCCCGCTATTATTCGTCGAATAGCCGATGGAGGGCACCAGATCGGTTGTCATTCCTACCAGCATCAACTCGCAACCCGTTTTACTCCCGCACAATTCGAACAGGACACAGGCAAAGCGAAAAAACTGCTTGAAGACATCGCAGGACGAGAAGTAAACGCTTATCGGGTCCCGTCATTCTCTATCACTCGGAACAATCTGTGGGCTTTTGACCTGCTTGCAAAATTGGGCTTTCGTTACGATTGTTCGGTCTTCCCCTCCCAGCACGAATTCGGCGGAATACCGGAATTCCCCTCTTCCCCCTTCCTTATTCGGACTGCACACGGAACGTTGAAAGAATTTCCAATAAGTTTGGGAAACTTTCTGGGGAGATCGATCGTATATTCCGGCGGAGGATATTTCAGAATCATGCCTTACATGCTCATAAAATCCCTGATGAAAAAGTCGGACTACGTAATGTCCTATTTTCATCCGAGCGACTTCGATCCGGGGCAACCCCCAATGCCCCACTTAAGTCGAATGCGCCAATTCAAAAATCGGGTGGGACTAAAAAACGCTTATTCCAAATTTCAAAAGTTAATCGCTGATTTCGACTTCGCCTCGCTCGAAGCCATCGACCGGCGCATCGACTGGAGTACAGTTCGAATTATAAATCTGTAAACCAACATTCTACCATGAATACGAAAAAAATACCCTTCTCGCCACCAGACGTAGGCGCAGCCGAAGCACAGGAAGTTACCCAGACACTTCTTTCCGGATGGATTACCACAGGACCGCGTACCAAGGAGTTCGAACGGGAAATCGCAGCATATTGCCATACGGAGAAAGCCGTGTGCCTGAACTCGGCGACAGCCTGCATGGAGATGATTCTCCGCGTACTGGGCGTCGGTCCCGGAGATGAGGTCATCACTTCGGCATACACCTACACGGCCACCGCAAGCGTCACCTGCCACGTCGGAGCCAAAGTCGTTCTGGTCGATACGGCGCCAGGCTCCTTCGAAATGGATTACGACAAACTGGCCGATGCGATCACCGAGAAGACGAAAGTCGTGATTCCGGTGGATCTGGCTGGCATCGTCTGCGATTACGACCGTATTTTCGCAGC
>ERZ779974.895-NODE-895-length-11324-cov-1.53448_pt1 | contig 11324 bp, 14 predicted proteins | sample MGYA00511026_ERZ779974 | MGnify/ENA primary metagenome ERZ779974 (study PRJEB29588, sample SAMEA2153010) | human gut metagenome | biome: human gut; feature: human-associated habitat; material: faeces | place: Denmark | collected 2008/2010 ... | reverse complement strand
CACGGGCTTTGTTGCGCTTTTTTTTACAGCGCCTTTTCTATGTTCAATATGGTTCAACGACTACTGCTCTGCCCTCTTTCAAGGACCTTTGTACATCAATAAAACGCTGATTTTTGCTGCCCATGAATTTAAGCTCAAGACTTCGTTGTGACAGTATAAAAGGGCCGTCCACAAGATAATCAAGCTGACTAAGAAGCTCCATATAGCCGTTTTCAGCGTTTGCGTTTGCGATTAGATATTCATAAGTATAGCCCGTGAATGATATCACATTCAGTGAAAAGCCACGGAACGCTTTTATCCTTCCTGCAAGTTCTGCTAACGGTTTGCACTGACAGAAAGGCTCACCGCCACTGAACGTCACGCCGTCAAGAAGCGGGTCTTTTATTATCTCATTGTAAAGCTGGTCTGTGTCAACGACAATGCCACCGTTAAAATCATGTGTCTGCGGATTGTGACAACCCTCCCAGCCGTGTGGACAGCCCTGCGTAAAAATAGTGAACCTAAAACCCGGTCCATCTACGATAGATTCACCGACAGTGCCTGCTATCCTAAGCTCCATGGCTAATTGTCACCCTCACAGCAGGCTTTTGCACGAGGTATCCTCTCATGTATCACCTTGCTGTGTTCAGCCTCAGAACGTCCACACTTCGGGCATTTGTCACCTATTATTCCAGTATATCCGCAAACAGGATCACGGTCAACAGGGTGGTTTATTGAGCCGTAGCCTATGCCAACCTCTTTCATATATCTTACGACTTTCTCGAATGCAGAAAGATTGTTCAGCGGATCGCCGTCAAGCTCGATATAGCTTATATGGCCTGCATTTGTAAGAGCATGGTAAGGAGCTTCTATTTTAAGTTTCTCAAACGCTGTTATCGGATAGTAAACAGGTACATGGAAAGAATTAGTATAATATTCTCTGTCCGTAACTCCTGCTATCTCGCCATAACGTTCTCTATCCATTTTAACAAATCTGCCAGAAAGTCCCTCAGCAGGCGTTGCAAGCAACGAGAAGTTAAGACCAGTACGCTTTGTTTCCTCGTCCATTCTTGCTCTCATACGTGAGATTATCTCCAAGCCAAGCTCTCTTGCTTCTTCACTTTCACCATGGTGCTTGCCAGTAAGCACTTTAAGACACTCAGCAAGACCGATAAAGCCCACTGAAAGCGTGCCATGCTTTAGCACTTCTTCAAGCGTATCGTCAGCCGTAAGCTTCTCTGAATCGAGCCATATGCCCTGACCCATGAGGAACGGATAATTTCTCACACGCTTTGAACACTGTATCTTAAATCTGTGCATAAGCTGGTCGATACAAAGATCCATAAGCTCATCAAGGCTGTCAAAGAAAGCACCGATATTACGCTGTGCTTTTATGCCAAGTCTAGGGAGATTAATGGTAGTAAAAGAGAGATTTCCTCTTCCTGTCACTATCTCACGAGTAGGGTCATATGCGTTACCGATAACTCTTGTGCGACAACCCATGTAAGCTATCTCAGTGTCAGGATTGCCCTCTTTATAATACTGTAGATTGAAAGGAGCGTCGATAAATGAAAAATTCGGGAAAAGACGCTTCGCTGATACACGGCAGGCGAGCTTGAAAAGGTCATAGTTCGGGTCATCAGGATCAAAGTTCACGCCCTCTTTTATCTTGAAAATATGTATAGGGAAAATAGGCGTTTCACCATTGCCAAGTCCTGCTTCCTCTGCAAGAAGAATATTCTTTATAACAAGTCTGCCCTCGATAGAAGTATCAGTACCATAATTTATGGAGCTGAAAGGCGTTTGAGCGCCTGCACGGGAGTTCATGGTATTAAGATTATGGATAAGCGCTTCCATTGCCTGATATGTGGCTCTGTCAGTTTCTTTCAAAGAGTTTTTATATGCAAAACTCTGTATCTTTTTCACTATAGGTGCGTCAACAAAATTCACAAGAAACTGTGCTTCAGCCTCTTGATAGCCGTTATCATTGGCGAGAGTGATCTTTAAACCCTGCTCATCAAGCATTTCAGTTATTTTCTTTGCAATGCTCTGAGCATCAGAAACTTCACGAAGGAGAGCAAGACCCCTGCCGATATTGTCACGATAGCGGTGTCTGAATGTCTTTCTTACACCCTCAGCCATATCATAATCGAACTTCGGAAGAGATTGACCACCATGCTGGTCGTTCTGATTGGATTGTATCGCAATGCAGGCAAGCGCCGCATAGCTTTGTATATCATTTGGTGTACGCAAAAAGCCATGACCTGTAGAAAAACCCTTATCAAAAAGCTTTGTAAGGTCTATCTGAGTGCAAGTGGTAGTCAGTGTATAAAAATCAAGATCATGAATGTGGATATCCCCCTCCTGATGAGCCTTTGAATGCTCAGGAGCAAGAACATACATCTCATTGAACTCCTTTGCACCCACAGATCCGTATTTAAGCATTGTACCCATTGCGGTATCACCGTCTATATTAGCATTCTCACGCTTCAAATCGTTATCTTTCGCTGATTGGAAAGTAAGATCCTCATAAACTTTCATAAGACGGGTATTCATTTCTCTTGCACGAGTTCTGTTTGAGCGGTAGAGTATGTAACTTTTTGCAGTATCAGCCATGCCCTCCTCGATAAGTACACGCTCAACGCAATCCTGAATCTCTTCAACAGTAGGCATATCAAGGTGTTTTTCCATAAGCTTATCAACAACTTTACCCGAAAGCTCCAAAGCTTCCTCATAGTTATCCTTGCCCACAGACTGAGCCGCCTTGTATATAGCGCCAGCTATTTTCTCAATATTGAAAGTTACAGTACGTCCGTCACGCTTTTTTATCTTGATTATCACAATACCGCCTCCGATTTTCCCGATTTATCCTTATATTTTTTATTCTCACAACTCGCACCGCAAATCACAACATATTGTATAAAAAACAGTGCTTAATACAAGTATATAGTATAAGTGACGCAAAGTCAAGGCGTTATACAACAAAATGTGACTTTGTTATTTGTATTATATGCACAAAGCCACATTTTCGTCAGATATTGATTTTAGGTGTCAAGTAAAATGCTTTTAGCTGTAATGCAGCCGAACTTTACAAATGTATAATACGACATAGTTCAGTTCTTGATACTGTAAAGTGAGCTAACTTGTCATCTTATGCATTTGTGAGTGCTACTCCATGCCTTTTAAATGTCGTAAATAGGCGAATTCAGCAAGTACGTAAAGCGTTTTAACTTGTCGAGCTTTTAAATTTTGCACTATGCTGCTGAACTGCTCTCAGCACTCTCGTAAGTGTAATCATGTGTGACTACAGAGCTGCCTGTTTCATTTTCAAGTACCTCTTCGAGAGTAGTATTCATCATGTAGGCGCAGAAAGATATAAGCATTACAAAAAAACTCACTATCAACACAATATCCAATCTATAACCATTTTTCTTCTTTTTGTTATCGTTCATAAGATCTTCTCCAAAATATGATTTTAATACCATTATACTATATCCCTCTGCCTTTTTCAAGCCAAAATGACAAAATCGCAGATATTTTTATACCATACACACTGCCATGTGATAAATGCACAAAAGACAATTTCTTTTATTGTTTAATTTTTGTTTTTACCCCTTGCAAAAAAGCCGCATATAGTGTATAATAAGTATTATATTGCTTGACGTTCACTAGGCGACAAGCGGCCGTATTAACTAAGATACAGGTAATTTGATTTAACAGAAATGAGGCTTTTATATGTGCGGTTTTGTTGGATTTACAAATAAAATCAATGACGCTTCCATAGTTCTTGGAAAAATGATGGATAGAATAAAACATAGAGGTCCTGACTCTGACGGAAAATATGTTGACGAGCAGATCGCAATGGGTTTCCGCCGACTTTCGATCATCGACCTTTCAGATCAAGGTAGCCAGCCTATCTTCAATGAAGATAAGTCGTTGGTACTTACATTCAACGGTGAGATATACAACTACAAGGATCTCCGTGAGGAGCTTGTAGCGTCTGGTCACAAGTTCTATACACAGACCGACTCAGAGGTGCTTATCCACGGTTATGAGCAGTGGGGCGAGGATATGCTCGACAAGCTGAGAGGTATGTTTGCATTCGTTATCTTCAACAAGAATACAAATGAGGTTTTCGGTGCAAGAGATTTCTTCGGTATCAAGCCTCTTTATTACGCAAAAATGGGCGAAACTCTTATGTGGGGTTCTGAGATAAAGAGTTTTCTTGACCACCCTCATTTTAAGAAGGAGCTTAACACAGACGTTCTTGAAACTTATCTCACATTCCAGTATTCTCCTACAACAGAAACTTTCTTCAAAAATGTTTACAAGCTCCCTGCCGCTCACTGCTTTACATACAAGAACGGCGAGATGAACGTAAGAAGATATTGGGAAGTCAAGTTCCATGCGGACAATGGTCCTTCTTTAGAGGATTGGGTGAATAGGATATCTGACACTTTCAAAAACTCCGTTGAGGTACACAAATTCGCTGACGTTGAGGTAGGTTCTTTCCTTTCAAGCGGTGTTGACTCAAGCTATGTTGCCGCTTACTGTGGGCTTTGGCGAGGACGAAAAGTACAACGAGATAGGTTATGCTAAGGAGTTTTCAAAATATATCCACAAGGAGAATTTCTCAAAGGTCATCAGCCCTGAGGAATACTGGAACAGCCTTTCAAAAATACAGTATCACATGGACGAACCTCTCGCAGACCCTGCGGCTGTGGCTCTGTTCTTCGTATGTCAAATAGCTTCTGAAAAGGTCAAGGCAGTGCTTTCAGGCGAGGGTGCAGACGAAATATTCGGCGGATACAACATCTATCACAACCCTGCTGATATGGCAAGCTACTTCAAGATACCAAGACCTATCAGAAAGGCTGTTGGTGCAGTTGCTGATAAACTGCCTCACAAGCACGGCATAAACTATCTTATAAGAGGTTCTAAGGACCTTGACGAGAGATTTATTGGTAACGCATACATCTTCTCTGAGAAAGAGCGCAAGGACATTCTGAGCATAAAAACAAACGCTCCTGACGCTATGGCTATCACAAAGCCTTTCTACGATAAGGTAAGGGATCAGGATCAGGTAACGCAGATGCAGTACATTGACCTGCACCTTTGGATGACAGGTGATATTCTTCTTAAGGCGGATAAAATGAGCATGGCTCACTCCCTAGAGCTTCGTGTACCGTTCCTTGACAGAAAGGTAATGGAGCTTGCAGAGCAGATACCTGTAAAGGACAGAGTTACTGAAACTGAAACGAAGTATGCAATGCGTCTTGCTGCACTTCAGGCTTGCCCTCCACAGACAGCTAAGAAAAAGAAGCTCGGCTTCCCTGTTCCTATCAGGGTATGGCTGAAAGAAGATAAGTATTATAATATAGTAAAGGATAAGTTTACTTCTCCTCAGTCAGCACAGTTCTTCCATACAGATAAGCTTGTACAGCTTCTTGACGATCACCGTGCAGGCAAATATGACTATTCAAGAAAGATTTGGACAGTGTTCTCATTCCTTGTTTGGTATGATGTTTATTTCAGTGACAACGTATAATTACACAAATAGTAAAAGCGGTTACCTCCAGCGGGTTACCGCTTTTACTGTAATTTTTAGAAATACTTTTTTCTTTATGTAGTAGCATCAACATATATATATTAGTGTACAGCTAATAAAATATGTTGCGGTCAATGTAAAATCATTAAAGATTAAAGGTAAAAAAGCAAAAATATTGTGTCTTAGCTATTGTAAATTTTAAAATAATATGTTATAATAAATCTTAAATAAATGAGAGGAACAGGGGGTATCATATGACAATGGCTACACTCAAAATAGTTTTCTGGGCTTTAGCTTTCGTGTTCTTTGTTGTATGTGAGGTCGCAACAGGAACGGCACTTGTGTCTATATGGCTTGCTATAGCAGCGCTTATTGCGATGTTTTGTGCCATAGCTAAGCTTTCTTTCCTTACACAGTGCATCGTATTCGTCGTAAGCTCGATTATACTTCTTTTGCTTACAAGACCTGTGGTCAAGAAGCTCCAGAACAAGACAGTTGCAACAAATTACGAGCTTGATGTGGGAAAAACTGCAATAGTTATTGAGCCTATAGATAACTCTGTGAACAAAGGCAGGGTCACTCTTGAGGGCACAGATTGGGCAGCAAGAACTGAGGACGGCTCAAAGATCTCAGAAGGCACACCAGTGAAGGTCGTGCGTATTGACGGTGCAAAGCTGATAGTTTCAGAAGAAAAGTAACAGCTTACATAAATTTATTTTTAGGAGGCATATAATGGAACCTGGAATTTATATCGTACTTGCTATCATCGTATTGCTTATAATCATTGTTATCAGCAACATCAAGATAGTACCGCAGGCATATGTATTTGTAGTTGAAAGACTTGGAGCTTTTCATGCGGCATGGGGAACGGGACTTCACGTAAAAGTACCTTTTATCGACCGAGTTGCAAAAAGAGTATCTATCAAAGAGCAGGTAGTTGCCTTCAAGCCACAGTCAGTTATCACAAAGGATAACGTAACAATGCAGATAGACACTGTTGTGTTCTTCCAGATAACAAACGCAATGCAGTTCACATATGGCGTTGAGAGACCTATCTCAGCTATTGAAAATCTGACGGCAACAACACTCAGAAACATTGTTGGTGACCTTGATCTTGAGGCTACGCTCACTTCCCGTGACATTATCAACACAAGGATCACAGCAATTCTTGATGAAGCCACAGATAGGTGGGGAATCAAGGTGCAGAGAGTTGAGCTTAAGAATATTCTTCCGCCAAGAGAAATTCAGGACGCAATGGAAAAGCAGATGAAAGCTGACCGTGAAAGACGTGAAAAGGTCATTCAGGCAGAGGCTGAGAAGAAATCTCAGGTGCTTGTTGCAGAGGGTGAGAAAGAATCTAAGATACTCAGAGCACAGGCAGACAAGGAGTCACAGATACTTGCAGCCGAAGCTGAGAAGCAGTCTATGATACTTCGTGCAGACGCTGTAAAGGAGCAGAAGATACTTGAGGCAGAAGGTGAAGCGCAGGCTATCGACATGGTACAGAAGGCAATTGCCGAAAGTATCGTCAAGCTGAATGCTGCTAACCCTAATGAGCAGGTAATCCAGCTCAAGAGCCTTGAAGCATTTGCTAAGGCAGCAGATGGCAAGGCTACAAAGATCATTATACCAAGTGAGATACAGGGTATTGCAGGTCTTGCAACAGGACTTAAAGAAGTCATGACAGATGTTAAGAAGCCACAGTAAAACGCATATAGTTATCCCCTTCAAGGCAAATGCTTTGGAGTGGATAACTATATGCGTTTTCAAAAAAAAATAATGCAAAAGTTAGGCTTTCAGGTTACGTCGTTTACCCGTAAAAGCCGTAAATACAACTCATACAAAGGCAGAAGAAGTTCTCCTACATCCATAGGACTAACAAACGCATGAACAGGGTATTCGCCTTTCAACAGTTTCATTAACTCATGTATATTTTTTTTAGTTTATATCGTATTTAGTTATAGTATCCTTATAAGCCATATGCTGATATTCTCCTCTCAATTTAAACGCGTGACTTTCGCTTCAAACAATTTAACGGTATCCGCAACTGTCTCCGGGACACCGCCGGAAGTGTAACCGCTGGGAATTCAAAAAGAATTTGCTCCAGATTCATTGGTCTGAAATTACCAATTGTATAGAAACGACGCAGGAATACTTGCGTCCTTCAAGGAGTTTCTGTGCAAGGTAACGAAAAATTGGCAAGTTAGACGTACACAAAGCCGTTAGGCGGTAGTTGTGCGGTGTCGCCCTAAAGATCTGAATTACAAATTGATTACCAAGGTCTTAAACTTTGAATTCGTTTAACAAAAGTTCCGTCGTCAGGTGAAAACACAAATCTGAATCCGTTGAAATCATTTACAATTAATTCACCATCAATATAATTAATCATTACATACGGCGAAATAAACTTATATTCCGGACATAACCTTTCTTTATTCTGAATTCGCCAGATAATATTTCCTTCCATATCAACAGCATATACGTTGTCGATTTCATCAGATTTTGCAGACGCATCCAGTTCATTTAATTGTACAATTATCCTATCATCAAATAAAACAAAAGAATAAATGTTATGTTCAAAATAAACGGCAGAGTTATTAAAATATAGATTATTCTGATTAATTTCTACTATAAAATCTTTATCTAAGTCTGATCTTTGAAAAGGCTTATTATTTTTTTCAATAATGTTACCTGCCATATCAACAGCATATAAATCTCCGATTTCTAGCTGTACAATTATCTTTTGTTTTAAAATTATTACAGACTTAACATTATAATCAAAGCAAACATCATAACTATTTATATGAATCCATTTTTCAGATATTATCATTCTTAATACCATACTATATTCCTCATTATGATAACAATCTTTCATTGTAAAACTCCTCTATTCTTATTGGAACTATTACCAATCACGCCCACTTTCATCTCTTCCCACTATATGCCCGTCATTAAGATCAAAAATGTATCTTCCGCCCCACCAATCATTTAACTGAAGCAGATTAGTTTCCTGACATACATACCAACATATGAGGTTAATTTTTTATTTTCATATTCCCTTGATAAGTATTTTCTGCTTTGAACACGCCAACCTATTGTTCCGTCAAAGTTTACCGAATAGACGTTATCATATTCATTTTTTATGCAACTATCCAGTAAGATCAATATTTGAGATTTTAAAATTAAAGCTTGTTCAATTTTGTACGGAAAAGTTACTTTATTAGAATTAATGTAAAGAGTTTTTCCATTCGTTTCAACTATCGGTAACATAAAATCTTCTCCTTTTATAGTGGTCTGAAATTGCCAAATGAATTAAAATATTGACCCATTAAATCAAATTGTAATCCCCCTCCCAAACCCCATTCTAGAACTTCATTTGCTATACCAAAACGTACCTCTGTACCAGCCGGTAGTTCTACATCACAAATATGTGTTGGCTCATATGGTAATGCAAACTTATCTTTAATTTGCTTTGAAGACAATCCTTGAATCTCTTCATAGTTCATTACCCACTGGCTCCTTGCACTTGTTATGTTTTCAGTATACACTCTAACAAACGTGGTATCTTCAGTTAATTCGATAGTTGTTACATTGGTTCCCGGCTTATAAAAGGGATTTGTATATCCATTTTGTTTTAAAATTTCATTTACGTTTTCAGCTGAATTAAAATCAATTACATCAGAGCATGCCCAAGAAGGAATATCATCATATTTTGACATCAAAACAAAAAATTCATCATCCTGTTTAGAAGCAGTTATTATGAACGATTCAGCTGCATCATCGTCAAGATTCTTAACCGCCCTTACAAGATCATCGCCGCCCTTAACAGCAACTTTAACGCCATCATCACCACAGTCTCTTATCAAAGCTGCAACAGCGTCTTTATCCAAAATCTTATTTATCGCAACAATTTCTTCATCATCATACTTAGAAAGAATAGCAACAATATCAGAAGCTTGACCGGATTTGAATATTGAGTCAAGCAACTCAGGAGATATCTTTTTGGAAACCTCGTATCCGCATACCTTTGCAACCTCTTCTTTAGCGTATTGCTTTAAGAGATATCTCTGATATAATTCACATGAATACGTTAGCTATCGGCTCTAAAAATGCTCCGTCAGCAAGAAAAATTGTATGCGTTATGCAGTCAATTTTAGTTCGTGCAGCAAGTTGTTCTGCCGCAGCAGTGTTGCCGTCCATCGCTAATCTGTATAACTTTAAACTATCCAGCCAAAAATCAACAGCATGATAAATTATCGAAGTTGTGAGAGCAAAAATTTACAGTTTCACTTTAACTCCATAAATTTCATCATCTTCACCGATCAACAGCCAACAAAAATCACAAATGCAATACATATTCAGGCTACAAGGATGTCTATTGTTTAGGTAGAAAATAGAATTATTTTCATAAAAATAAACAAAATTATCCTTTTCATTTTCAATTTTAAAATACCTATGAGTATCATTGCATTCAATCATACTAAATAAGCAGTATTCATTTTTATCAATAAATAATGAATCAAACTGATTACTGTTTATCTTCATTGAATCAGAAACAAAAAATGATATATATTCAATAATATTAGTTCTACTGTTTACTGCTATATCTAATGGTGTATGCTTTCTTTGATGATCATAGTAAAAGGCATGATAAATAATATCACTAGGATCACTTCGACATGTTTTCTGAACTTTATACATTGTGAAATTATCTTTTTTACTTATACAGTCAATAATCAAATCATATTGAAAACTATATCGTTGTTGTATAAGATATAATTCATAATCATCTGAAATATATTTAATTTTCATATGATCACCTATCCTTCATAAAATGCATGGAAAACTACTCCTTCTTTAGTGTCAATTCCGAACACCCAACCGCCAAAGTTAAGATCTTCATATCTGCCTAAAGGTTTGCTTGCAAGTTCTCCCATTGCTTGATCTAAAGCAGATACATAACTTTCTAACATCAATTGACTTCTTAAATCAATTGAAAAACTTGTTTCACCAAATCGACCAACATATTCCCCCATATGTTCCGTAGCATTCGCATTAGTTCACACTACATTTGTTTCGGTATTAGGATTTATAAAAAAATTCTTTTAAATAATCATCGGGAATACGCAAATCCAGTTGTTTTTTAAGTTCATGAAAATATTTTTTCCATTGAATTGAAATTTTTTCCCACCAACCATCAATTGAGGTTTTAATAAGTATAGCCTCATTATTATCACCCCAATCATAACATATGCAGCATCCGCAAGCACCTTGACCATAATTAAAGCGCATATCAAAATAGTCACAATACTTGAATCCCAGACTAAATTCTTCATGTCCATTGCCGTAAAAAGCGTCTATCAAATTAAAATCCGAAACTAAACTACCAAAATATTTTTTCATTTCAGTTTCAACAGCTTGGGCTTTTATTTCTGCTTGATTTTCATTCATTATAAAAACCCCCTTGCTTTTAAAAATTTCTTGGGAATTTGCTTTTTTACATCTGTCGTTATACATTTTATCAAACTGTCACAAAGCTTATCAAAGTCGGTATTAAGCGATGACGAAAATAGCATTTTCTTTTCACTGCGATTTGTTATGATAAAAAAATATAAGTTGTTATCTCTAATTTCAACCTCAAATGGATAATAATCATAAACGATTGAAGACATTTTATTATTACAAAAAGTAACAGTATCTATTAAATGCTTGTCATAACTACGTATTTTTTGAGTTAATGTTCTAAGTAAATTAAATTTTTCATCTAATTCCATACCAAAAATCTCCTACTGGTAGT
>ERZ779974.862-NODE-862-length-11752-cov-4.63016_pt1 | contig 11752 bp, 9 predicted proteins | sample MGYA00511026_ERZ779974 | MGnify/ENA primary metagenome ERZ779974 (study PRJEB29588, sample SAMEA2153010) | human gut metagenome | biome: human gut; feature: human-associated habitat; material: faeces | place: Denmark | collected 2008/2010 ... | reverse complement strand
TACTATCCTTAGCACCCGTAAGTCCTACTACCTTCATCCCTTTTGATTTGGCTGTAACTGCCGCATAAAGAACATTCTTGCTAGTTCCTGAAGTAGATATTCCAAACAGCACATCACCTTGTTTGCCGAGTCCATTCACTTGTTGAGCAAAACAAAGCAATGGGTCACAGTCATTCATATAGGCTGTAAAAAGCGCAGGATGCCCTTCCAATGTTATTGCCGGTAATGCACCTTGCAAATTTTCAGCTAAGACCTCACCCATGTCCGGATCTATTTTTTGTAAGTTATCAACCTCGTTTGATAATAATTTTCGGGAAATCTTAAATCCTTTCATCAGTTCGCCCACCATGTGCTCTGCGTCAGCTGCACTGCCTCCGTTACCACATATTAACATTTTCCCCTCTTTACTATAGGTATCATCCAACAGGTCAAAAGCATCTATTATATCATTCTTGCAACACTCAAGCACAGGATATCGTTCCATTAGTAAATCTATATGCTTCATCAACTTTTGTTCCATATCATTTCACTTTATCTGTAGAATAAATTCTCCATCCATGAGCACCTCCCTCAGTAAATTGAAAAGGCATAACAAAACCATCAAGTCTGTTCAACGCATCAATTACTTCTTTTTTACGAGTTGGCTCAACCATCAACATCACAAAACCTCCACCACCGGCACCACTAACTTTCCCTGCAAGTGCCCCGGCAGACATGGCTGTATCAAATACATTTTGAATCATCGGATTGGTTATAGCATCTGCCATTTTTTTCTTATCTTCCCAGCCTTCTCCGAGAATGCGAGCAAATTCTTGCATATCACCTTTCAATAATGCAAATTTCATATCAATAGCACTTCTCTTAATCCTGTGCATAGCTTCTATTGCTTTTTCATTGCCAGAAGAGGTATTCTTCTTTTGTTGGTCAATAATTGCCGCACTACTGCGAGAAGCACCTGTAAAATAGAGTACCATAGACGCTTCCAACTCATCAACTATCCAGCGCTTAATCTTGAGAGGATTAACTATTACAAGATCATTCTGAAGAAACTCCATATAGTTGAATCCCCCAAAAGCTGCTGCATATTGATCCTGTTTTCCTCCAGAAAGATTCAAGTCCTTTCTCTCAATCTCATAAGCTAAACGAGATGTTTCATAATCACCTAGCGGTAATCCTAGCCACTCTATAAAAGCTTTCAAAACGCATACCACCATAGCCGATGATGTCCCAAGCCCGGAGCCAGCCGGAGCATCATTATAGGTTGTGATTTTAAAACTACGAGGGCTAATATCGAAGTCTCTAATCACACGATTATACACACCTTTAATAAGACTAGCCTCTCCATCAATATTCAAATACTCGACCTTTGGATAACTTTTATGACAATGAGAATCATCACTATCAATAGTAATCATACCGTCATCAGTTTCTTCTATAGTACAATAAGTGTAAAGATTGATTGTTGCATTTAGTATCAATCCACCATAAATATCACTATATGGTGATACATCACTACCACCTCCTGCAAGCCCCAACCGCAGAGGAGCTTTACTTCTTACTATCATGGATAATAATAAAATTATTTTATCGTATATAAATTCAAGAACTATTATTTAATCAGTAAATTTGGATCTGAAGTAATAAGTACATCTTTTGCCTCATATTTATTATTCAGAATAATAGCTAAAAGCATTAACATTACCATACCTCTATTATGAGTAAATGTGCTATCCGCAATAGATTCGATTATGAAAAAAATAAAAATTAGAATTGTCAATTTAAACAATAATTCATTATTATAGATCTCAAAATTTGTTTTCGCAATCTTTAAAAGACGAAACCAAAAACATACAAAAAGCACGAATCCAACATATCCAAATTGAGCAAATACAGGGAAATAAGAATCACTAATATATAGTCCTCTACCGATCTCTGGACTTATATATAAATCATAAGTATAATAAAGTGGCGAATAGTATTCAGCAGACGCAAATGTTGCATAACTACCAAAGCCTGTACCAAAAAAAGGAAAATCATTGAGAATATCTATAGCTTTCACATAGAGTAAAGGACGAGCAAACATATTATCCGCAAACAATCCATCAATAAAATAGAACTCAATTTTTTCTTTTGCAACATAAATGACAGCTATTATCATAAATGAAAACAAAATCACCATTTTTAAAGAGACTAACTTCTTTACTGAAACTTTCTTCCATAAAAACATAACACAAACAAATGCAATATAGAAACCAAACATTTTAGATCGCAATGACAACAAACCTATTGAATATATCACCAATGTTATATACAATTTTCTCTTGTACTGTCTTGAATAAATAATATAGGTGGTGCCTAATACAATCATGATAGTTGCATATCTTGAATATCCACCAAACTGATCCATTAATGTACCTCCACCTGGATTTAATAAACCAACAGGAAGTAAAAGGAATGCACAGACTAAACTCAATTTAGCAATTTTCTTTTCATGTTTTTCACTAATCCTAAAATTTAAATTATAGACAGCATAAAATGCAATAAAAGGCTTAACCTGAATAAAAAAATCAGTAAAAATTGCGAGTAAAATATTATGCTGATCATATATACTATGAGCTAAATAAAAAATAGTAAGGCATAAGAAAAATAAAAATTCTCGTGTTATACGTTTTGGATTAAGTAATAAATAAAAAAACAGAATAACAGCCAATATTTCATCTGTATAGCTAAAGCCTAAATTAAACTGTATAACATCATAAAATACAACACCGAATAATAAACCAAATATTAGAATATAATAGTTCAATCTTAAGTTAGTGATCTTCATCCTCACAATAAGGCATTTAAATCATAATGATTCTATTAATAAAAACTATCAACTATATTCTTTATCACCATAGCAAACTTCAAGCTATCATTTTCCCGCCCAAACTTTTTTATATTCCGACTCATCTCTTTCAAGGTATCAGGATGTTCTCTACAATATGTTATCTTCTCGGTTAAATCATTCAAATCCCCCACATTATAGACCAGTCCCAATCTAAATTTCATTACATTCTCTGCCATCAATGTATTTGATGCTACAATGCACGGCATCCCCAATGCAGTAGCGTCACAAAAACTCGTATTACCAATAGGGCCCAATAACTCTTCTGAAGGGAAAGTGGGTATTACCATTATCGAACACTTACATAAAAGTTCGACCATCTTCTTGTCATTCAATACATTCTGTTTGTATATTTCGACGTATTGATTGTCGTCTGTAAAATTAGATGGAATATGCTTTTCATCTGACACAATTACCGTATGCACTTTTGCATAAGTAGCCGCATCAACAAGCAAATTATGATCTCTGTTAGTACGACCATTACTAATCAGAATTGGCTCATCAAAATTTAAGTCTATTTGTGGATAAAAAGATAGATCAGGTCCCCATACACACAAACTCATTTTATCTGCTTGCTTGGGAAACATACGGCACATCTTTTTATAATAATACTCACATTCAAAAATAATATGATCGTATTTACAATACTTTAGTCTTTTCTCAAATGGAGGATGATGGAACACTAACATATAATAAGGTTTGAACATGTGAAAACGGTTCAAAAAGCCAAAATATCGTTGTTCACATCCCAATGCATCATACACTATATCAAACTTGAATGAAAGTATATATAATTTCAAGAATTGAAAAAATTCTTTCAAATAATATCCTTTGCTATTTTTGGAGAATATTTTACAAAAATAATAATACACCTCGTAATCAGGATCTTCATTCAGAAATTCCATTCCAAACTGATGGTGCCCTGGCATGACATGTTGTTTATATGGTGTCAAACAATCATAGTTATTGATAAACAATATTTTCTTCATTTTTATAACGTATTTAGCATATCAATCCACTGCTTGATTATATTTTCCGGAATAAATCTTGCTGTAGATATATAAGCCTTCTTAGACATATCAGCCCACATCATTTCATCACTCATCAATCTGTCCAGCTTATCAGCGAAGACTTCTATGTCATTGTTGGGTGAAATAAATCCATTTTCTTGGTCCGCAATAATGTCTGGTAATGAATCAAAAGAATACATTACTATAGGCACGCAATTATTCTGCATAGCTTCATTAATAACTAGCCCCCATCCCTCAAAAGCCGATGTCATAATCAGGATTTTTGCCCGTTTATAGTATTGCAGGCTCTCTGTTTTTCCTGTAAGTACAACATTGGGAATGTTATTATCCTGAATGAAATTTTCTATCAAACCTCTGTCTTCACCATCTCCAACAATGTAATATTTCCAATCAGGATGCTTATCAGCCACTATAGACCATATTTTCAAAGACAACAAGACTCTTTTATGAGGCTCTGATAACCTCCCTACAAGGATAACCATATTCTCCTTTGTCCCACTAAATTCCTCACGCATATATGACAATGGATTATTTATTGCCATGACTTTATCATTTTGAGGAAGATATTTCTTAAATGAATTAGAAAGAAGAATATACTTATCAGACTTCAATAAATTGAATTTATGATTCTCTCTTCTATTATGATTTTGATATTTCAAATACAACGAAAAAAAAAGATTTTTCAAGAAGCGTCTCAATCCACTTCCTTGTTGAGCCATCAGATATATATACTCTTTTTTGTATACAATGTCACCATGATGGATAGTAACTAATTTTATATTTGTATTCTCTTTTGCTTCTGAGCACAATTTTACAGCTTCTTTTATTGAATCATTATTGATAATGTAATCAATTTCATTATCTATGAGATAAGAGTGTAAAGTCTTTATATTTTCTTGACATGCTACATTCTTATGGGGAAGAATACTGCATTTAACTTGTTTATCCAGATAGAACATTGGCACATCCAGACTCTTCTCTATGCTTACTATATGAACATCATATCCATTAGTTATGAATGAGTTAGCTAAAATTGTAAAGACTCGTTCGGTTCCACCCACAGAAGGAAAAAATCGAAAAAAAATCAGTATATTTTTCATGTCAACAAGTTTTCCTTAGCATTTTATTTCTCACAAAATTCACCAAAAAGTCAAATTCCTTGAAGCGTAACAAAAATGCTGTTAACAACACTATTGCCAAACTTAAAATGACTGCCACTAGAATAGAAAGAAATGGATTGTTTATCTCATTTATTACAAACGAAATGACTGCAAACTGAATAATGGATACTATTAATGCATTCTTTATGCTTAGAAATATTCCACAAATAGTTATTCCCATATAAATTTTATTAAACTTAGTGGAGATTATTATATCTATTAGGGAATATAGTACAATACCATAGCAAACGGCAAGTACTGAGTGAGACGTAGCTACCACCAATATTGTAACAGCCACCACTTTTTTTACCATTTCACATTTCAGCGTAGTTGTTGTCTCCCCCATAATAGTGGGTATCATAGCGTTCAGTCTCATCAGAGGATCAAACATATATGCAATGCACAATATCTTCATATAAGAAGCACAATCCAGCCAATTATCACCTAATAGTATATCAATCAAAGGGAATGAAATTGTAGACAGCAATACCATACAAGGAAAAAATACAAAACAAACCAAACCGATATATCGAGTATAAATCTGCCTAAAATCTTCCGTTTGACGTTCCTGACAAAAAATGGGATACATCGTATTACTAAAAATATCTGTGACATTCGATGGTACAATTTGCCCCATCTGATTTCCTCTTGTAAACAATCCCAGCTCCTTAGGAGAAAAAAACTTTCCTATTATCAAAGAATATAAACTTGAATAAACCGATTGGAGAATGTTAGCGACCAACAATCTTGAACCTTTCATAAACAAGTTTCTAAATTTTTCTGCCGAAAAATGGAATGAATATAAAGACATATCAAAGCGATTGAACAGTAAGCACAGCAGAATGGAATTACATATTTGTTGAAAGACCAAAGCCCAAACACCATAATTATATACTGCCAAAATAATACCCAATATCCCACTAATTGCAACTGAAATAAACGTGATATAAGCTTGCACCTTAAATTTAAGATCCATTATCAACTGCGTCTTCTTCACTATATACAATGAATTGATGACAAGAGTAATACAATAGATTCTCATTACAGAGGTTAGTTCCGGCAAATTATAAAAAGAAGCGATATTAGGTGCTATAATATATATAATCAGATACAAAAGCAGTGCTGTAAATATATTACAGCAAAACATCGTGGAGAAACTCAATGAATCCCTATCTTGTTTTTGAATAATAACTTGCGAGAAACCTCCTTCAATCAAAACCTGTGATAAAGCAATAAATATAGTGAGAAGAGCTATTGTACCATAATCAGATGGCAGCAGGAGTCTTGCTAATACAAGACTAATAACAAATTGACTTCCATTCACTAAGAATTTCTCCACACTACGCCAAAAGAGTGATTTCGATGTCTTGCTTTTAATATTGTTCATAAAATAACATTCCCCAAAAAAGATTTACCTACAGCCTACGTATATCTATCTTTATGCCAACCAAGTTTTATAAGAAATCATATACAAAGTAGCCTATAAATAAATACATGAGATCGTCCTAACTCGTACTCTAATTTTCCACAAATCATTCTAATATCATACTTAAGGTTCATCACAATTACCCTATTTTACAAATCAATCTTTTTATCCTACGCACAAGGGTAATCGAAATAAATGTTAGGACTATTGAACCAAAAAATAAAATAAAGAAACCTATGAAGTTCGTATTAAAAGTAAAGTCATCTATACTAATGCCACATACGGGATACTTGAACAATAGAATAGCCAGCAAACGAATAAACATAATGTGAAGCGCCATAAGGTAAAATGACTCCTTACCACAATGAGCTAAAATCACCCCTAAAACAGAATGTTCTAAGTAACAGCTAAGATAGCAGATAAAATATACGCCAGCCAATGTTCCGACAAGTAACGTTATAATATCTGGATATTCATTAACAATCATTCCTATTAACATCCCAGGTGCTGCACCTATGGTATAAGTATAAGATAGTAGAATCACTAAAGATATCACAAATATACACTTATTATTGAAAGACTTATAGCTACTATTAAATATCAAATACCCTAAATAGATCAAAACAGTTGAAGATACGGCTGTAGCTATTCTTGGAGGAAAATGAATATCAGTATAATTGGAAATGTAACCAGATATTGCACACGCTATTAATGAAACGATAAACATATTCATATGACTATATTTATTGATACTTTTCAATCCATAAGCCATAATAGAAAGGAACACTAATCCATAAAACAATGCTAAAGCAAACCAAAGGGGCTCAACCAATTTTTCAAAACTCATTCCCATAAAAACTTTCCCTAACGCTCTTCCCCAGTCAGAAAGAGTTATAAAAGGTTTTATCGAAGCTGGATAATACCCTATCTGCAATAGATAATTATGTAATAGTGTAGCAGGCAAGAAAAAGTATAAAGATTTAAGATACAATGCAGGTATCTTCTTTTTCAAAAGAATTTTTGGATTTAGTAAATCAACTTCTTTCAAGAAAAAGCCACCAATAAGATAGAACCCAGACACATACCAAATTGTATAAAACTCATTCTCATTAACCCACTCTGGAAAAAATGAGTAATTAATGTGACCTCTTATAATAAGCAAGATACATATACCTTTAGCAATATCAACAAAATCAAAACGTTTTTTAACCAACATAGACATTCAATTATCTACATATTAATATGCATTTTTTTCCCCAATGACAACATTCGCCACAGTCTTATAAATGATATATATATCAAGCAGCATTGTCCAGTGCTCCATATACCAAATATCAGCCTTTACACGTTCCTCCATCTGTGAAAGTTCCCTCGTTTCACCACGGAAACCATGCGTTTGAGCCCAACCGGTTACCCCAGGTTTTATAAAGTGTCGCACCATAAACTTATCAATCAAACGGGCATAAGTCTCTGTATGAGCCAACATGTGAGGACGGGGACCTACTATCGACATATCACCTTTAAAAACATTGATAAACTGGGGAAGTTCGTCAATATTAGAACGACGCAGGAAATCTCCAAATCTTGTTTTACGAGGATCATCAGCCGTAGCCTGTTTACTGTCAGCTTCATCATTCACTTTCATAGAACGGAATTTGTAACACACAAAATCCACACCGTTCAAACCCGTACGCATTTGCTTAAAGAATACAGGACCGGGAGAAGTCAACTTTATGATACTTCCAACTATGAGATAAACAAAGGGAAAAACAGTAACCAGAAAAAGACCGGAGAAAACAACATCAAATATCCGCTTCAATATACGATTCTCCATCTTACCCAAAGGCTCATAACGCAGATTCAAAATAGGCATATTGCCAACCATACTATGCCAGATACGACGGGGAAAACCTTTACATACATTAGGAACACCATGGAAATAAAGAAGATGGTTTTCACAATAATTCATAATGGAAAAGTTATAGCGCCCCTCCTCCATAGACAAAGAACAAAAGACATACTTGATTCCCGGATGTGCGGACATAAAATCTGAAAAAACGTCAGGATTACCCAGATAGGGACATTGGGGAGAAAGGGTATCATTCGGTTTAATATCAAAATAACCCACAACCTCATACAGCGAAGACGTTAGGGAACTCTCCATCTCCTCATACAACACCTGCATATTATTGCCTCCACCTATAAAAACAGCATAACGTCTATGCTTGCCCTTAGCACAATAGACTATCAGGAAATGACGGATAATAATGCGATAAACACTCAAAATGACAAAGAGGAAAGAAAAATAGGCGACAAAGAAAAGAGGAGAAAATATAGAGATTCCACTAAAAGTCATAATACATGCCCAAAAGATGGAAAAAGCAATAATATTCTTCAACACGTGCAACACCAGTTGATCGGGACGAATGCCACGACTGTCCCAAACTCGCCCACGGGAGCTGGAACAGGCCAGATAACAGAGGCTTAACGAAGTCATCATCCATGAGACCCTGCAAGAAAAGGGCAAAGAGACAAAAGCTTCTTCCCAAAAGAAAAGGAGAAAGAACAAAATCAGATTCAGAATGATCAGATCTCCCAGAACTGCTATAAATTCTATAAATTTATTGATTTGACTGGTGGTTGATATCATATCACATTAAAGATTGATTTTAGGCACATACTTCTTTGAACTTATTCAGAAAATCTTTTCCAAATAAATTCCAGAATATAACAATACAAACTGATAGGAAAATAAAAGCTAAAACATATACTTTCCTACTGGTTCCTGAAGGTTTTAATGGTACTACAGCAGGCTCTACAACAGCAAACACAGGTTTCTCTTCCTGAACTTTAGCTCTGGCAACCTGAAGCTGACCGGCAACCTGACTATATACCTGGTAAGCAAGACTCATATCATTCTGCAAGCGTTCCTGTTCGGTACGAACACTCTGCAAAATGATATTGTCATGAGAGTCCATATAGTCAGCATATTTTTTCTGCGCTTCGTAATATTCCTGCTGACGTTCTTTAAACAATTTCTCCAAATAGAGACAATCCTCTTTAGATTTGGAGGTACGATAGTCTATGATATATTCCTGCAACTTCTTAACTACAGAGTCAGCAACAACTGCGGCAACCTTAGGATGCTGCAAAGTCACGGAGACGGTAGTCATAGAAGTTTTCTTATCTACAGAAGCAGCAATCTTTCTCTTTAGTAATTCAATCTTCTGAGACTCCTTTTGGGATAATTCAATTGTACCCAGACTTGCTTTATCGGAAGATATGGATTCATCCTCATTTTCTGTAAACAAGGACTTTACCCCACTAATTACCATACTGGGAAATCCGATTACATAATTCCACCAAGGAGAGGATTCTTCATTCAAATAGGAGTTTAAAGATATTTCCCCATTCCCTAATACAGGTACTTTCATATTAGAAAGCTCCAACAAGAAGGGAGTAGAAGAGACAATATCAGCAGACAAAGAAGCATTCAAGGCATCAGTACCATCACCCATAGTTACTCCACTCCCTAGAAAAGAAGCTGCCAAACCAGATAAACCACCTTCTTTAGCACTACCCATCTCTGGAGATAAAGTTACTTCAACTGTGTACTTTTTAGGAATACTTATTGCTATAATAACGCCAAACATTAAACCAATGCCAGCAGCTTTATAAATTGTCTTACGAATACCTATAACTTTACGAAGAATATCCATTAGATCAATTTCGATCTCCTCATCTGTATGAATATTCTGTTGCTGTTTTATTTCCTTTTCAGATGTTTGTTCCATCAAAGTAGACATAAATAAGTATTCGTTATTTCTTGATTAAATTAGCGATAGAAGCAACCATCATTCCCAATGAACTAAATGTAGTAGCATAACCCAAGATATTACCTATATTAGTTTTCTTCTTAGCTTTACTAGGTACAATTATCTCACAACCCGGCTCAATCTGTTTCTTACCACTACCTTTCACTTTAGTTACCTGGCCGTTCATATAAACTATAAATTTCTTACTCTTCTTTGCATTTTCAGAATAACCACCAGCTTGATTCAGGTAATAATCTATATTCTCACCCTTTATATATGAAACTGTATTCGGAACCATTACGGCACCATTGATCGTTACTGTATTATTATTTTTCGGAATAGAAATCACATCACCCTCACGCAAGACAATATCTGCTGTACTTCCAGGATTCGCTAATGCTTTCTCCAAGTCAATACCAACACTAAAGGTATCTTCCACACGAACACCTAATGAGTCCATCATAGCTTCACCCAACTGTCGACTCATCAAGCGGACCACATCACCCATGCGTTTCTTTTCACTTGCATTGGCTACACGAGTCAATTTGGCACCACGTAAGTAGGCATAATTCGTTGCACCTCCAGCTTTATTGATTAAGTCCGAAAGACGTTCTTCACGACTGGTCATTGCATAAGAGCCTCCGAACAGAATTTCACCTTCAACAACCACATTCTGTTGAGCCTGATAACCCGGACTACGACGCACATAAACTTCATCATAAGGTTGAAGGACAAAGCCAGGGGTTCCATCTACAATAAAACCTTCTTTTAGGGAGAATGTATATATCTGGCCGATAGTATCGTTATCTACTGTACTACGAGGATTCTTAATTCTACGGGATACATCTACACGGACTACAGAAGCGGCTTCACGCAAGCCACCTGCCTGAATGATCAAGTCTTCAAGGGTCATGTTATCAGCATAAGGATAAGAATCTGGTTTGGCTACTTCACCATGGATTACGACATTGCCCCTGTCTTCCAGGTCATGAATACTCGGAATATAAAGGATATCGTTTTTCATCAGGATGATGTTTTGGGAAGTACCGTCCATGATAGCTTTAATGTCTACAGGAACAACTTCGGTAGTCAAGTCCTCACGCTGGCGGTAGAGAACGGCACGGTTCAAGAAGGCATCACCGGTCAGGCCTTGGGCTTCGTTTACCAGTTCACGGACAGTATTCAGTTTTCCATTCAACTGGTAGATGCCGGGACGATAAACGGCTCCACGGATTTCAAGTTTGTTGATGAAGCGGTTAAGGATGGCTTCAGCGGTCACAACATCACCGTTTCGCATTTTATAGACACTATAGTCAAGGTCTTTGACCGTGTTTACTTCATATTCCTGTCCATTCTGGCGTACGACACGCAAGGAACGAGTGTAGGCGTCGGCTTCAAAGCCACCGGCATAGCTGATAAGAGTGGATAGACTC
>ERZ779974.860-NODE-860-length-11783-cov-4.86272_pt1 | contig 11783 bp, 10 predicted proteins | sample MGYA00511026_ERZ779974 | MGnify/ENA primary metagenome ERZ779974 (study PRJEB29588, sample SAMEA2153010) | human gut metagenome | biome: human gut; feature: human-associated habitat; material: faeces | place: Denmark | collected 2008/2010 ... | reverse complement strand
AAAAGCGAAAGAGAGTAGGTTACATGCAGATAATTTTTATACATCACAGTTGTTTTCTTGTGGAACTGGATGACAAGGTGCTTATATTTGATTATTTTGATGGAGACAAGGTGGAGGGTATGCATTTTACCGGAAAGCTGCCATCTTATGAGCCGGATACAAAAATCTATATGTTTGCAAGTCCGCCCCCCCCAGCCACAAGGATCATTATGATATGGATATTTTGCGTCTGGCTGACAAATATCCGAATATACATTATGTTTTTTCGAAGGATATCCGTATCAGTCCGCATTTTTTATCAAAGCATGGCATTGATCCCGCTGTCAGGGACAGGGTGACATTTGTTTCACCTGACAATACATATCATGTGGATGATCTGGATATAATGACACTTAGATCCACCGATGCCGGTGTGGCGTTTTATGTTGCCTCAAACGGTGTGAGCCTGTTTCATGCCGGTGATTTAAACGACTGGGAGTGGGATGGCGCCGGTGATTTGATAAACGGCAGAGTGCGCAGAGCCTTCAGGCATGAGATAAAAAAGCTTTCGGAAAAACCAATAAACGTGGCTTTTTTCCCGATGGATCCAAAGCTTATGGAGTATCAGTTCAAGGGTTTTGATTATTTTTTACAAAATACCTCGGCAGAGTTTGTTTTCCCTATGCACATGTGGCAGGACTACAGCGGTATCATTGAATACAAGAAGAGACTCAGCAATAAGGACAAGGCTGACAGGGTTATTGAGATTGAACGTGAAAATCAGACGTTCGCTTTTGGAGAGAACTATTGAATTATTTCACAAATTCATTTATAATAAATTAGTTCAATAAATTTAGGAGGGTAATTATGGGGGACTTTTTCATGTGCGTAGCACAATATGTTATTATTATGATTGTTTTGGCGGCCATAGGTTTTTGTGGGGCTTTAATAGGGGTAAAGCTTCGTAAAATGAAGGACGCAAAGACAAAAGAATAGGAGATTCAAGTAATGAAGAAGAGTTATGGCGTTAACGAATTACGTCGTATGTACCTTGAGTTCTTTGAGAGCAAGGGACATCTCGCAATGAAGAGTTTTTCACTGGTGCCTCACAATGACAACAGTCTGCTTCTTATTAATGCAGGTATGGCACCGCTTAAACCATATTTTACAGGACAGGAGGTTCCACCAAGACGCCGTGTGACTACATGCCAGAAGTGTGTCAGAACAGGTGATATCGAGAATGTAGGTAAGACAGCTCGTCATCTTACATTTTTTGAGATGCTCGGAAACTTCTCGTTTGGCGATTATTTCAAGCATGAAGCAATCGCATGGTCATGGGAGTTTTTGACAGAGGTGCTCGGTCTTGAAAAGGACAGGCTTTATCCTTCCATCTACGGTGAGGATGATGAGGCATTTGATATCTGGACTAAGGAAGTAGGAGTGCCTGGAGATCGTATTACACGTTTCTACAGAGATCCAAAGACCGGTGAGTGTGACAACGCAAGCCTGATTGTAAGGTAGGCTGTGACTGTGACCGTTTCATGGAGGTGTGGAACAACGTATTCACACAGTTTAACGGTGACGGACACGGTGGATACACTGAGCTTGAGCATAAGAACATTGATACAGGTATGGGACTTGAGCGTCTTGCTGTTGTAATGCAGGATGTTGATTCGGTATTCGATATTGATACCATGAAGGCTATCCGTGACAAGGTCTGCGAGCTTTCAGGCAAGAAATATCATGTCGATGAGATGGACGATGTTTCTATCCGTCTTATCACAGACCATATCCGTTCGTCTACATTCCTTATTTCTGACGGAGTTATGCCATCTAACGAGGGCAGGGGCTATGTGCTTCGCCGTATCATCAGACGTGCCGCTATGCATGGACGTACACTTGGCATACAGGGAGCCTTCCTTGGCAAAATCGCGCAGGTTGTCATCGATGAGAGCAAGGACGGTTATCCGGAGCTTGAGGAGAGAAAGGATTTCATCCTTAAGGTGCTCACTCAGGAAGAGGAGAAGTTCGCGAAGACTATCGACCAGGGACTTGGTATCCTTGCAGATATGGAAGAGCATATGAAGGCTGACGGGGTCAAGGTGCTTTCAGGAGAGGATGCATTCAAGCTTTACGATACATACGGCTTCCCTGTAGACCTTACGGCAGAAATTCTCGAGGAGAAGGGCTTCACATATGATGAGGCTGGCTTTGAGAGTTGTATGGAGGCTCAGAGACAGAAGGCAAGAGGAGCCCGCAAGGAAACAAACTATATGGGTGCTGATGCCAATGTTTACAATGATATAGATTCTGAAATTACTACAGAGTTCACAGGCTATGACAAGCTTACTGACACAGCTGAGATTGCTTTCCTTACCACATCGGATGATGTAGTCGAGGCTCTTTCAGATGGTGATAAGGGTTCTGTAATCGTGCCAAACACACCTTTCTATGCCACAATGGGTGGTCAGCAGGGTGATAAGGGTATCATAAAGACAGAGAGCGGTACATTTGTTGTTGAGGATACTGTAAAGGTAGTCGGCAACAGATATGCACATGTAGGTTATGTGTCAGAGGGTATGATCCGCACAGGCGAGAAGGCTACACTTTCTGTTGATACAAAAACAAGAACAAACACATGCAGAAATCACTCTGCCACTCATCTGCTTCAGAAGGCATTGCGTGAGGTACTCGGCACACATGTAGAGCAGGCAGGTTCTTATCAGGATGCTGAGAGAACACGTTTTGATTTCTCTCATTTTTCTGCTATGACTGCTGAGGAGCTTAAAAGGGTTGAGGATATCGTAAACGAGAAAATCAACGAAGCTATTGAAGTTCACACAGATATCATGACTGTCGATGAGGCTAAAAAGACAGGTGCCATGGCTCTCTTCGGCGAGAAATACGGTGAAAAGGTACGTGTCGTATCAATGGGCGATTTTTCTAAGGAGTTCTGCGGTGGTACACATGTAAAGAATACATCTGATATCAAGGTATTCAAGATTCTTTCGGAGAGCGGTGTAGCTGCTGGCGTCAGACGTATCGAGGCTATCACAGGCGACAATGTATTCGCTTACTACAGCAATATGGAGAAGGAGCTTGAGGAGGCTGCTAAGGTTGTTAAATCAACTCCTGCCAACCTCAAAGAGAGACTTGAGCACCTGATGGCTGAGATGAAGGCACTTCAGAGTGAGAATGAGTCTCTTAAGAGCAAGGCAGCAAAGGATGCGCTCGGCGATGTTATGGATCAGGTAGTTGATGTAAACGGCATCAAGCTTCTTGCAACAAGTGTTGACGGCGTTGATATGAACGGACTGCGTGATCTTGGCGATTCCCTCAAGGAAAAGCTTGGCGAGGGAGTTATCGTGCTTGCTTCTTCAAATGAAGGCAAGGTAAATCTTGTTGCCATGGCAACAGACGCTGCCATAAAGAGCGGTGCGCATGCAGGAAACTTAATCAAGGCAATCGCCTCAAAGGTAGGCGGTGGCGGCGGTGGACGCCCTAACATGGCTCAGGCCGGTGGAAAGAACCCGGCAGGTATTCCTGATGCTATTGCTTCAGTAAAGGACGCACTTTCAGGTATGATTAAGTAACAAAAATGCTTATATAGTGCTTTAAAATGCATCCTTTAAAAAAATAGGTCTAAATTTGTTAAAAAAATCAAATTAGACCTATTTTTTTGTGTGAAAGTATGGTAAAATTGTACTAAATTATAAATTGAGATTAAACTGAAAGGATGAATATGTATGAAGAGGTTAATAGCTGCAACACTTGTGGCTGCCATTGGGGTTTCATTACTTACTGGATGCGGAGTATCAAATAAATCACATGACAATACACAGGTGGGGACGACGGAGAATTCTTCGGATAAAGCGAAGAATAAGGAAGTAAAGATGCATGTGTGGTGTTCGAAGGATGATGTGGATATTACTACACAGATGATTGAAAGCTTCAAGGAGGCTAATAAAGGAACTGATTTTAATATAATTATCGAGGAGTCAGAGGATTCTGATGCCAGAGATAATATATTATCAAATGTGCATAATGGTGCGGATGTATTCCCTATAGCGGATGACCAGATAACTTCTATGGTAGCGGGAGGCGCTCTTTATGAGATAGAGGATGTGGATGCCGTTAAAAAGGCTGACGATGAAGGTGCGGTTGAGGCTGCCACTATCGATGGCAAATTATATGGATATCCGCTGACCGCTGACAATGGATATTTTATGTATTACAATAAGAATTATTTCTCAGACAGCGATGTGGCTACGCTTGATGGCATGCTCGACATTGCAGGGGCCAATGGTAAGTACTTGACTATGGACTGGAGCTCAGGCTGGTATCTGTATTCATTTTTTGGAAATACAGGGCTTGATTTTGGCGTGAATGATGATGGTGTGACAAACCACTGCAACTGGAATTCTGTCATCACGGACATCAAGGGTGTTGATATAGCACAGGCTATGCTTGATATTGCGGCTAAGCCGGGCTTTAAGAACTGTGTACAGGACGATTTTATTGCAGGAGTACAGGACGGAAGTATTATTGCCGGTGTCAGTGGATGCTGGAATGCAGCAAAAATCAAGGAATTATGGGGCGATGATTATGGTGCTGTAAAGCTACCTACATACACATGTGCCGGACAGCAGATTCAGATGTCATCGTTTAAAGGCTATAAATATATGGCTGTAAATGCATACACCGAGTATCCTGAGTGGGCAAATAAGCTTGCCCAGTGGTTTACAAACGAGGATAACCAGAAGCTACCAATAAAGCGGCAGCCGCAGATGATGCGGTCAAAAAGGTTCCTGCTATTATGGCTGTTATGGATCAGGCACAGTACGGAAAGCTCCAAAGAGTTGGAAATTCTTACTGGGATGCTGCGACGGAGTTTGGCGAAAAAATGGCGGCCGGTAATCCTGATAATACAGATCTTCAGGAGATAATGGATAATTTTGTTGCGGGGATAACACAATCTGTAGCTGAGTAGAGGGGTATATAACATGAAATTAGATTCAAAAAAAAGTAAAGCAGCTGTTAAAAATAGCGCAGTAAAACAAAAAAAGGTGAAAGCAAAAGCAGCAAATCCTGCAAAAGCACCAAAAGTTAAAAAAACTCTCAACACAAAAAAAGCTCAAAAGGTTAATAACAAACCAAAGGTCAAGGGAAAGAAAAAGTTAAGTACAAAATTGATACTTATTCCTGTTTTTGTTGTAGGCTTTGTAAGTGTTATTTCAAGTGGTTTATCTCTTAAAAATTTATCAAAGGTAAATGATGCTGCTTCTCAGATTGTGGACACCTCAATGGTTGGCACGGAGATGCTTAATGATATTGAGATGGAGACTGTGAATATTCATACACTGGCACTGGCTCATATTATATCGACAGATCTATCATCAATGATTGATATTGTAAGTGAAGTGAGAAATCACGAGGAAAAGCTAAAGCAGCTCCTTGATGATTATAATCCTTATGTAACCTTGGAGACCAAGAGAAACTATAGAATTATCTGTGAAAACTATACAAGCCTGGTCAAGGAGTGTGGCAATGTAATGGCCTATTCTGCCGCCGGTAAAAACGAGGAAGCGTATAAAACGGCAAATGGCTCTATTGCAAAATATTCTAATAACATTGAAAAAGCTATTTCGTCAATGCGTGAGCATGTCAATTCTGTTACACAGGAGGAGAGAAAGAGCCTCGAAAGTACTTATCGCGCATCTGTTGTCACATGTACATTTACTATTGCAGTAAGTATAATTGCGTTACTGTTTGTTGTTTTTGCTGTTGTCACCATGGTTATCAAGCCTCTGCTTCGTACACAGAAGGAAATCAACGGCATCATAGTCAATATTGATAACAAGAAGGGCGATTTGACACAGAGGGTTACTCCTATCAACAATGCTGAGGTTGACGCCGTAGGCAAGGGCATCAATGTCTTTATGACAAAGCTGCAGGCTATATTCAAGGCTGTTGTCACCAACTCGGCCAGGATGGAGAGGGTTGTTGATGATGTGCGTCAGAGTGTTCAGACAAGCAACAGCAGTGTGTCCGATCTTTCGGCTTTAACAGAGGAGCTGTCTGCTACCATGCAGGATATCTCTGAAAATGCATCTGTTATCAATACCAACACAGATAATGTGGCAAAAGAGGTTGAGCTTATTGCTGAAAAGACAGATGAACTGACCGGATACACCAAGGATATGAAGGCCCATGCACAGTCAATGGAGTCTGTTGCACGTACAAACATGGAGTCAACAGACAGGAAGGTTTCGGAGATTCTCGAGGTATTGCAGAAGGCTATTGAGGATAGCAACAGCGTAAAGCAGGTCAATTCACTTACCAATGATATTTTAAACATTGCAAGTCAGACCAATCTGCTGGCATTAAATGCTTCTATTGAGGCAGCAAGGGCAGGAGAGGCAGGCAGAGGTTTTGCGGCAGGCAGAGGTTTTGCGGTTGTAGCCAGTGAGATCAGCCAGCTTGCTGCAGCCAGCCAGGAGGCAGCCAACAATATCCAGCGTATCAATGCGGTAGTTACCAATTCGGTTAACAATCTTTCTGACAACGCCAATGGTCTTGTCAGCTATATTAATGATTCGATTCTTCCGGAGTTTGAGAGATTTGTTGAGTCCGGTGTGGAGTACAACGACAAGGCTTCATTCATTGAGGGTACCATGACTGATTTCAAGGAGAAGACAGATTCACTTAAGCAGTCCATGCTTGAGATTTCTTCTTCAATCAACACCATTTCACATGCTATAAATGAGGGTGTGAACGGAGTGGTTTCAGCGGCTGACAGTACACAGCTTATTGTTGAGGATATGGACAATATCTCACACAAGATGGATGAAAACTATGAGATTGCAGATTCACTGAAAAAGGAAACATCAATCTTTATCAAGCTTGATTAGAGTCATTTTGGAGTGATGTTTTACCTGATATAATTAAAATAATAATTTCTTGAAAAAATATCCGGATTTATCTTGACAAATCCGGATATTTTGATAAAATACATGTTAGTGCAATTAAGTATAGATACCTAACAGTTGATGCACAATACACAACTGGAGGGAGGTTAGGTTTTAGGTTATGTCTAGTGTAATAGTTAAAGAAAACGAGACTTTAGATAGCGCATTACGCAGATTCAAGAGAAACTGTGCAAAAGCAGGCATCCAGCAGGAGATCCGTAAGCGTGAGCATTACGAGAAACCAAGCGTAAAGCGTAAGAAGAAATCTGAAGCAGCTAGAAAAAGAAAATACAATTAATGTATTAGAGAGGACTACCGCGTGCGGTAGTTCTTTTGTTATGTGTCAACATAATTTAATAATAAAAATTTAATTTGCATATTTGTATTATTGCTAGTAAAATAGGACTTAGTGAAAAGAAAAGGAGTGAATTACAATGACAAAAATTGACATTATTTCAGGTTTCCTTGGAGCTGGAAAGACTACATTTATCAAGAAAATGATAGATGAGGCTTTTAAGGGTGAGCAGATAGTTCTCATAGAGAATGAGTTCGGTGAGGTTGGTATAGACGGTGGCTTTTTAAAGGATGCCGGCATTCAGATTACTGAGATGAACTCAGGCTGTATCTGCTGTTCACTGGTTGGTGATTTTGGTAAGAATTTAAATGAGGTTATTACGAAGTATCATCCGGACCGTATCTTAATTGAGCCATCAGGCGTGGGTAAATTATCAGATGTCATGAAATCTGTTATAGATATCGAAAAAGAGCAGCCGGTCAAGCTTAATGCACTTGTTACAGTGGTAAATGCACTTAAGGCAAGCAAGCAGATGAAGGCTTTCGGTGAGTTTTTCAACAACCAGATAGAGTATGCCACAACAGTTATCTTAAGCCGTAGCCAGAATGCTACACCTGAGCAGCTTGAGTTTTGTGTAAAGCAGATTCAGGCTTTAAATCCAAAGGCTTCAGTTATCACTACTGATTGGGATGCTATTAAAGGAGAGCAGATTCTTAAGACTATGGAAGGTCAGGACAATCTCGAGATGAAGGTGCTTGCTGAGGCACGTCATGCACAGGATGAGGCAGAGCATCATCATCACCATGACCATGATGAGCATGAGCATCACCACGATCATGATGAGCATGAACATCACCATGACCATGATGAGCATGAGCACCATCACGACCACGATGAACACGAGCATCACCACGACCATGACGAGCACGAGCATCACCACGAGCACGGCGAGGGCTGCACCTGCGGCTGTCATGACCATGATCATGAGCACGGACATCATCATGCTGATGATGTATTTACAAGCTGGGGCAAGGAGACACCTCACAAGTTTGAGCGCGCTAAGCTCGAAGAAATCCTTAAGCAGTTTGTGGAAGATGACAAGATTCTTCGTTCAAAGGGCATGGTAGAGGGCACAGACGGCAAGTGGATTTACTTTGATATGGTTCCGGGCGAGTACGAGATTCGTGATGGCGAGCCTGACTATACAGGACGTATCGTTGTTATCGGAACAGATATCCACGAGCATGAGCTTGAAGAGCTCTTCGGACTTGCTTAAATGTATTTAACATAGTTACACAATAATCAGAAAGGAACTAACAAAATGGCTGAAGAGATTCCAGTATATTTATTTACCGGATTCATGGACAGTGGCAAGACTTCACTGATTAAGGATACCATTTTCGAGAATGATTTCGCTAATGGCTCAAAGGGGCTTATCATTATGTGCGAGGATGGTGATGTGGAGTATGATATGGATAAGCTAAAGGCTGCCAATATCCAGGTTGCAGAGATCGACTCGGAGGATGAGTTCACAGCTGCAAAGCTGAATGAGCTCAACATGCAGTATTTGCCTGAACAGGTGTTTATCGAGTACAACGGCACATGGGGCATTGATAAAATAATAGAGGCCGAGCTGCCAAAGGGCTGGGTTATCGTGCAGTCGCTCGCCACAGTTGATTCCACTACATTTGACCTTTATATGAACAATATGCGCGCGATGATGCAGGAACAGGTATTTGCGAGTGATGTTGTCATATTTAACAGGACGGACGATGATACAGACAGAGGACACCTAAGGCGTACCATAAAGAATATCAACCGCAAAGCCCAGATAGTCTACGAACGCAAGGACGGTACTATTGATGAGCGTCCGGAGGAATTGCCGTTTGATATAAATCAGGATGTGATTGAGCTTTCAGATGCAGATTATGCCATTTGGTATATGGATGCCATGGAGAATTACAAGAAGTACGACGGCAAGGTTGTCAAATTTCTTGCCCTTGTATACAATCCTGATAAGCTTAGAAAGGGTGTTATGGTACCGGGCAGGTTTGCGATGACCTGCTGTATAGAGGACGTGACCTTTATAGGCTTTAAGTGCAAGTATGAGGATGAGAGCAGTATTCCTCACAAATCGTGGATTACCATCACCGCAAGGGTGCATGTGGAGTTTGCAAGAGAGTATAAGGGAAAGGGACCGGTGCTTTATCCGGTTTCCATCGAGCCTGCCGAGAAGCCGCAGGATGAGCTTGTATATTTCTCATAAAAGCTGATAAATACAGGAACCGGTTCGCAGGATGAGCTTGTATATTTCTCATAAAAGCTGATAAAAACAGGAACCGTTTCATTTTTTGCATGAATTGGTTCCTGTTTTTGATATAAAGTAGCGGACGAATGTCAGAAGATAACACAATTTCATAAGCATATAACATATTTTTATGGAATATCTAAAGAAATATATTGAAAAATTATATCATTTCATTTAAAATTAAAAAAGTATGAAATAATTGAGTATCAGATTACATATGTAATGGGATAAGATTTAACTAGGAGGAAGACTATGTATCCAATAGTTCGAAAAGAAAAATTGGCTGACAATATTATCCTTATGGATATAAAGGCACCACGAGTTGCAAAAGAGTGTCTGCCTGGTCAGTTTATCATCGCAAAGACAGATGAGGTAGGAGAGAGAATCCCACTTACCATCTGTGATTATGACAGGGAAAAAGAGACTGTTACTATCGTAGTACAGACTATCGGTGCAGGAACAGAGAGAATGATGGCTCTTAATGAGGGAGATTCATTAGAGGATTTCGTCGGACCACTCGGCTGTCCATCAGAGCTTTGTCAGGAGGATAACCTCGAGGAGACAAAGAAAAAGCACATCGTATTTATCGCAGGAGGTCTTGGTACAGCTCCTGTATATCCACAGGTTAAGTGGCTTAAAGAGCATGGTGTGGATGCTGATGTCATCATGGGCTTTAGAAATAAGGATATCCTTTTCTTTGAGGATGAGATGAAAGCTGTTGCAAAGAATCTCTATGTTTGTACAGATGATGGTTCATACGGCTTCCACGGCAACGGCAGCCAGCAGCTTCAGGCACTTGTTGATGCCGGCAATACATATGACTGCTGTGTAGCTATCGGACCTATGATTATGATGAAATTCACATGTCTGCTCACAAAGAAGCTTGAGATTCCTACAATTGTTTCAATGAACCCAATCATGGTTGATGGAACAGGTATGTGTGGTGCATGCCGTCTGATCGTGGACGGAAAGGTTAAGTTTGCATGTGTTGACGGACCTGAGTTTGACGGACATCTTGTTGATTTTGATCAGGCTATGAAGAGACAGCAGCAATATAAGACTGAGGAAGGCAGAGCTAAGCTTGCCTATGAAGAGGGCGCAACACATCACGGTGGCTGCGGAAACTGCGGAGGTGACAAATAATGGAAGTCGATGTATTAAAGAGAGTACCTGTCAGAGAGCAGGATCCTAAGGTTCGTGCCACAAACTTTGAAGAGGTTTGCTACGGCTACAATAAAGAAGAGGCAATGGCAGAGGCAAGCAGATGCTTAAACTGTAAAAATGCACAGTGTATGAAGGGCTGCCCTGTTTCTATCAATATTCCTGCATTTGTTGAGCAGGTTAAAAATGGTGATTTCACAAAGGCTTATGAGATTATTTCAGAGTCATCAGCACTTCCTGCTGTATGTGGACGTGTATGCCCACAGGAGAGCCAGTGTGAGGGCAAGTGTATCAGAGGCTTCAAGGGTGATCCTGTCTCAATCGGAAAGCTCGAGAGATTTGTTGCTGATACAGCAAGAGAGAATGGCATCAAGCCAAAGACAGCCGCAGAGAAAAACGGCAAAAAGGTTGCTGTTATCGGTTCAGGTCCTGCAGGACTTACATGTGCCGGAGACCTTGCAAAGCTTGGCTATGATGTAACTATTTTTGAGGCACTTCACGCTGCCGGCGGAGTATTAAGCTACGGAATACCGGAGTTTCGTCTTCCGAAGGACAAGGTTGTTGCGGCAGAAGTAGAGAATGTCAAGGCACTTGGTGTTAAAATCGAGACAAATGTAGTTATCGGAAAGTCAGTTAAGATTGACGAACTCATGGAGGAAGAAGGCTTTGAGGCTGTATTTATCGGTTCGGGAGCAGGACTTCCAAGATTTATGGGAATCCCTGGAGAGCAGGCCAACGGTGTATTTTCTGCTAATGAGTTCCTTACAAGAAATAACCTCATGAAAGCTTTTAAAGAGGGTTATGAGACTCCTATCTCAAAAGGCAAAAAGGTTGTAGTTGTAGGTGGTGGAAACGTAGCCATGGACGCAGCCAGAACAGCTCTTCGTCTCGGTGCAGAGACACACATTGTATACAGACGTAGTGAGGCAGAGCTTCCTGCACGTAAAGAGGAAGTACATCATGCCAAGGAAGAGGGAGTTATCTTTGATCTCCTTGAGAACCCTACAGAGATTCTTGTTGATGAGAATGGCTGGGTTAAGGGTGTTAAGCTTATCAAGATGGAGCTTGGAGA
>ERZ779974.841-NODE-841-length-12100-cov-5.14761_pt1 | contig 12100 bp, 10 predicted proteins | sample MGYA00511026_ERZ779974 | MGnify/ENA primary metagenome ERZ779974 (study PRJEB29588, sample SAMEA2153010) | human gut metagenome | biome: human gut; feature: human-associated habitat; material: faeces | place: Denmark | collected 2008/2010 ... | reverse complement strand
GATTGTCGTCGGTGCAATCACAACAAAAAAATGTGAGGCTTTCCTGATTGCAGGATCTATGGTGGGAGCTGTTGTTCTCTGGAAACAGGATTTTCTGTCAAAATGGGTAAGCACACTTGAGGGTGTGATGAGTGATGAGGCATATGTCATTTTGATATGCGGACTTTTCGGAAGTCTTGTCGCTTTGCTTACTGCTTCAAAAGGAAGCTTTGGTTTTACAAAGATTGTGTCAAAGCTTTGTAATTCAGAAAGAAAGACACTTTTTACCACATTTATTTTAGGAATATTGATTTTCGTGGATGATTACCTGAATGTTTTATCAATAGGAACAGCCATGAAGGGCACATACGATAAAAAGAAGGTGCCAAGAGAGGCTCTTGCATATCTGCTAGACAGCACCGGCGCTCCGGTCTGTGTATTGATTCCGTTCTCTTCTTGGGCAGCGTATTTTGGAGCTATTTTCCTTCAGCAGGATTGTGTGAAGAAGCTTGCAGGTGGAAGCCTGATGAAGACATATATGATGGCAATTCCATATTGTGTTTATCCGCTTGTGGCTCTTTTAATAGTATTCCTTTTCTGTATGGGATGGTTTCCAAAGCTTGGAGGCATGAAGAAAGCATATGAGCGTGTTGCTGCTACAGGAAAAACATACAGCGATATAAGCAGAAAGTACAATATAGGCTCTGAGTACGGCGAGGACGAGGGCAGAAGTGTATGGTATTTCATCATTCCGCTTGCTATACTGGTAGGTGTGGCAGTTGCAACAGGAGATCTGGTTGTGGCAGCAGTTATTGCAATAATTGTTTCTATGGTATTGTATATCGCAGGAAGGATTATGACATTTTCTGAGTTTTGGGATACATTTGTAAAGGGATTTTCAGATATGCTCCCGATTATCATTTTACTTATATCAGCACTTACATTCCAAAAGATTGCAAGTGAGATGAAGATGACAGAGTTCTTTGTAGGTATATGCAAGCCGTTTATGGCAGGAAGTGTATTCCCGATGATTACATTTATCATTGTAGGACTTCTGGCTTTCATGATTGCAAATGCATGGGGCGTATGTACACTTGTAGCACCGGTGCTTATACCGCTTGGGGCAAGTGTCGGAGCAAATATCGTACTTGTTATGGCAGCTATTCTTTCAGGCTGCATTCGGAAATCATGCATGCTTCTACTGTGACACAACAGTGCTCGCGTCAAACGGAGCAGGAATTGACAATCTTGAGCACGCAGGCTCACAGCTGCCGTATGTGCTTATCGGAGCCGGTGTTTCTATAATTGGTTTTCTGATTCTGGGATTTGTGATGTAGCAGTTACACTGATGTGTGAACAGTAACTATAATTGTGAGACAATAATCCGTCAAAGGAAAAGGAGTACAGTATGGACGAAAAAAAATATGTTGTAACAATAGCAAGACAGTTTGGCAGTCTGGGACGTCCGATTGCCATGCGTATGAGCGAAAAGCTCGGAGTAGAGTTTTATGATAGGGACATCGTGGAGGAGGCAGCGAAAAAGCTCAATCTTCCGGTGTCAAAAATCAATGAGATAGAGGAGAGTGCAAAGAAAAAGGTGCATTCAAACAGCTTTAGAAGGATGATGTATCCGCTTGGTACACAGGCCGACGAGCTGCAGGATAAGCTCTTTGAGGCACAGCAGAATATCATCAGGTTTCTTGTGGAACGAGAGTCATGTATTATAGTAGGACGCTGCTCAGATTTTATTCTGGCTGATGAGCCGAACCTGCTTAGAATATATATCTACGCACCATATGAGGAGCGTGTGAAGAACTGTGTAAATGATCTCAATATGGATGAGACTGAGGCCAGAAGGATGATTAAGGCTGTAGATGAGGCGAGGGATCATTATCATATGCATTATGCTGGTTTTCTGCCAAATGACCAGAGATTTAAAGAAATTATGATTGACAGCAGTATGCTCGGTACAGAAGGGACAGCTGACTATCTGGTTGATGCCGTAAAGAGAAGATTTGGACTTGAATAATACATATACAATTAAATACCGGATTGTGTTATAATATGTCTGTCGGCGGATTCGTCGGCAGACTTTTTTTAAGGAGAGTAAAATGAGAGTATTAACAGATTTAGAGCCAAAGAACGTTTTTTCGTTTTTCGAGGATATATGCAGTATTCCTCATCCATCATACAAGGAAGAGAAAATCAGTAATTATCTGGTGGAGTTTGCAAAGGCAAGAGGCCTTGAGCATTACCAGGATGAGCTTCACAATGTGATAATCATAAAGGAAGCATCAGAAGGATATGAGGATGTGGAGCCAATCATACTGCAGGGGCACATGGATATGGTTTGCGAGAAGGCACCTGACTGTGATAAGGATATGGACGAGGAAGGCCTGGACCTTTTGATAGATGGTGATTTTATCTCGGCAAAGGGCACTACACTCGGTGGAGATGACGGTATCGCGGTGGCATATGCGCTTGCTATTTTGGACGATGACAGCCTGGCACATCCACGCCTTGAGTTTGTATGCACTGTATGCGAGGAGGTCGGCATGGAGGGTGCTACAGGCATCGATGTGTCTATGCTTAAGGGAAAGAAGCTTCTTAATATGGACAGCGAGGAGGAGGGCGTGATGCTCGCAAGCTGCGCCGGTGGATGCAGAGCCGATGTGAAGCTGCCTGTAGAGAGAGAGACAGTGAGCGGAACAAAGCTTACTGTGAGCTTATCAGGTCTCACCGGCGGACACTCAGGCTCAGAGATTGATAAGGGAAGGGGCAATGCCAATACTCTTATGTCCAGACTGCTTCGCGACGCATCGGCACCTGTAGCTATAGCTTCTATAGATGGCGGCAGAAAGGATAATGCCATTCCAAGAGAGTGTACTGCACAGATTATTGTAGCACCTGATGAGGCTGCGGCAGTGAAGGCTTCGATAGAACAGGCAGCAGCTGAGATTGCGGAGGAGTTTAAGGCATCTGATCCTGACCTTAAGCTTACTGTGTCAGAGGAGACTGACTGCAGTGAGTCAGCTATAAGTGCAAAGGATAGCGCAAGGGTTATCGCACTTATCGAGGCACTGCCAAACGGCATCATCAGAATGAGCCGGGAAATCGATAAGCTTGTTGAGACCTCGCTTAATCTGGGAGTTTTAAAATCAGACGATGCTGCTGTTACTTTAAGATACGCAGTCAGAAGCTCTGTCGGTGTGGCTAAAAAAAGCCTTAAGAACCAGCTTGTCTGCATAGCAGGCGCTTTTGCTGCAGAGGTTACATTTGAGGGCGATTATCCTGCATGGGAGTACAAGAAGGATTCAAAGCTCCGCGAGGATATGGTACGGATTTTTGAGGAGATGTATGGCAAAAAGCCTACAGTTGAGGCTATTCATGCCGGTGTCGAGTGCGGACTTTTAAGCGGCAAGATTGAAGGACTCGACTGCATATCAATGGGACCGGACATGTATGATATCCATACGACTGAGGAGAGGCTTTCCATATCCTCTGCAAAGAGGTCATATGAGTATATACTCAGAGTGATTGCGTGCAAATAAATAGTTATTCAAGGCTTTTGATAAAGGAAAGAGGTGTCATATGATACCTCTTTTTAAATGCCCTGTGAAAATAGCTCAGATTGTGAAATCCGACAGACAGTGAGACATCTAAAATTGAGGTGTTGCCGTGCTCGAACTGTTCCACGGATTTTTCAAGACGCACATTGTTGATATACTGCACGCAGGTCATGTTCATGTGTTTTTTGAAGAAACGCATGAAGTGGTATTCACTGAAATAGCAAAGCCCGGCAAGCTCTGAAACCTGGATGCTTTCGGCATAGTGCACCTCGATGTAATCGAGCACATTTTTGAGCTTATCGGAGGATGTGTTGACACCAAAATCAGCATTTTTTTCACTGTATTGCAGCAATAGAAATATTGCCTGAAGCAGAAATGCCTTTAGAGCCAGCTCATAGCCGAATTCCTGACCGGAGTATAGATTTGTTATGCGCATGAAGCATTTGCAAAGGGATGAATATGCCGGATGCTTCGGTGCAATCAGGTAAGGCATGGCAAACTCATGGTTGATCAGCGGAGTCAGATATCTTGAAGAGCATATATCGGTATTGTTTCCACCTAAAAAATTGATATGGAATACATACGTTTCCGAGTAAAATTCGTCGCAGTCCCTTATTGAAATGGAATGCAGCAGCAGTGGCGGGATAAAGATGATATCGCCTTCCTTTGCTTCATATTCGAGCAAATCAATCTGATAGGTGCATGAGCCCTTTGTAATCAGTGTGAGCTCTGCCTCATCGTGCCAGTGTGTAGTGATGACAGGGTAATCTGCTGCAAGTCTTGTTATATATTTCTGAACAGGAAAAAATACTTCTCCGTGCTTTGCGTTTTCTTTCTGCCCGAGGGCAGGCGGATTATTGTTTTTCATATTGTTGTTTCTCCATAGCTTTTAAAACTATACCCTTTAAAATTATAAGAGCAGTATTGTGTTATAAAATGAAAAAATATTGCAAGAATTTATACTAAACACTTTCTATAATAGCAGTATAATACATCAAGGCGAAGTGCTCAAGCTGTAAATGAGTGCAAAATTTATGATTAGATAAGAGGTACACATTATGGAGAGAAAATGGTGGCATGACAAGGTAGCATATCAGATTTATCCAAAGAGCTTTCTGGATACAAACGGTGACGGAATAGGAGATTTAAGAGGTATCATTTCAAAGCTGGATTATTTAAAATCGCTTGGAATTGACATCATATGGCTGTCTCCGATATATAAATCGCCATTTGTGGATCAGGGCTATGACATATCTGATTACTATGCGATAGCTGAAGAGTTCGGTACTATGGAGGAGTTTGATGAGCTCCTTGCCGAGGCAAAGAAGCGTGATATGCACATCATCATGGATCTGGTAATAAATCACTGCTCGGATAAGCACGAATGGTTTCAAAAGGCACTTAAGGATCCGGATGGAGAGTATGCTGATTACTTTTATTTCAGAAAAGGTAAAAACGGCAATCCGCCGAGCAATTACCGCTCTTATTTTGGCGGAAGCTGCTGGGAGAAGGTGCCGGGCACGGACAAGTATTATCTGCACATGTTTGCGAAGGAGCAGCCGGATTTAAACTGGGAGAATGAAAAGCTAAGACAAAAGCTTTATGAGATGATTAACTGGTGGCTTGATAAGGGCTTGTCAGGATTTAGAATAGATGCGATAATCAATATAAAGAAAAATCTCGATTTCCCTGATTTTGAGCCGGATGCAGAGGACGGACTGGCTGCCTGCTACAAGATGGTTGAAAGTGCAGAAGGTGTCGGAGAGCTCTTAGAGGAATTAAAGAACAATACATTTAAGAAGTATGATGCATTTACGGTTGGCGAGGTATTCAATATGAAGCCTGAGGAGCTGCCGGAGTTTATCGGTGAGAATGGGCATTTTTCAACGATATTTGATTTTTGTGCACAGTGCTTAAGTGATGGAGAGCATGGCTGGTATGATGCACCGAAAATAGATTTTGACAAATGGAGAAAGTCCATTCTTGGTTCACAGCTTGAGACAGAAAAGTACGGCTTTAAGGCCAATATTATAGAAAATCATGATGAGCCGAGAGGTGCCTCAAGATTTTTACCAAAGCATGCTCAAAATCCTGCCGGAATAAAGATGTTAGGAACTGTCAGCGTACTGCTTCGAGGCATTCCGTTTATATACCAGGGACAGGAAATCGGTATGCAAAATGCAAAATGGAACAGTATAGATGAGTATGACGATATCAGCACAAAGGATCAGTACAAGGCAGCACTTGCAGCAGGCTTATCAAAGGAGCAGGCACTTGCAGCATGTGGAAGGATGAGCAGGGATAATGCAAGGACACCTATGCAGTGGAGTGATGAGGCAAATGCCGGTTTTACCACAGCAAAGCCATGGCTTAAGGTCAATGAAAACTATAAGGCTATCAATGTTGCGGCGCAGGAAAAGGATCCTTCATCTGTTTTAAACTATTACAGAAGGCTTGTGGCACTCAGAAAGTCAGATGAATTTAAGGAGCTGTTCACCTACGGCAGATGTGTTCCGGCATATGAGGATACAGATGGCATCATGGCTTATTACAGAGAGGATGAAAATAAGCGAGTGCTGGTTGTGGCAAATTTTGGCAGTAAAGAGGCACAAATCAGGCTGGATGGCAGTGTGAAAAAGGTGCTTTTGTCCAACACAAATGATGCTGAAAAGAGCACTGTTTCAGTGGGAGCATCCGAGCTTAAGCTTGAAAGCTGTGAGGTTTTGGTGGTGCTTGTAAAATAGCATAATTTGATACAGAATTAAAGAAATGAGGCTGAATTTTTACAAAAAGAGATAATGAAGAGACAAGGAGGGCATAATGAGCAAAAACAATAATGAAAAATGGTGGAAAAAGGCGGTAGTTTACCAGATTTATCCAAAGAGCTTTCAGGATTCTAACGGAGACGGCTTTGGTGATTTACAGGGTATCATCAAAAGACTTGATTATCTTGAGACACTTGGAATCAATGCAATATGGCTTTCGCCGGTATTCAAATCACCGCAGGCGGACAACGGTTATGACATTTCGGATTACAGGGATATTGATCCGACGTTTGGCAGTCTCGATGATATGGAGGAGCTCATAAACGAGGCAAAGAAGCACAATATAAGGATTATGATGGATCTTGTCTTAAATCATTCTTCAAACGAGCACAGGTGGTTCAAGGAGGCTAAAAAGAGCAAGGACAATCCATACCATGACTACTATATTTGGAGAGACGGAGATGAAGGCGTGCCGCCAAGTGATATGAAGGCTTGTTTCGGTGGAAGCTCATGGGAATATGTGCCGGAAATCGGACAGTATTATTTCCATCAGTTTTTACCGGAGCAGCCGGATTTAAACTGGGAGAATCCAAAGGTCAGAAGAGCAATCTACGATATGATTCTCTGGTGGATGGACAAGGGAGTCGGCGGCTTCAGACTTGATGTAATCGACCAGATAGCAAAAGAGCCGGACAAGAGAATCACCATAAACGGACCAAGGCTTCAGGAATATTTTAAGGAACTGAGCAGGGAGACATTCCAGAAGGGCGACCTGATTACCGTGGGTGAGGCATGGGGCGCAGACACAGAGCGCGCAAAGCTTTACAGCAATCCGGATGGCAGCGAGTTTTCTATGGTGTTCCAGTTTGAGCACATAGGGCTTGACCAGAAGGAGGGCGGCGAGAAATGGGACCTTGCACCGCTTCCGTTTAAAAAGCTCAAAAAGATAATGGCTCACTGGCAGAATGAGCTCTACAATTGTGGCTGGAACAGTCTGTTCTGGGACAATCATGACCTGCCGCGTATCGTGTCAAGATGGGGCAATGACAGGGAGTACAGAGTGGAATCTGCAAAGATGCTTGCTATCTTGCTGCACGGCATGCAGGGTACACCATACATCTATCAGGGCGAGGAGCTGGGCATGACAAATGTACAGTATGATATCGAGGATTATAAGGACTGTGAAATCATAAACATGTACCATGAGCGCCTTGAAAAAGGATACTCAAAGGATGAAATCATGAAGTCCATTTACGCAAAGGGCCGTGACAATGCAAGGACACCTATGCAGTGGGATGACTCGGCAAATGCCGGCTTCACCACAGGAACACCTTGGATAAAGGTAAATGACAATTACGACAAAATAAATGCCAAATCACAGGTGGATGACCCTGATTCAATCTTTAGCTGCTACAAGAAGCTTGTTCAGCTGAGAAAGGATTATCCGGTATTTGTTGATGGTAAATTCACACTTTTACTTGAGGATGATGAGAATATTTTTGCATACAGCAGAAAGAATGAAGAAAAAACCATGATTGTTGTGTGCAATTTCTTTGACAAGGAGATACCAATGCCGCTTGCAAAGGAGTGTGAGGGCATGGAGGTGCTGATTTCAAATTATAAGGATACCTCTGATATGTCAGTGCTCAGACCTTATGAGGCCAGGATGTATATACGATAGATAAAATTGATACCGCTTGTTTTTATAAAGGTGTTTTATAAAAGCAGGCGGTATTATTGTATTTTTTAAGGATAATGTATATAATAAGTTACCGAAAAAATTCAATGGACGATGAAAGGAATCAATTCCATGTTTGATATAATAATAATAGGCAGTGGTCCGGCAGGATTGTCTGCAGCAATATATGCAAAGAGAGCCAATCTGAATGTGGCAGTAGCAGAAAAAGAATACGAGGGGACAGGCCAGATAGCTGAGAGCGGAAATGTGAACAACTATCTGGGGCTTCCAAACATAAACGGATACGACCTGGGAGAAAAATTCAGGGAGCATGCAGTGTCTCTTGATGTAGAATTTATCGAAAAAGAAGCAGTGCAGATAGAAGCAGTGCAAAATGGTGAGAAAGAAGAATCAGTGATATACAGAGTGAAATTCGATGATGACACGATAGCAGAGGCAAGAGCGCTCATCTATACCGCAGGAGCATATCCGAGAAAGGCAGGAGTGCCGGGAGAGGATGAGTATACCGGTAAGGGAGTATCTTACTGCGCAATCTGTGACGGAGCATTCTATAAAGGAAAGACAGCCGCAGTGCTGGGCGGCGGAGATACCGCTTTGGATGATGCATTATATCTGTCAGATATATGTGAGAAGGTCTATCTGGTTCACAGAAGAGACAGCTTCCGCGGTGCACAGAGCACAGTTGAGCTCTTAAAGCAGAAAGAAAATGTAGAGCTTGTCCTAAACGAAACAGTGACAGAAATATATGGAGAAAAAAAGCCAGCAGGCATAAAGCTTAAAAGTGGCAGGACACTGGCTGTAGACGGAGTATTCGTGGCATATGGCTCAGTACCGCAGTCAGAGCTTATAAAGAATCTGGTGCAGCTCGATGAGAGAGGATATGTAGTGGCAGGTGAGGACGGCATCACATATGCTGCAACAAAAAATGGTGACCATGATAGAAGCGTCCAGCCGGGACTGTATGTGGCGGGAGATGTCCGTACCAAGACACTGCGTCAGGTGGTAACTGCAGTATCTGACGGAGCAAATGCCGCAACGACAGCCGCAGAGTATTTAAGGGACATTAATGGCTATAAACAAAATATATAACCACGCACAAATAATTTGTATAACTGATAGCATTGACTTTCAACACACACGTTTGTATAATAATCTCATCAATTCCTAGTAACACAATAGACTATGTAAGAATTAACGAGAAGAAGAAAACAATGAGATTTAATACAAGCTTACTTCATGCCGGCGTGACAAAAGAGACAAATGGCTCTACACTGCCACCGGTATATCAGACAAGCGCCTTCGAGCAGGAGAGCGCGGCAGATCTGGAAAAAATATTTGAAAACAAAGCTCCGGGCTACTGTTACACAAGAGTTGCCAATCCTACGATTACAGCTTTTGAGAACAGAATAACAAAGCTCGAGGGAGGAATAGCATCGGTGGCATGCGCATCAGGCATGGCGGCACTGATGAATACCTTCTTAAATATACTAAGCAGTGGAGATGAACTCATCTCAAGCGCCAGCCTCTACGGTGGCACAATAGATTTGTTCCATGATCTTGAGGCCTTCGGCATCACAACCAGATATGTCGAGAACAACAACTGGCAGCAGATAGAGGACAGCATCAATGAGCATACCAGACTGATTTTTGCAGAGACTATCGGTAATCCCTGTCTGGATGTCACAGATATTGAGAAGCTTGCAGAGATAGCACACGCACATGATATACCGCTTGTAGTTGACAATACCACATCGACAGCTTACCTGATACAGGTTTTAAAGCATGGAGCTGATATCGTGGTCAATTCATCTTCCAAATATATCAATGGAAGCAGCAATGCAATCAGTGGTATTCTGACAGACTCAGGTAAGTTCAAATGGGACAAGAACAGATATCCGGGTTTTGCAGATTATGTGAAGTATGGACCTATGGCATTTGTCGCAAAGCTGAGAAACAGTCTTTTCAGAAATATGGGTGCCTGTTTAGCTCCGGTGAATGCATACTTAAATATTATAGGACTTGAGACACTCGGTCTTAGAATGGAAAGAGAATGCTCTAATGCACTCGAGCTTGCGTCATGGATAGAAAACAATTATCCTGACATAAAGGTTAATTATCCGGGGCTTTGTAGCAGCAAATGGCATGAAATAGCAAAAAAACAGCTTACAAACGGCTATGGAGCAATCCTTACAATCAGGGTTGGCAGCAAGGAAAAGGCATTTAAATTTATAGACAGCCTGACGATTCCATACACACTCAGCAATATAGGAGATACAAAGACACTTGTCATTCATCCGGGCTCCACAATCAGTCTTCACAGCACAGATAAGCAGAAGGAGGATGCAGGAGTATTTGAGGATCTTATAAGAGTCAGTGTGGGTATCGAGGATATAGATGACCTCAAGGAGGATTTTGCACAGGCTTTTTCAAATATAGCTGATTAAGCCATTATAATAAGGTATCAATGTGTATGCAAATGAGAGCGTGCATATGCATTTACATATAAAACAAAACATTAACATATTTACACAATAAGGAGATTAAAAATGGCGGAGAAAGTTGATTACGCGGCCCTAAAAAAGGGCGGTTTCATGAGACAGAAGCAAAAGGGCTGTTTCTCGCTTAGAATTGCGGTTGTAGGAGGAAATCTTACAGCAGAAAATATCAAAACAGTAGCAGAGGTTGCTGAGAAATACGGACACGGATATGTTCATATGACATCGCGTCAGGGTATTGAGATTCCTTTTATCAAGGTTGAGGATATCAATGTGGTAAAAGAGGAACTGGCAAAGGGCGGTGTAGGAACAGGTGTCTGCGGACCGAGAGTACGTACTGTCACAGCGTGTCAGGGCTCAGAAATCTGTCCTAGCGGATGTATCGATACATACACTCTGGCTAAGGAACTTGATGAAAGATACTTCGGAAGAGAGCTTCCTCACAAGTTCAAGTTTGGTGTCACAGGCTGTCAGAACAACTGCTTAAAGGCTGAGGAAAACGATGTCGGAATCAAGGGCGGCATGACAGTAGAGTGCAGCCATGACGATTGTATCCAGTGTGGTGTATGTGTGAAGGCATGCCGCGAGGGTGCACTTTCGATGGAGGATGGCAGGATTGTCATCGACAGAGACAAATGTAACAACTGTGCGCGTTGCGTAAAGAGCTGTCCGACAGATGCATGGAAGGGAACTCCGGGATATATCGTATCGTTTGGAGGACTTTTCGGAAACCACATCTATAAAGGAGAGCAGCTTGTTCCGATTATCCGCGACAAGGAAACTCTTTTCAGAGTGACAGATGCAGCAATTAGTTTCTTCGAGAAGCATGCAAACGGTGGTGAGCGTTTCAGACTTACTCTTCAGAGAGTGGGCGAGGAAGAGTTTAAAAAAGAGATTCAGGCAGCATACGAGGGTAAATAATCCCCATGTATAGCAGGAAATATCCGGCATGCATAAACAACAACAGTTACGGCAAAAATATAATAAATATGAGTATAGGAAGGGAGATGCAAAATGGCAGATATAGCATTCGACGATCAGGTAGATATAACTGACAAGGTTTGCCCTCTTACATTTGTAAAGGCAAAGGTAGCAATAGAGGAATTAGATGACGGTGAGGTGCTTGCAATCCGTATGAATGATGGAGAGCCGGTACAGAATGTTCCAAGAAGCATGAAGGAAGAGGGACACAAGATAATTAAGCTCGAGGACAACGAGGATGGAACATACACTCTTTACGTCAGAAAGGTTGAGGACTAATCATGGCAGCAAGAATTTCAAAGGCGGATTTCGATGAAAAAGTATTAAAAAGCAAGCTTCCGGTAATTGTTGATTTTTACTCGGATTCATGTGTGGCCTGCAAGAAGCTGGCACCGGTTCTCGGAGATATCGAGGATGATTATGAGGATAAGCTTCACGTATACAAGGTCAACACAAACTTTGACGGAGAGCTCGCTGATGAGTATGAGGTGACTGCGAATCCGACACTGCTTTTCGTAAAAGACGCAGAGGTCTTAGACAGAAAGGTCGGCGCACAAAAGCCTGCCGATTTGAAAGCATGGGTTGAAGAATTATTATAGTTTTTAGATTATT
>ERZ779974.834-NODE-834-length-12178-cov-2.41739_pt1 | contig 12178 bp, 10 predicted proteins | sample MGYA00511026_ERZ779974 | MGnify/ENA primary metagenome ERZ779974 (study PRJEB29588, sample SAMEA2153010) | human gut metagenome | biome: human gut; feature: human-associated habitat; material: faeces | place: Denmark | collected 2008/2010 ... | reverse complement strand
GAGGCTGGCTCTGAACGGTTATTATAATTTAAGATTGCCGCTTTTATTTTTAGTCAATTTGCGGTATAATCAACCTATATTAAATTAAAAAATATCAGGAGGTACGATTTATGTTGGTTTCTGCAAAAGAAATGTTAACAAAAGCCCGTGAGGGTAAGTATGCTGTAGGTCAGTTTAATATTAATAACCTGGAATGGACAAAGACCATTCTTCTTACAGCGCAGGAATTAAATTCCCCTGTTATCCTCGGCGTATCAGAGGGTGCGGGTAAATACATGGGTGGTTTTAAAACTGTTTCCGGTATGGTAAACGGACTGCTTGAAGGATTAAATATTACCGTTCCTGTGGCTCTGCACTTAGACCACGGTACATATGAAGGCTGCTACAAGTGTATTGAAGCCGGTTTTTCTTCTATTATGTTTGACGGTTCCCACTACCCAATCGCAGAAAATGTTGAAAAAACAACAGAGCTTGTAAAAATCTGTAATGAAAAGGGACTTTCCCTTGAAGCGGAAGTCGGTGCAATCGGCGGTGAAGAAGACGGTGTTATCGGCATGGGTGAGTGTGCTGACCCGAATGAATGCAAGTCAATTGCAGACCTTGGTGTTACAATGCTTGCTGCCGGAATCGGTAACATCCACGGCAAATATCCTGCCAACTGGCCGGGTCTTAGCTTTGAGACACTGGCTGCCGTAAAGGAAAAGGTCGGTGATATGCCGCTCGTTCTCCACGGTGGTACAGGAATTCCTGAAGATATGATTAAGAAAGCCATTTCTTTAGGCGTTGCAAAGATTAATGTCAATACAGAATGCCAGCTTGCTTTCGCTGCTGCCGTAAGAAAGTACATCGAAGCAGGAAAAGACCTTGAAGGCAAGGGATTTGACCCGAGAAAGCTTCTTGCACCTGGCTGTGATGCAATCAAAGAAACTGTCCGTGAAAAAATCGAATTATTCGGTTCTGCAAATAAGGCCTGATTCCGGTAATACAGCATGAACAACGATAAAGAACAGATAACTTCCAATGAAAAATCCGAAGACGTTTTAGCAGATTTATCAAAAGATGAGCATTCCGGAGAGGAGACATCTTCTCCGGAATCTTCCGGTAAAAAGACATTTACGGACACTGACGGTTCAGATTCTGTAAATGCGGACGTTGCCGCAAAGCCGTCTATTTTACGGCGCATTATTTTGATTGCGGCAATATGTGTCTTTTGCTATTCTGCTTTTATGTTGTTTCAGATTTTCTGGGAATACAAAAAAGGCAATGATATTTATGATACCATTCAAAATCAGGTATTAGATACAGACACACCAACTTCTGTCACGCTTGACGATGAAGAAGTCGAAATTCCGTTTGTATATGACCATAAGCAGCTGCTCTCCATCAATTCCGAAGGACTTGGCTATCTTTACATTCCTTCAATTGATGTACGGCTTCCGATGGTCCAGTCTACAGATAATGATTTTTATTTGACCCCCCCCTAAAATAACACCGCTAATAAAAACGGCTGTCTTTTTGAGGATTACCGGATTACCGGCGGACTTTCCGCTACCAACGTCATTATTTACGGACACAATATGCACAACGGCAGTATGTTTGGAAAGCTTTCCCGCTATGATGATGAAAGCTTCTATTATACGGAAGGCCACGACATGTTTTATATTTACACTGAAAATAAAATCATGCAGTACCGCATTTTCAGTGCATATATCAGTGAACCTGTCAGTGATACGTACACCTTTAATTTTTCAACGCTTTCCGGATTACAGGATTATGCCAGATCCATGAAAGCACTTTCAATTTATAATACTGGTGTTTCTGTTGATGATGTTTCGCAGGTTGTAACACTTTCTACCTGTACCTCTGACGGTTCGAAGCGTTTTATCGTTCAGGGTGCTTATGTGGGAGAAGCCTTATTAACCTACTGATTTTTGACATTCTTTGTGCTTTTAATTTAATTTTTAAATAAAATACAAAAAAGAACTTGCATTCTTAGACATTTTGCGTTATTTTATTTAAAGACAGAGAGCAAACAAACAAAGTGCTGTCGATAATTAAATAGTAGAACAAAGGTGTTCCATATTTATCTGCATATAAATTGGAATGCCTTTTTTGATTTTACTATTAATATATTAACATAATAAAAGGAAGGAAGACAAAGTTATGAGTGAAAAATTTAACGTAGCTGACATCTTTGGTGAAAATGTATTTAACGATACTGTCATGAAGGAGCGTTTACCAAAGAATGTCTACAAAAACCTCAAATTAGCTATGACAGGCGTTCAGGAATTATCTTTAACAGATGCCGATGTGATTGCAAATGCAATGAAGGACTGGGCGATTGAAAAGGGTGCTACACATTATACACACTGGTTCCAGCCATTGACAGGAACAACTGCTGAAAAGCACGACTCTTTCATTTCAGCACCAAAGGAAAACGGAAAAGTTCTGATGGAATTTTCCGGCAAAGAATTAATCAAAGGTGAACCGGATGCCTCTTCATTCCCTTCAGGCGGACTTCGTGCAACATTTGAAGCAAGAGGCTATACAGCATGGGACTGCACTTCACCGGCTTTTGTCCGTGAAGATGCTACAGGTGCTACACTTTGTATTCCTACCGCTTTTTGTTCTTATACAGGCGAGGCACTTGACCAGAAGACTCCGCTTCTTCGTTCAATGGATGCTATTAATGAACAGTCATTACGTATTTTAAAATTATTCGGCAACACACATTCTAAGAAGGTTACACCTTCTGTCGGTGCTGAACAGGAATACTTCATCGTAGACAGAGAAAAGTATTTACAGAGAAAAGATTTAATCTTCGCAGGCCGTACATTATTCGGTGCCATGCCTCCTAAGGGTCAGGAACTTGATGACCATTACTTCGGTGCTATCCGTGAAAGAATCGGTGCATTCATGAAGGATGTCAACAAGGAACTCTGGAAGCTTGGTGTTTCCGCAAAGACACAGCACAACGAAGTTGCTCCTGCACAGCACGAACTTGCTCCGATTTATGCACAGTGCAACACAGCTACAGATAACAACCAGCTGACAATGGAAGTTTTAAAGAAGGTTGCTTACAGACACGGTCTTGTATGTCTGCTTCATGAAAAGCCATTTGCAGGTGTAAACGGTTCCGGTAAGCACAATAACTGGTCTATCACAACAGATGACGGTATCAATTTATTAGAGCCTGGTAAGACACCTCATGAAAATATCCAGTTCTTACTGGTACTCGGTGCTGTCATGAAGGCTGTTGATACCCATGCTGATTTACTTCGTGAATCTGCTTCTGATGTCGGCAACGACCACAGACTCGGTGCGAACGAAGCACCTCCTGCTATCATCTCTATGTTCCTTGGAGAACAGCTTGAAGATGTTGTTATGCAGTTAATCGACAAGGGTGATGCTACAAGCTCAATCCAGAAGGGTAAGTTAAAGACCGGTGCTTCTACACTTCCTGACTTAAATAAGGATGCTACCGACAGAAACAGAACATCACCGTTTGCTTTCACAGGTAATAAATTTGAATTCCGTATGGTTGGTTCTGCCGACTCTATCGCTCCTGCAAATGTTGTATTAAATACTATCGTTGCAGAAAGCTTTAAAGAAATCGCTGATGAACTGGAAAAGGCTGATAACTTCGACATGGCATGCCATGATATGATTAAAAAGCTTTTCACAGACCATCACAAGATTGTATTCAACGGAAACGGCTATACAGATGAATGGATTGCAGAAGCTGAAAGACGCGGTCTTCCAAACATTCCTTCTATGGTTGATGCAATTCCTGCTCTTACAACACCAAAGGCTGTTAAGCTGTTTGAAAGCTTTGGCGTATTTACAGAAGCAGAATTAAAGTCAAGAGCTGAAATCAAGTACGAAGCTTATGCGAAGGCTATCAATATCGAGGCAAAGGCTATGCTTGATATTACAGGCAAGCAGTTAATCCCTGCTGTAATCGCTTACTCAACAGAACTTGCAAACTCTGTTCTTGCAGTAAAGGAAGCCGGTGCTGATGCTTCTACACAGGCCGATTTATTAACTACCGTAACCGGTTACTTAAAGGAAATGAAGACACAGCTTGCTGCACTGGAAAAGGCTGTTGCTGACGGTGCTGAAATCAGCAATGTAGAAGAACAGGCGAAGTTCTTCAGAGATACCGTAAAAACTACAATGGATGCTTTAAGAGCACCTGCCGACAAGCTTGAAATGATTGTTGACAAAGACTTCTGGCCATTCCCTTCTTACGGTGACTTATTATTCGAGGTTTAATTTATAAAGAATTTTACTTAAAAATCGTATGATAACTATATAAAATAAGGGTTGTTCCGATATTTCATTGTCGGAACAACCCTTATTTTGGTCTTTATTGCTTTATTACTTTATCCGCAGCTCTTTAAGCGCAAGGCTAAAACAGCGCTTAATCACTCCGTATCAGATACCCGTTCTGTCTTGTGCTGTTGTCTACTGCGGATACACAAGACGCTCCGGCGCCGGATTATCTAAGACTTCCTGCTTAAACTTTCTCATATAAATCTTGGCAAGATTTAAGTTGTTGTCCAAATAATTTCCGCAGTCCCTCGGAGAATATCCCGGAATTTCGCCCTCATAAGACAGTACGAAATCTGCGGCCTCACGCAGTACCGGCAAAATATCTTCTGATTTTAAATCTCCTGCAAAAATCACATAAAACCCGGTGCGGCAGCCCATTGGTCCGAAATAAACCGTCTTATCAGCCCATTCCCTGTGGTTTCTTAAAAATGTCGCAACTAAATGTTCAATAGAATGAATCCCCGGATTGTCCATCGGCGGTTCTTCGTTTGGTCTTGTAAAACGCAGATCAAAGGTTGTCAGCACCTGATCTCCTAAATAATCTTTTCTTGAAACATAAACACCAGTGAGTAAATCAAGATGATTTACCGTAAAACTTGCAATTTTATTCATTTTTTCTGTCCTTTCCTTCTATTCCTGCAATTCAACCGGAATTGCTGTACATCATCCGCGGATTGCTTTTTCCAACATCTTAAATTCACTTTCAAATATACAGTTGCGGATTTCACCTGTCCACAGCTTGTTCTTACATTCGTCAAAATCAATCCAGCGTACAGACTCCACTTCTTCTTCCTGAAGCTTAAAGTCCGAATCCTTCACCGGTTCATCATAAATGTAAACGGCGCTTAATTCATGGTTTTTAAACGGCTTTCCGTCAAAAACCGCTTCCATTGTCCCGTCATGCATTCCGATAAATTTAAGCTTCCCCGGGTCTGCCTTAATTCCCAGTTCTTCTTCCAGCTCCCGCACCGCCGATTCCAGATAATCCTGTCCTGCGGGAATATGCCCTGCCGAGGATATATCATAACAGCCGGCATACGCATCTTTTGTTGCGGCTCTTTTTTGCAGTAAAATATCAAATTTCTTTTTATTTTTGTCTGTATAACGCACAAGCCATACGTGCGATGTTCCGTGAATATCCCCGTCCGTATGCACCTGTGTACGCTCTTTGATTTCGCCTGTCAGCTCACCATTTTCTGTACGAATATCTAAATACTCCATGCGCTCACCTTTCGTTTCCTTTTATATATACCATTTTGCGGTTTTCATGAACGGATTCAATCTTTAACACCTTAATGGAACTGATAAACTTCGACAATGTGGAATAACCGTATTCCTTAGCTTTAAATCCCGGATACTTTACATGGATTTTCTGTCCCAGTGCGGCAAGTTCAACTCCTCTGCTGCCGGCTTCCCGCACGCAGGCGATTGCAAAGTCCGTTACCTGCTTTTTATTGCCGTTGTCTTCTTTTAAACGGACAATCACGGTATTGTTGACTTTCTGTAAGTCGAAATTATCAATTTCCTCGATAAATGTAGACAGCGAACTATATCCGTAGTTTCTGACATCAAAATCCGAATATTTCTTCTGCAGACGGCTGCCAATCTCGCCAAGCCCGGTCGGTCTGCCCTTGTCGTCATTTTCAATGACAATTTCAATGATGGCATTTTCAATGACCGCCTGACTGATGATATTTTCAGGAATCCTTTTCTGCTTCCTGACCGGTGTTTCTTCTTCTTCCTCCGCCGCCTCTAACAGCAGTTCCAGATCCGTAAAAACGGAACAGGCTGCCCTGAATGACCGCGGGGTTTTATTTTCTCCCATGCCGATAACGTCCATGCCGGATTCTTTTAAGCGGCTCGCCAGCCTTGTAAAATCACCGTCACTCGATACAATGCAGAACCCGTCCACATTCCCCGTATACAAAATATCCATGGCATCTATAATTAATGTGGAATCGGTTGCATTTTTCCCGACCGTATTGCGGAACTGCTGAATCGGCACAATTGAATTTTCCATAAGTGCATCCTTCCATCTGCCCGCCTGCGGACTCGTCCAGTCCCCGTAAATTCTTTTATATGTAATCACACCGTACTTTGTCATTTCGTCCAAAATATACGCAATATATTTTGAGGAAATGTTATCGGCGTCAATTAACACTGCATAGTGCTTATCTTCCATTCCCTTCTGCCTTCCCTGTCCTACATCTGATGTCTTACAATCTTATATTCATCGTTGCTCTGATAGTATGGACAATTCTTATATTCCGATGCACAAAAACGTGCATAATCATCTTCATCCATATTCACATCACATACATATTCTTCCATTTCTTCATCGTAAACTAAATTGTTGCAGTAATCGCAGCTAATCTGTCCCGCCATGTTATACCTCATTTCCGGACGATTCAATCGCAAAGGTATTTCCCCTGCCATAATGACTATCTGTTTTCGCCCGGAAACAATATAGCCCGCAGCTGGCTTTTACCTGCCGCATAAAAAACCTGTTAATATTATAACAGACGATTCTTCAAATGTATATTCAATTTCCTATAAAAAAAGAGTGCATTATCCATAAAAATTTTATATAATAGAGATAACAAAATAACGTGAACAACTAAATAACAACGCAAGGAGGGGTACTTATGAAATATAAGGTCTTACTAACCGGAAAGAACAATGCTGCAATTGATGAATTTTTCACAAAAATGTATAACAGCTTTGAGTGTCAGACAACGTCCAAGCGCTATGAAGATATGATAAGCCATATGCACGCTTTCAATCCAGATGCTTTTGTCTACTGCTTACAGGACGAACCGGTCGATGACATTACAAAGATTATATCTATGAAAAGCAGGGATGCCGTACAGCTTCCGCTGATTATCATCGGAGATGCTGCCGACTGTGACAAATTTACAAAAGCCGCTGTTAAGGTTGCGGATTTGATACTGCAGCGCCCTTTAACCGCCGCAGTGATTGAACAGCGCATAAATGTGTTTTTAAAACAGCAAAAGCGAATGCACGAACCGATTGCTGAAGAATTAAAAAAAGCAGACCTTGCCTTTAACGAAACATTTCCGCCAAAAACAGATGTGCCGGACGTGACGGGTATGCCGGATATGCGTGATATTGCAAATATACCGGGAATGACTTCCGGCAAGAAGCATATTCTGGTCATTGACGATGATGCCCGTATGTTAAAAGTCATTAAACTTCATCTGCATGAAAAATACGATGTAGCAACTGCCATCAGCGGAAAAATTGCTTTAAAATTCTTAGAAACCAAGCACACCGATTTAATTTTACTCGACTATGCCATGCCGGATGAAAACGGTCTTGTCGTACTTGAAAAGCTGCGCGCCAATCCATCGACCAAAGACATTCCTGTCATCTTTTTAACCGGCATTACTGACCGCAAAAAGATACAGGAGGCACTGGTGATGAAACCGCAGGGTTACCTTTTAAAACCAATTAACAGAAAACGCCTGCTTGCTGCCATCCAGAATACACTTGAAGCGTAGCCGCAGCTATAAGAATAAAACTACCTGCTGGAGGAAGATGCCTATGGAAAACGAATTACATTTAACGGATTTAATCGATATAGAAATGCTGCAAAGAATTCAGGATGCTTTTTCTGACATGACCGGCATTGCTTCCGTCACAACCGATGCTGACGGAGTTGCCGTAACAAAAGGCTCTCATTTTTCAGACTTCTGCATGAAATATACACGTTCTTCACCACTGGGCTGCCAGCGGTGTGAATTATGCGATAAAAACGGGGCGGAGCTGGCACTTAAAAAAGGGGCTTCTTCAACCTATTTCTGTCACGCAGGACTCGTGGATTTTGCCGCACCGATTATTGCGGACGGCAGAATGGTAGGCTGTTTTATCGGCGGTCAGGTGCTGACCGAGCCGCCGGATATTTCAAAAATCATGCAGGTCGCCGATGAACTGGGGGTTGACCCTGCCAGCTACATTCAGGCGGTTATGAAAGTCAATATCGTGGAAAAAAGCCAGATTGACAAAGCAGCAAGCTTTTTATATACCATTGCAAACGGTCTTTCCAATATTGCTTACCACAAATACCAGCTGTTTCAGGCAAATATTGAGATTGAAAAGGCGAACCGCATGAAATCGGATTTTCTTGCTAATATGAGCCATGAAATCCGTACCCCGATGAATGCTGTAATCGGCATGGCAGAAATGGCGCTGCGTGAAGACCTGCCGCCTGCCGCAAGGGATTATATTACTCAGATTAAAGCCTCTGGAAAGACACTTTTAACCATCATCAATGATATACTGGATTTCTCAAAAATTGAGTCCGGCAAGATGAATATTATTCCGGTGGAATATGAACCAATGTCTACAATCCACGATGTTGCAAATATTATCACCACGCGAATTGGAAGCAAAAATGTTGAGCTGATTTTAGATATTGCACCGGATATCCCTTACAAGCTGTTTGGTGACAGTATCCGTTTTAAACAGATTTTGTTAAATCTTGCCAATAATGCCGTAAAATTCACCAAACACGGACGCGTGCTTTTAAAAATTTATGCGGATCCTGTAGAAAACGGTGAAACTGTTTTACACGCTTCTATTGAAGATACCGGCATCGGTATTAAAAAAGAACAGATTGGAAGACTTTTCCGCTCCTTTGAACAGTTAGACAGCAAACGCAACCGCAATATCGAAGGCACGGGACTGGGGCTTGCTATTTCCAAGCTGCTGCTGACGTTGATGCACGGCACTATTTCCGTTGAAAGCGAATACGGTGTTGGCAGTACCTTTTCTTTTACACTGCCGCAAAAGGTCCTGGATGACCGTCCAAGCGGTGTATTTAACAATGATCCGCCGGTTCATGCTGCACTTTTTATTAAAAACAGCCTTGTACAGGAACAGTTGCAAAAGGATCTGGACCGTCTGCATATTGCTTATGACAATTGTACCGTGACCAGGACTGAGCCGGGCAATACACCTGATTATCTTTTTATCGATTATGCGGTATTTTCCTCTGCCATGCAGGATTATATTCAGGCACACCCTGAACTGACCGCTGTATTGATTACAGACTTTTATACTTCGGTCAGTTGCAATTTAAAGAATCTGCACATTGTAAAAAAGCCGCTGTACTCTTTAAATCTGATTTCGATTTTAAAAAATGAAGATCTGCATTTTGATGAAGAAGATGATGCCGACCACTTTGAATTTACGGCACCGGAGGCACAGATTTTAATTGTCGATGACAATGCTATTAACCTGACCGTTACGGAAGGACTTTTGAAGCCACTTGGTATGCAGATTGACACCTGCCTCAGCGGAAAAGAGGCCATTGAAAAAATTTCGTCACAGATGTATGACATTATTTTTATGGATCATATGATGCCGGAACTGGACGGTGTGGAAACAACGCACATTATCCGGCGTTTTCATCCTGAATATGACGATGTTCCGATTATCGCCCTGACTGCTAATGCCATTGACGGTACAAAAGAAATGTTTTTAAAGGAAGGCATGAACGATTTTGTACCAAAGCCGATTGAACTGCAGTTTTTAACTGCAAAAATCAAGCACTGGCTTCCTGCGGAAAAGATTGACCGACAGCACGGTATGTCTGCAAGCAGAAATACCACAGGCACTGACAACACTGTAACTGCCACGAATGCCGCTGCGGACAATACGCAAGCATTTCCGGCGATTGAGGGACTTGATACAAAAGCTGCCATACAGCTTCTTGGCAGCCCGCAGTTATATATGACCGTTCTAAAAGATTACTACCGTGTCATTAAACAGAAGGCAGAACTGATTAAGAAATATGAGCAGCAGGAAGACTGGCACGCCTATACCATTGAAACCCACGCATTAAAAAGCGCTTCCAGACAGATTGGTGCGACTGACCTTGCCGAATCCGCTGCCCGTCTGGAACTTGCCGGTTCCAGACAAGATGCGGCACTCATTCATGAACAGACTGCTTCCCTCCTTCATGATTATTTACAATACCAGTCTATTTTGCAGCCATATTTTCAAAAGGAAGAAAAAATCTCCGCACAGGAAACGATTACTGCACCGGTTCTGGAGAAGCTTTTTTATGCCATGTATGATGCAATTGATAATCTGGACAGTGATACCATGGAATCTACGCTGGAGGAAATGACACACTTTATCTATCCTGACAACCAGCTGGAATTTTTAAATCAGCTAAAGACGGCTGTTTCCGATATTGACGTGGAACAATGCACGAAAATCCTTGATGCATGGAAATCTGTTGTTTAATATCGTATTTTATCAACTACAATACCCCGCAGCGTATTACATTTCTGTTTATACCCTGCGGGGTATTTCTTAAAACGTGTAGCCTTTTTTGTCCATACTGATGATAAACCTGATTTCACGCTGCTTTTCAATCTTATTTTTCTTCTTTTGATATACTTTGCGCCAGTTTTTCTACGGTTTTCTGTGGCAATTCAGCTAATTCTGCGACAGATTTTATGTCATTCCCCATATTAAGAAGTTTTGTGGCAATCTGAATTTTGGTTCGTTCTTCACCGATTCGAATTCCACTGGCTTCACCTTCGCGGCGTCCCTCCGCACGTCCGCGGTTTAAGATATCTTTTGCTTCATAGTTTAATACTTTTCCGCCCATTGTCCGGCTCACCCCTTTCGCAACATTTTTATATTTAACAGCAATATGCTCTATGACTTTACGTGACATATCAAGAATAGCAGCTTTGGCATATCTGTTCAAGTCACCCATCTGGCAGGCGATTTCAAGCCGTTCCCTGATTGAAGCATATTCTGCTTCCAGCTGCTTTAACTTTTTCTTGTTTTCTTCCAGTTCTTTAAAATCTTTCTCATACGCAAAAATATGAAACGGTATCAGAAAAAATAGTTTCTTTTCAAACAATTCATGAATCGTATAACGTTTTACTTTTAATACTGGCACGTTATAGGATACCTTTCCGCCCGGAGTTAAGACTTTAACCGTCATTTCTTCGGGCGTATTTTTAGTATGTCTAAGCAACACAATTGCTAAATCCGGAAATTGTACTGTCAAAATATTTGATGTAAACTCTCTGTTTTCTAATGCAAGCTGTGTATCGTACTCAAACATTCGTACAATCCTATTGCCGTCTTCCGTACTTTGACATTCAATGTGATATCGTTTGCGCTGTGCTGTATTACAGCCGTCAGAGCCACCGTAAAGCTGATTTTTCTGTGGATGTGCTATTGGTGCTGTTTCACTACTGATAATTTCAAAACTGGAATCCGTAATCCGTTCCTGCTCACTACCGTCGGGCATTTTGATAAAATGCTCGTTTTGCAGCAGGCAAATGGTTTCTTTTCCGGTATATTTTGTATGAAAAATTTCATTGACAACCGGAATCATTAACTCCGTACAGTCGGTTAAAAGTGTACGGAATACATCATCGTAAGGTGTATTATCCATGCATTGGTTCCTTTCTTTTATTATACTGGACTTGTGGGATTGTCGACAAGCATTTTGATGAATTTTCTAAAATTTTCAAGTCTTTTGGAATTAAAACGGATTATAAAAGGTTCTAAATAAATACATAAGGGCATTTCAAAATCCGCCGTAAATTCAAAAAACGTGATAGAAAATACAGACGAAATCTAAATATTTAGATTTCAAATATAAATCAGACTTTAAACACATAATCTTTATAAAAACCGTGTTTAAATTCGTGCTTAGAATATATTCTATTGAAATAATAACATGATATCATTTATATTGCAATAGTAAATTACATGAATAATATACTTTTTATTATATATTTTTATAATTACTGTTCATAACAGCAAAAAAGGCCCTTTGGCAGGCTTT
>ERZ779974.816-NODE-816-length-12365-cov-2.27165_pt1 | contig 12365 bp, 10 predicted proteins | sample MGYA00511026_ERZ779974 | MGnify/ENA primary metagenome ERZ779974 (study PRJEB29588, sample SAMEA2153010) | human gut metagenome | biome: human gut; feature: human-associated habitat; material: faeces | place: Denmark | collected 2008/2010 ... | reverse complement strand
TTTCGATGACTTGAAATTCAAAATCTTTCAAGGTTATTCACTGTTCAGTTATCAATGTTCTTTGTTGTTTCCGCTTTGTTCAAGCGACTTATTTGTTATACCACAGTTATTTTTATCTGTCAACAACTTTTTTAAATTTATTTTTTCAGACTTTTCCATAAATTGTTCTAATTTTCAAAACATTTATGTTCCGTGGACAAGACAGAATGTTACCATAGCATTTTCTTTTCGTCAAGTACTTTTTTTATATTTTTATTTTCTCTTTTATAAAAAGAGCCAAAGAAAAAGTTCCATCCGAAGATAGAACTTTTTGAAACACCCGAATATCTGCTATTTTCTGCGATCAATTCCGGTTCTTTTATAATATGCTGCTTTATCTGCATACATTCTCTTTTCAGATTCCTGCAGTAATGTATCTAATCCTGTCTGGTATTTTTCACGCCATATTTCTCCCACTGCCATATTTACATTATTTTGTTTCATGCATTCTTTTAAAAGCCCAATGCGTTCCATCAATGCCGCATGTTCAATTCCTGCACACAGCGCAAGCAGTTCATCTCCACCGATACGGAACAAACCGTACTCTCCAAATGCTTTTTTCAGGCTGTCGCAGGCACGAAGAATCAACTGATCCCCAGCCTCATGCCCCATTGAATCGTTCACACGTTTCAATCCTGTGATATCACAATAAACAACGCCTATGCTCTTTTCTGCGTCAATCTCATTGATATATTTTTCCATTGCGAAACGGTTTCCGAGTTTTGTAAGCTGATCTTTATAGCTCATATTCTCCAACAGGCTCATCAGATTCCTTCTTTTGATACATGACACCAGAAAATGTCCCATAATCTGAAGCATATTAGATGCATACTCCAATGATGGAGGCGGCGGATTATCCACACCGTAAAAAGCAATTACTTTCCCATCATCATACAAAGGAACCACCACAAGTGAATGAATGTTCTGGCGCTTCAAATTCTCATATTGTAAAGGATCACTCTCCCTGATTTCCTCAAGATCCTTAAAGACAATAAACTTTCCCTCCTGAAACATCCGGTACCAGTGTGCACAGATTTCCGGAGGAATATCCTGCAAATTTTCTTTTTCCCTCGAAATGCCTTCCGCAACCCACTCGTAGGTATTATCATCCCTGCCCCGCTCGTTGCGCTCAAAAATATAGGTTCTTTCCCCATTCAACGAGTTGCCCAGATATTCCAGAATAACTTCGATCGATTGCTCCGGCGTTGCCGCCTGAAGTGCAATGCGCAGACCTTCGTTGATCATAAATTCCATGTTCTGATATTTTTGGATTACGCCGTCCTGTGTACGTTTTTCGCTGATATCTACACCAAGTTCAACACGATATTTTTTTCCATTGGCAGAGTCCTCGATCAGCGTATCCTTTAACATCAGATAGCGGTCAATGATCGGATTATAGTAATGCCATTCTTCAAATTCGCCCACACTCAGCCTGTCATTGTTGCACATACCACAAGGAATCAATGTTTTCTGTAATATTTCATAGCATTTTTTTCCTTTTGCATCTTCAAGTGATTGTAAACCATATACCTGCAGTGTTTTCCGGTTCATGTATACAATCTCATGCGTTTCTATATCTGTGGCATACACATATTCATTCATATTTTCAAAAAACTGCCATATATCTTTTACTTCTTTCATCGCTTTCTCTTTCCTGTATTTGATATGCTTGTTTGATGATATTATTATAACATACCCCAGAAAAAAATAGTGTAAAAACTTTTTGTTGCTTCAATTTCCACTTGGTTGCTCTGATCTGCCGCTCCATCTGGTGCTGTTTCTGCGTGGATTCATAATTTTAAATTGCATGCGCTCAGACATTATTTTGCTAATTTCAACAAATATCCGAACCATAAAAAATGCCTGAAACCCTAGAAAAATCAACTATTTTCTAAGATTTCAGGCACTTTTTTGATAGTGGACCTGACGGGAATCGAACCCGTGTCCAAAAACCAATCCCCTGTCCTTCTACGAGTTTAGTTTATCCTTAGACATTCCCTCCGGCATCCAGGAACAAACAACCGAATGCTTTCAGTAGCTTCATGATACGCCCAACAGCTCAAAGCTTTGCTGATGTCGTTTCCTACATAGTCGAAGCCTGGGTCCCAAAGTGTAGGTGCTCTGGGTCAGACTGCTGCCAAATTAGGCAGCGTATGCTAAATTATCTTCAGCGTTTAATTTTAATTGTGGAATTTGACGCATCCCGTGCGACTCGCTTCTCCAGCTTCATGATCCCTGTCGAAACCATTACAAGCCCATATTTTCTAATTGCCGGATGCATCCATACCGGATGCTCCGTGAAACCGCGGACGGTTTCTCTCTAACCAAGGTTGCGGATCTTAAAATCACGCTCCGCCTCGCGGCGCATATCCTTCCTGGCGATATCCTGTCTCTTGTCGTAGAGTTTTTTACCTTTTGCAAGAGCAATCTGTACTTTCACAAGGCTTCCCTTGAAATAAACTTCCACCGGGACAAGCGTATAGCCCTGCTCTGCAATCTTGCCGACAAGTTTGCGGATCTCTGACTTATGCATCAGAAGTTTCTTCGGTCTCAGTGGATCTTTGTTGAAGATATTGCCCTTTTCATAGGGACTGATATGCATTCCGTATATGATCACTTCGCCCTTTTCAATGCGGACAAATGCTTCTTTGATACTGCATTTTCCCATGCGCAGAGACTTTACCTCTGTGCCGTGAAGTTCCACACCTGCCTCGTATTTTTCCTCCAGAAAATAATCATGGTGAGCCTTCTTGTTATTCGCTATTAACTTGATTTCCTGCTTTGCCATGATCCTTACCTCCTGCTACTGTTACAGTATAACCCAGAAGTTTATCTTTCGCAATAAACTTCTGGTTAAAAAATACAAATTTTATAAAAATTTAATCTGTCATCTTCGACAAAACAGATGCCTCGTCCTTGACCGCTTCATCCGGTTCCACATCATCCCGCACAACGCGGAAATCGATAGTGCGCATGATTTTGTCTGTATCCGCCACGATCACTTTGACCTTCTGACCGAGCTTATAGTGTTTGTTCGTGCGCTCCCCGATCATCTCATAGGACGACTCCTCGTAATGGTAAAAATCATCGGTCAGAGACGTCACATGCACCAGTCCTTCCACCGTGTTTGGAAGTTCTACATAGAATCCCCATTCCTGCACGCCGGAGATAACGCCCTCAAACACCTGACCAATACGTTCTTCCATGTATTCTACTTTTTTGAGTTTATCTGTCTCGCGCTCTGCCTCATCTGCTCTCCGCTCCATCTCGCTGGAATGTTTTGCAACCTCCGGCAGAATACTGTCATAATGTTCGATCCGTTTCTGGTTCATCCTGCCGCGCAGGTTGTCCTTGATGATCCTGTGGATCTGCAGGTCAGGGTAACGGCGGATCGGTGAAGTGAAATGGCAGTAATAATTTGTGGCAAGTCCGAAATGCCCGGTGCTGACTGTCGTGTATTTTGCCTGTTTCATGGAACGCAGTGTCAGGCGGCTGATCAGAGCCTCCTCCGGTGTACCGTCAATTTTCATCAATAATTTCTGCAATTCCTTCGGATGGATCTCATCCTGTCCGATATGGATCGTGTAGCCGAAATTGTTGATAAAGGTTCCTAATTTTTTGATTTTTTCGGTGTCCGGATTATCGTGCGTCCGGTATACAAATGGCAGTTCCTGCCAGAAATAGTCCTGTGCCACTGTCTCGTTTGCGATGAGCATAAAATCCTCGATGATCTTCGTCGCAACATTCCTGTCATACGGTTTGATGTCGATCGGTTTTCCCTGCTCATCCAGAATAATTTTTGTTTCCGGGAAATCAAAATCAATCGAGCCACGCTTCATTCGTTTCTTCCGTAATATTGCGGCAAGCTCCTTCATCCGCTCAAACATCGGCGCAAGTTCTTTGTACTCTTCGATCTCTGCCACGTCATGTTCTTCTAAGATTTTTTTTACGCTGGTGTAGCTCATGCGCCTGTCCACTTTTATGACGGTCTCTGCAATGGTGTGGTCGGTCACATTTCCTTTTTCATCGATCTTCATGATACAGCTTAACGCCAGACGGTTCTCTCCTGCATTCAGCGAACAGATTCCATTTGACAGTTTGTGCGGAAGCATCGGTATCACGCGGTCGACAAGGTATACGGACGTTCCTCTTTTGAGCGCCTCCACGTCGAGTGCGCTGCTCTCCTGCACATAGTTGGATACATCGGCAATGTGGACTCCAAGTTCATAAAGATCTCCCTCTTTTGTGAGCGTGACCGCATCATCAAGGTCTGTTGCGTCCTCCCCATCGATCGTGACCAGATCCATGCGCCCCGCCATGTCCGCAGCACTGACTTCATTCGATACATTTTCCACCTGTTTCATGATCTTTTGGGAAAACTCCACCGGGAGATCATATCCCTTCACAATGGACATGATATCTGTCCCCGGATCGTTGATATGTCCGATGATCTCAACGACTTTTCCCTCCGGCTTTTTGCCGTTTTTTCCATAATCTGTGATCTCCACCACAACTTTGTGCCCGGAAACTGCTCCCTTTGACCGCTCCAGCGGAATAAAAATATCCTGCGCAAATCTCGGATTGTCCGGCACTGCAAATCCAAAGTTTTTACTTTTTTCATAAGTGCAGACAAGCTGCTCTGTTCCTCTGGATAAAATCTTTGTCACCGTTCCCTCTTTGCGCTTTCCACTGCTGTTTTTTGACAGCGTGATCTGGACGGTATCCTTATGAAGCGCTCCGTTCGTCTGTGCAGCCGGGATGAAAATATCTTCTTCCTCTCCCTCCACAGTCACAAAACCAAACCCTCTCGGATGTGCAGTAAAAACGCCTGTCAGATATTTTCCCTCTGATTTTACATATTTTCCCCTGCCGGATATCTCTACTTTTCCCTCTGCAGTGAGTGCGTCTAACACTTCCAATAATTCCCCGCGCTGTGATTTCGGCACATTTAATACAATTGCCATCTCTTTTGCCTTCATCGGCACATAGAGTTCATCACAGATGAAATCATAGATCATTTTCTTTCGTTCCTGTAATAATTCTTTGTTCATAACTTCTCCATTTTCCTATAGTATACGATCATTTTTAATATTCTGATAATAGAATGGCAAAAAAAAGACTGTCGTATTCACGACAGTCTTTTGCGTTTCTTAAAAAATTCCCAGATTCAATACAGCAGCAATCACAATAAATAAGACAACCAGAATCTTGGTTCCTGTTACCAGTCTTCCCTCCATGGAACGTCCTTTGTTCTTGCCCCAGTAAGTATCAGCTGCTCCGGCGATCGCTCCAAGTCCTGCTGACTTACCTTCCTGCATTAAAATGATAACTGTCAATGCAATACTGATTATAATAAAAACAACTGTTAAGATTATTTTACACCCTGCCACTTTATTTTCCTCCTACGGTTATAAACTCACAACTTCAAGCAGTATAACACATACCCGCCATATTTTCAACTGTTTTTTGTTTCCTCTGATGTGATTGCGCCATCCACGCATACCATAACCATATTCGGCAATGATTTTTCAATTGTCATAAATGAATCTGCTCCTTACTCTCCCCACATGGAATCCATATTGTGAAAATGCACACAGTCATCTACCTCCATGATCTCCGAGATTGGCGCTGTGCTATATTTTAAATAATTCTTTCTGGATGCTTTCTCAAAATATCCATTAATTCTTTCCACAACAATGACACAGTCCTCCTGCCTGATTCCTAAAAGCAGCATCAGGAACTGATTATCACTGTATCTGGTAAACATATCCCCGCGCCGGAGAGAATTACGGATTGCCTGTTCTAGTTCCTCTGCAACCTTGCCAAGGCGTTCTCCTTTCTCCAACGGAACTCCTTTTCCATCCGTCATGGTACACAAAAGAAGATAGGCAGACTGACCTGAACGCTCGATCACTCTCTGCACATATCGGTATCCTTCCATAAAAGAAAGATAACTGCAGAAAAAAGCTCCATCGTCTTTTTCTCTCTGGTTTAATCCCTCCTGGATCTCATTCACATGATCCGCTTTATCATGCTTCCCGATTTTCGTATTTTTATCATTTTCTTTTTATCTTTCATACACTATAATATGATCAAATGGTCAAACGGTATCATCGATGCATGCCTGCATGCAGTCCGAGGTATATCTTAGTGGCCCGCGCTACACCGAGAAAGAATATTTAAGGAGAAACAATATGACCCCCAGAACAAAGGGACGTTTCATATTACTTCCAATGCTCCTGTGTGTCTGCCTTACCCTTTGTTCCTGTGGCAGTAACGAAAGTGCCGAAAAACCTTCTGCAGCATCCTCCGATACTGTGGCGAAGGATTCCTCTCCGGCCACCACAGCTGCTGCCGGATCCCGGGACAATACTCCTGTTGTACTGACAGGCAGTGCAGACGGTACCGTTACCTATGGAAACGATTCTGTTACAGTGGATGCCTCCCATACGGAAGAAGGCTATCTTATGGTTTCCTACTCCGGTTCCAACTCCAAAGTCAAATTGCAGATCACAGGTTCTGATGAGATCACTTACACATATAATTTACATGATGGTTATGAAACCTTTCCCCTCACTTCCGGAAGCGGTTCCTACACCGTCGGCGTATTTGAAAATATTGAGGGAACCAGTTATTCCACCCTCTTTACGCAGGCAATTGATGTGACGATTCAGGATGAATTTGGTCCATATCTGTACGCAAACCAGTATGTAAACTTTTCAGCAGACTCCAAAGTCATCTCCAAAGCCATGGAACTTTCTGCATCTGCCAATGATGATCTGGAAGTAATTGAAAATGTCTATAATTATATTATCACGAATTTTACTTATGATTATGACAAAGCTGCATCTGTGCAGAGCGGCTATCTGCCTGATGTGGATGATGTCCTTGCCAGTCAGACCGGGATCTGTTTTGATTACGCCGCTGTCATGGCTTCCATGCTCCGGTGTGAGCGGATTCCCACCCGCCTTGAAGTAGGTTATATGGGTGATGTCTACCACGCATGGATCAGTACTTATATCAAAGATAAAGGCTGGGTAAACGGAATTATTGAATTCGATGGAAATGATTGGAAACTAATGGATCCGACTTTTGCTTCCACAAGTTCCGATCCAAAAGATTTTCTTACCCAGACAGATGAATACATTACAAAGTATGTCTATTAACAGGAGGTTTTTCTCTTATGAAAAAAAAGAAACAGCAGATGCTGGGCAACCTTGAGATCGCAGCATTCTGTGACCAGCTTTCCATGATCGTTTCTGCCGGGATTCCCATCTATGAAGGAATCTCCATTCTGCAGGAGGACGCACCGGAAGAAGAAACTGCCGAAATTTTATCTGTTATCAGCAATTCCCTCGATCATGGAAGTTCTTTCTGTGATGCCTTAAGGGAAACAAATGTATTTCCCAAATATGTTCTGGATATGATCGGGATCGGTGAACTTGCGGGCAAACTCGAAGAGGTATTAAATGCACTGACCGGATATTACAAAAGGGAAGAAAGCATCCAAAACAGCATTAAAAATGCCGTCACGTATCCGCTGCTCATGATTGCCATGATGCTTGCCGTCATTCTGGTGCTGATTGCCAAAGTACTTCCTGTTTTTCATCAGATCTATATGGAATTAGGAAGTGACCTGACCGGATTTGCCGGAGCGATGATGAGATTTTCAGATGCATTGAACCAGTATCTGTTTGTCATTGTGATCGTTCTGATTGCAGCTGCCGCAGGCATTTTTCTTATTTCAAAATCTGACGCAGGGCAAAAATTCTTCAAGAAAAGCCCCCTAGCATTAAGCACCGCTGCCAGCCGCTTTGCAAACTGCATGGCACTTGCATTAAGCAGCGGACTCGATACGGATCAGGGACTTATGCTCGCAGAACAGCTTGTAGACAATCCTTACATGGCTTCCCGCATCAAGAAGTGCCGCGACCTGACTGCTTCCGGCAGGGGATTTGCCGAGGCGGTCTTAACGTCCGGTATTTTCAGTAAGATCTATACTTCCATGATCACGATCGGTTTCCGCACCGGTTCCATGGACGAAGTCATGCACCAGATTTCTGAGGAATATGAGGAAGAAACAGACAAACAGATTGCAAAGTTTATCTCTGTATTAGAGCCAACCTTAGTCATTATCCTGTCCATTTTCATAGGACTCATTTTAATTTCCTTCCTTCTGCCTCTCATTGGCATTATGTCAAGTATCGGCTAAAAGTAATAGGAACAGCGAGGTTCTTTTATGATACGATTGAAACAAAAAAAGAAAAAAAAATATAAACAGCTATTGTGTTCTGTCGTTCTTCTTGCTTTGACACTTTTTGTATTTGGTTTTGCAGCTGACCGCATCCGCCTTTCCAATGAATCCGAGCAGACAACCATTTTAGAAAAAGCAGTCACCCGGACGATCACACAATGCTATGCTTTAGAGGGCAGTTATCCACCTGACATTGCTTATCTCACCACACATTATGGTCTGACCTATGATCCTGACCAGTATCTGATCGACTATCAGTACATCGGCTCAAATTTAAGACCGGATGTCACTATTATTAAAAGGAACTGATTTTATGCTTGAATTAAAGAAAACACCGGAGCATACGATCGACCGTGTCTTCCTGCTTGCACTGCTGGCGCTTTTTGCCGCCACTGCATTTTTAGTTGTCTCCATCGGAGCAAAACAATACCATTCGATTGCAGACAGCATGACCGCAAATTATGAGACCCGTACCGTATCCTCTTATCTGGAAGAAAAAATGAATCAAAATGATGTGGCGGGTTCTGTCGCAGTCACATCCATCGGTGCCTTTCCTGCCATCGCCTTATCTGAGACTGTGAATGACACGATTTACACAACCTATATCTACTGTTACGACGGATATCTCCGCGAGATCACAGTTTCCGATGGAACAACTGTTTTACCGGGAGATGGGCAGAAAATCATTGAAACCAAGGCACTTGCCATTGATATGGTCAGCTCAAATCTTTACTGCTTTACCATTACGGATACGACCGGATACACCTATCCGCTTTATATCTCACTGAATGCAAAACAATCGTAATTTGCAAAAGGAGTTTTCATGAATCAATACCGCCACTCAAAATCCAGTCTCTTTTTGATGGAGATTATTTTAAATATTCTGTTTTTTTCGATTCTTGCAACATTTTGTGTACAGATATTTTTCAAAGGATACCAGCTCTCGAAAAGCACAGAAAAACTGCATCAGGCAGTGACCGCATGCACGTCGATCGCAGAAATCTGCCAGAGTACGGATTCCCCGGAGGAAACCCTAAGTTCCATCTATCCGGAATCCACGAGTCTGAATGAAACAATTTTAATCTACTACAATAAAGATTTTCTTGCCTGTGGAAAACAAAACGCTGTTTATCGGGCAACGGTAGATTTTTTACCGGATCAGCTTGCCACCATCCACATCACCTTTTTGGATACCAGCACTGCTGAAACACTTTATGAACTGTCAGCTTCCTGCTATCAGCCAATTTCCCTAAGCACAACAGGAGGTATGCAGTATGAATAAGCAAAAAAAAGGATTTATCCATATCGGTTTTTCATCCATCCTGATGGTTTTTACCATGTTATGTCTGGTGACTTTTGCGACGCTCTCTCTGATCACTGCAAATTCAGATTACAGATTAAGTCTTAAGGTTGCAGAAAAAACAACCGCCTATTACGAAGCAGATACTGCTGCAAGGAACTATCTGCAGCAATTAGATCTGGCACTCGCAGACCTTTACGCAAACTGTGATGACAGTCAGACTTTTTTTGAAAAGGCTGCTGATCTGATACCGGAACTGAAAACAGAAGATACGCTGACCGCGGAATCGCCTACGCTTGTAGGTAATTGTCCAACCTGCACATTTCAGGTTACGATCAACGATGTGCAGAATCTTTATGTTACATTAGAACTCCTTTATCCGGAACATCCCGGAGATGAATTTTATAAAGTCACACAGTGGCAGACCGTCACGAACAATGAACCTGTGATTGACGATGACTCACTTCATCTGTATCGGGGAAATTAATTATAAGAAAGGTTTGGTTATGAATATGAACGTCAGAGAAATTTTAGAAAATATCACAAAAGAGCATGCATCCGATATCTTTGTTGTCGCAGGCCGCCCGCTGACCTACAAAGTAAGCGGAAAGATGCATACTTATCAGGAAGAACGCATGAAACCGGATATGTGCCGCGACTTTGTCACAGCGATTTATGAACTTGCTGACCACCGCGATATTTCCCAGTTTGAGACAACCGGTGACGACGACTTTTCTTTTGCCATTGTGGGAGTGTCAAGATTCCGTGTCAGCACTTATAAACAGCGTGGCTCTTACTCCGCCGTCATCCGAATCATCACATTCACTTTGCCACAGCCAAGTGAACTGATGATCCCGGATGCTGTGATGGAACTTGCCAACACCAACAAGGGAATGGTGCTCGTCACCGGTCCTGCTGGTGGTGGAAAATCAACGACATTAGCCTGCCTGATCGACAAGATCAACACCGAGCAGGAAGCCCATATCATCACATTGGAAGATCCATTAGAATACTTGCACACCCATAAAAAAAGTATCGTAAGCCAGCGTGAGATATGCACCGACACTGAAAATTATCTCACAGCTCTGCGCGCTTCCCTTCGTCAGAGCCCGGACGTGATCCTGCTCGGTGAGATGCGTGATTATGAGACGATCAATACAGCCATGACTGCTGCCGAAACCGGACATTTGATTTTTTCAACGCTTCACACCATCGGGGCTGCCAATACCATCGATCGAATCATCGATGCATTTCCAGCTGCTCAGCAGCATCAGGTAGCGGTACAGCTCTCTATGGTATTACACGCAGTCGTATCCCAGCGTCTGCTCCCGACCACGGATGGAAAAATGGTTCCGGCTTTTGAGATCATGGTGTTAACGCCCGCCATCCGTAACATCATCCGTGAAGGTAAAACACATCAGATTGACGGCATGATCTACACCTCCACGAACGAGAATATGTTAGCGATGGATACCAGTATTTTCCGCCTTTATCAAAAAGGCATCATCGATAAAAAAACTGCTCTTGCAAATGCTTCCAACCCGGAAATGATGAGCAAGAAAATAGGAGCCATTTAGGCTCCTATTTCTTTCGGATTATCTCGGCTTTCCCATATCTTGCAGATTCTTTTAACTCTTCCTCAATACGGAGTAACTGATTATATTTGGCGGTTCGTTCTCCTCTGCACGGTGCACCGGTCTTGATCTGTCCGGCATTCACCGCCACTGCAAGATCTGCGACAAAGGCATCCTCGGTCTCCCCGGAACGATGGGAGATCACTGCCTGATAACCAGCACTTTTTGCCATCTCGATCGCCTCCATCGCTTCTGTGACGGTTCCGATCTGATTTACTTTAATGAGAACTGCATTTGCGACGTTTAAATCAATTCCGCATTTAATCCGCTTTGGATTTGTCACAAAAAGGTCATCCCCTACAAGCTGGACTCTGCCACCAATGCGTTTTGTCATTTTCTGCCAGCCTTCCCAGTCATCCTCAAATAAACCATCCTCGATCGACACGATTGGAAATTCTTCGATCAGTTCTTCATACAGAGCGATCATTTCATCCGCACTCCGCTTCACACTGTCTTTACAATAGTCCTTTGCAGAGCCTTCTCCGGCTCCCTCTTCCGGCTCTTTTCCTGCCGCTCTGGATTCTCCCGGGAAAATGTATACCCCAGCCTCCTCGTCATACAGTTCGCTTGCCGCTGCATCCATGGCAAACACCACGTCATCACCTACGTGATAGCCTGCCTTTTCCACTGCCTTCTGTAAATAGCGGAATACTTCCCTGGTGTCCTTGACATCCGGCGCAAATCCGCCCTCGTCCCCGACTGCAGTGCTTAATCCCTCCTCGTTTAAGATCTGACGTAGGAAATGATAGATTTCTGCTCCCATACGGAGTCCGTCATGAAAATCGAGTGCTCCCACCGGCATAATCATAAACTCCTGAAAATCAATGGAATTTTTTGCATGCACTCCACCGTGAGTGCCATTCATCATCGGAACCGGAAGAATGTGTGCTGCCGTTCCTCCGAGATAACGGTACAACGGCTGTTCTAATGCTTTTGCCGCGGTTTTGGCACACGCCATGGAAACACCAAGAATTGCATTTGCACCAAGATTCCCCTTATTATCCGTGCCATCCTCTTCCACCATGATGCGGTCGATTCCTGCTTGATCGAGCACATTAAAGCCAATGAGTTTTTCCCTGATCTTCTGGTTGACGTGATCCACTACTTTCCGGACACCCAACCCAAAATACCGTTCTTC
>ERZ779974.800-NODE-800-length-12597-cov-1.70778_pt1 | contig 12597 bp, 10 predicted proteins | sample MGYA00511026_ERZ779974 | MGnify/ENA primary metagenome ERZ779974 (study PRJEB29588, sample SAMEA2153010) | human gut metagenome | biome: human gut; feature: human-associated habitat; material: faeces | place: Denmark | collected 2008/2010 ... | reverse complement strand
AGAGCATATCCCCCACCACTGCCAATTTCAATTAACATGCCTTTTTCGTTTGTAAAGCTTTTTAATTTTGAAATCTTATCCTCTATCTTGTTTAATCCAAAAACATATTGTTGAAATCCAGACACTTCATCATAACTACTATAATAGTCATTTGACACTAAATATGGAATTTGAATATGTCCACAAACCGGACATTTAAATAATTGCACGTTCTTTGTTCTTACTTCAAATGATTCATTTCTACTTAAACTGCCCCCCCTCAGCTCTAGCGTTATTCACATTTTGAAAGTTTTTCATTTCATTTAAACATACTCTGCAAAACATACTTTCTCCTTACATATTTTATTTCATAAAAAATTATACTATATTCTTTTTTATTGACATCGCTCTCAATCCTTTTTCAGGGTTCAACATCTATTGTTAGTGTTGAAAATATCATTTATATTCTAATAACATAAATATCAAATCATTTTCTTTTCTAATATGGATATCATATAAATATAATATTATTTTCTATTTTTTCCGCTTTTATCTGTTCACATATATCACTTGCATATGTCATTACGCATACTAATACATCGTACTGTGTATTTTTTCTTAAAAAATCACTTGAATATACTTTTTTACCTAAAAACTTTTCACTCTGTTTCAATTTATTGTTGTCAATATACGCAACTATATTACATTTAGATAATTCTGTATATCCCTGCAAACTCATAACATATGCTCCTGTTCCCCAGATTACGATAGGTTTCTGCGTTAACACATATTCATGTATAATTTTATTTTTTCCATCATACCACCCCATTTGTTTTGTTAAATATTTATTAACCGTTTTTTCTGTTTTTAAATCCTTATTTATTTCTCCTTTTTCATATGTTTTTTGATATACTTGAATCAATTCATGTTCAAAAATATTTGCCTTATTTAATAATTCAACCCTCTTTTCAAAAACCAACTTACCACCAACCTGATTCAACAAATTATTCAATGAAATTTCTGAAAAATAATTAATGTGCTCTTGATTAAAATTATTTGGAATAGGCATTTCATTTTCTATACTATAATTAGGAACCCCTACTATGAAAAATCCTCCTTTTTTTACATACCTCAATGCATTTTCTATCCCCTCTTTCGGCATCAATAAATGTTCAGCAACATCAAACAAAAAAACTCCATCATACTTTTCAAAATCATCCTTATCTACAACATCATAAATACTTCCAACTTTACCTTCAATCCCATTGTTTAATAATTTTCTTATACTGTAAACAGAAGGATCCATTCCTGTTATATTTACAAAGCCACGTTCCAATAGTTCTTTTTCAAATCTTCCTCCACCACTACCTATATCTAACAACAAATTATCCTTTGTAAAATATTTTTGCAAAATTTCTTCCATCATATCTATTCTATGATTATTTTCCAGTGCATCAGCACCATCACTATATGTATTATATTTTGAATAATATATATCATAATCATCACTCGTTGCCTCTGTATCAGCATAAACAAATCCACAGTTGTCACAACATACAACATCATAATTAGATGGTAAAGAATATTTGGCATCTATTACCATTTCAATATTTTGCATTATTTTTACATATTTATTATCACATATTGGACATTTTCTATTTGCATTTTTCATCAACTTTTTATCCTTCCTAATTCTTTTTTCAAACAATCAACATTCAACCATTCTTTATTAGTACCAGAATTATATTCAAACCCTTCCTTAACTCTTTTCCCATCACCAACTATACTCTCATCAAACTTCCACCAATCAAAATGTGGATAAATGATATAATGTTTATCATACTCATATGTATATAAGCAGTCATCTTTAGTCACCATTACTTCATGTAACTTTTCACCTTCTCTTATTCCTATCTCCTTTATTTTAGCTCCTGGAAGCATAGCCTGTGCTAAATCTGTAATATGAAAAGACGGTATTTTGGATATATATGTTTCTCCTCCATTAGATTCCTTTAATGCTTTAAAAACTAATTCAACTCCCTGTTCAAGCGTAATCCAAAATCTTGTCATTCTAGTATCCGTTATAGGTAATGTATCTTCTCCATTTTCTATTAACTTTTTAAAAATAGGAATGATAGAACCTCTACTTCCTGCTACATTTCCATATCTCACTACAGAAAATTTTGTTCCACTTATCTTACTATAGGCATTAGCTGCTATAAATAATTTGTCAGAAACAAGCTTTGTTCCACCATACAAATTAATAGGATTAACAGCTTTATCTGTTGATAAAGCTACAACTTTCTTTACCCCCCTGTCAATTGCAGCATCTATGACATTTTGTGCTCCATGAATATTAGTCTTTATTGCTTCAAACGGATTGTATTCACATGTTGGTACCTGTTTCATTGCAGCCGCATGTATTACATAATCTACATGGTCAAATGCTCTATATAATCTATCCTTATCACGCACATCACCAATAAAGAATCTTACTTTTGACATATCATATTTTTTAGAATACTCTGCTTTCATAACACTCTGTTTATATTCATCTCTCGAATAGATTATAATTCTATTTGGATTATATCTGTCAAGTATCATCTCTAAAAACTTTTTACCAAAAGAACCTGTACCACCTGTTATTAATATTGTTTTATTATTTAACATTTATTTATCCTCCAATTTTTATTGATATAACAATTTTTCTTTTATAATTATACTTTTATTTTTCGTATACCACTGTGACAATTTTTTTATTGATAATTCAATATCTTCAACTTCAAAATCACACATTTCAGACAACAATCTATTATTGCTTGCTGTGTATTCATTAAAATATCCATCTTTTGCTATATATATCGGCACATCTGTATGCATAACTTTTTGAACAGTATCAGCCAATTCATATAAACTATATTTTTTTCCAGACACAGCATTATAATCATGAAACTTCGGCTTATTATTTATTGCCCATTCAACGATTTTACACAGGTCATCAATATATAAATAGTCCATATACCTATCCTGTCGAATCGTTATAGGATAACCACTCATAGCTTTACATATTGCATTTGAAATAAATCTTTGATTCCACAATTCATACTTTCCAAAAATTCCAAACAATCTGAAATTATATATATTCTCACTTTTTCTAGCATAATCATTCATTTGCTGTAAACAGAAACCGTATGTGTCACTTGGAATCACTCTGTTTATTTCATTTTCTCCTATGCTACATACAGGTAATTCCCTCCCATACTCTGCACCGGAACCAAAATAAATCATCTTCCCGTACAAGTCACTATGTATTGCCAGATTTTGAAACATTCTGAGACGATTTTCAAAATAACTATTTTCTTTTCCATTTCTATCCAATGCGTTTATCACAACATCATACTGCCCATTTTCCAGAACATCTATGACTCCTTTTTCATCTAATACATCCATTAATTTATGATTCGGAGCATAAACATTATAGCCCCTTTCTATCAGATATTCCAAAATGTTTTTTCCGATAAATCCTGTACTTCCAAGTATTAATATATTCATTCGTTTTCTTTTCCTCTGATTCTTTTAATTCTGAAATTCCAGCAATTTTCTAATTACCTTCGCCATCCCCGGCGTTAATATTGAAATACACTCCACTATTATGTATGGTAAACATATTACTTTATTTACAATCTTTTTATTTTGTCTACACATTTTAAAATCAAATTGTTGTTCTTCACGCTGTTTTAATAATTGTGTTATTGAAAAAAATTTCATTCTTTTATCCATTGCACAAAGCAAATCATCTTTAATATTATCATATGCTTTAGGAATACTATTTATCATATTGTACCATTGAATAACCCATACCTCCCACATCCTACTTTCTGTTTCACTCCTAGTCTTATATTGAGATAGTATTCTTAAATCTTTCAGATGTAATGTTACACCACGAAAATCTCTTTTAGTTGCAATGTCAATATAACTTCTCATTCTTGCAAATGCCGGATAGCTGTTATTATATCTATCTATAACTTCCTCACTTAGTAATTCTTTTTTAATTATTACAGCCCCAAAATGGGTGAATGGCACTATTGAATACTTCACATATTCTACAGAACTATCGGAATACTTTGTACCATTTAATCCACAATCATACATTGTTATAATATCATAATCTCTATCTATATGCTCTAAAATAGTGTCATAATTAATAGGATTTATAATAAACTTATCTCCACAAAACCAAATGTATTTTGCATCAGGTTTTAATATTGCATCATTGATTCTTTCATGAATAGCATCTTCTTCATAGTGAAAATATAATACATGATTATATCCTTTATTTATAAAACCATCTACAATATGCTCTGTTGCCCTATTTGTACTTCCATCATATATGTATATATCTATATTTTTTTCCTGTGTTGGTCGTACAATATACTCCAAATATTCTTGTATGTGCTGTGGACGATTATATGTAATAATGCTTATTGCTAATTTTTTCATAAATCTACCATCCTTATTAGTATATATTCATTATAAAATCCTCTAATGAAATTATTGGTACTGATAATTTTTCTGATAACTTTTTCTGCACATCCTCATATACATGTACAGAAGTAACTATAACAGCATCTATATTTTCATCTAATTCACCATCAGGTTCTATAATCGACAAATCATTATATATACTACAAGTATTTTGATCTATTGCATAACATACTTTAACTTTAGAACCCTGTAATTCATCATAAAGTCTTTCTCCAATTCCTCCCATTCCATAAACCGCAATATTTGTATATCCATTCTCAATCAAAAAATCACCTATATCTTTTCCTGTTTCCTTTAGAAATAACATTTTATTTAATATGTTATAATACGATCTATATTTATTTGATTTTTTTTCTATTTTTTCAATCTTAATACTGGTCTTATATAATGTTGTCACAGTTCCAACAACACCTCCAATAACTCCACTTATAAAAGCAATAACTGTCTTTTTCATAATGATATTCCTCTTTTCAATCTTTATATTTTTCCTTAATAAACTTCTCTGGTTGATAAAACAATTCTATATTATTTTCTATTTCATCTATACTCCAATCCCACCATTTTATCTCAAGCAATTTTTGTATAATATCATCTGCAAAACGCTTCCTTATGATTTTAGCTGGAACCCCCCCCACTATTGAATAAGGTTCTACATCTTTATTAACAACAGCTCCTGCGGCCAATATAGCCCCATCGCCAATAGTTACTCCAGGTAATATAACTACATTTGCACCTATCCAAACATCGTTTCCAATTTTCACAGGTCTATTATCTCTTATTTTACTATCTTCATATCTAACATTATCAAAGTACTTACCATATTTTTGTACATAATCTTTCCTTTTTTCCTGTTTATCCCAAGAATAAAACATCCTATAATCTAACATTGGATGCGTTGTAATATAATCAATAGGATGATTATTCCATATTTTCGCCGTAAAATTAATTGAGCAATACCTTCCTATTTCTAATGCAAAAGGAAAATATTCAAGTAATCCTTCATAACCATATGTGTATCTGCCAATTTTACAATTTTTATAAATGATGTCCTTTTTGTTATATCCTTCGTTATCATATATATATATATAATCTGTATGTTTATATCCTGCTCTTGATAATACCTCTTCTATTTCATACACAAATGACATTAGTCCAATAACTACGTATATATTACTATTTTTTAATGCCTGTGGACTAATAACCTTTTTCCCTCTAAATTCTTTTATTTCCTCATATCTTTTATCAATAAACGCATAAACATTAATTCCAAAAGTTTCTATACATTCCTTGGCAATTTCTCCTCCTTTAGAAGCTCCCCATATAGCTACATCACGCTTACCTATATTTCCTATCATCCTAGGCAGTTTTTCCATACATAATCTTCTAAACTTTTGTTCCTTATCTATTATCATATTTATATCACCACAAAAAGAAAGCCTTTCCAACTTTCTCCCCAAATCTTTTTCTACACATAGTTACAATTTCCTGAACATTATCAATTTTCATATTTTTTGCCTGTTCTGAAATACTTTTTAAAGCACTATATAAAGCAACCAATTCCTGTCTATTATCAACAATACCATCCTCATAAAAACATTTACATATTATTTCTAATTGCGACTCAGATACCTTAAACCCGTTAGCTTCTATAGCATATTTCTTAATCTTTTTTAAAGCTTCATATCTCATATCTGAATGTTTTCCAATCATATTAAAAGTTTCATTTTGACCTGCAACTCTCCATAGTAAAAAAACACTATCCAAATTTTTTATCTTTCCATATAATGAACATTCTACCCAAAACATGTAATCCTCTGCTCCACACATGTTGTCTTTATATCGAATACTATTTTTTTCTATAAAGTTTCTTCTAAACATTGTGGAACCATTAACCACACAATTATTAAATAATAAATATGCTTTCACATAGCTGGGATTTAACGGAACAGACCATTGCTTATTTAAATCATTACCTTGTCCATCAATCTGCCTCTGATGTCCACCAACCACGTCTATATCATGGTGTGCATCTAAATATTCAATTTCTTTTTCTAATCTATATGGCATAGCTATATCATCATCATCCAGCAATGCAATATACTCCGTTTGTGCATTTTCTAATCCAACATTTCTGGAAAAGGCTATTCCTCGGTTTTTATCATTGCATATTAGTTCTATTCTGTCATCATCATATGACTGAATAATCTTTACACTATTGTCACTTGAACAATCATCTATGCATAATAATTTCCAGTCTTTAAATGTTTGATTCAATATGCTGTCTATAGCTTGTCTTATGTATTTTTCTCCATTATACACCGGCATTATAATTGTGATTCTAGCCATTTTATATCATCCTCTCAAATACATCAAAATAGTCATCCTGATTACATTTTTCTTTAATAATATGCATACTGTTTTCCCCAAATTTTTCAAGTTTATCTCTGTCATCTTCCAACAATTTAATTCCATCAATAAGCTTTTCTATGTTCTGTACCTCACTGATATATCCATTTGTGCCATCTGTCACAAATTCATCTACACCACTGACATTTGTAACAACAGGTACAACTCCCAATGCCATAGCTTCAAGCATTGATACACTTGCCCCTTCAAAATCTGATGTACTCAGGAATATGTCCTTGTCATTCCAAAATTCCTGCATTTTTTCTCTAGGAATCTTCCCAAGTATTTTTACATTATTTTTATCCTTAATAATCCCTTCTTTCATCTTTTCAAAGTAACTTCCATCTCCAGCTATCTCTATTTCAAAATTAACCTTTTCCTCATTAAGCCTATTTATAAGTTTCACAAGAAGGTCAACTCTTTTTTGTGCTTTGCTTATTCTTGCTGCAAAACCAATTCTTATAGGTTTGCTCTTATCTTTTTGATATAAATGTTTATTCACCTCAAATTTTACAGGCGTTTCTTTATAAGCCACTTTTTTTGCATCAACATTATATTCTTCTATAAAAGTTTTACATATTTTTTTGCTCACACCAAATATAATATCCGTATCTTTTTCCATAAACTTTTGTCGTCTGTATAACACTTTCTTATCATTATGTATTATGGAAATAAGTTTTAATTTTTCCGGATACATTCTTTTAACAAGAATCGCTGCAATCATAACCTGACTCTGCCAGTTTGATATAACTGTACATGGAAGTTTTTTTATGAGTTTATCTATAGTCTCCTGTATGGATTCTTTATATCTTTCATAATCATAATTTATTTCTGTTGATACTTCTTTCAAATCTTCTGGTATGCTCTGTACCTGTTCTCTAAGCCATAAACTGACATTATATTTTCTATTTTTCAACCCTCTTGTCAACATCATTGCCCATGTTTCAATTCCACCAAGACAAATTCCTGCATCTGCAAGTTCAATTATTACATTTTTCTTCGATGTTTTCTTTTCTATATCTTTTATATAATATTTTTCATACTCTGACTTGTTTTTATCAAAATAGTCAAATATACATTCTTCCTTTAATATTATTCTATTAAGAATTCCCCATTCTGAAAGCTGCTGTTCTATTTCATCTTGATAATCACTGGCAATAAGTATTCTATCTGTGGTATCTTTTAATACTTCCGGACTCTTAACTTCTTTTTCTTCTACTATTTTACCCCATTTATTTTTGTCATTATCTACAAAATATTGAAAATCTATATCTAAATTTCTTAGCGTGTGTGCAACTTTTATTGCACCTCCTGAAGCACCAAATATCACAATATTTTCCATTCTATTCTCCATTCTTGTTTAAATTTATATGTGTGCAATTCTACATTTTTACATTAATTTTAATCTAATATTTTATACAGAATATATCTTTGCTTTCCTGTCAGTCCTGCTATACTTTTCTTTTATAAATTCACTTATCTCACTTATAGAGAACAAAGATGTGACTATATAGGTATCATTTCCTTTTTCCATGGCTTCATCAAGTCCCATAACTGGGATTCCTTCTTTTTTGGTTCCCCATATTGACTCTTTTCTGTCTATAAAAGCATTTACCTTTATATGGTAAAGACAGCATATAAAATAAAATTGTCTGCCATTCTCGCCAGCTCCATAAAGCGAAACTTCAGTAACTCCGTCTGATTGAACCTTTTCTACCACTTCCTGCATAGCTTTTGCAATTTCATTCCCTACACCATTTTTCATTGCACGGCGTACATAATAGTATTCATCACCTAATGTTACAACTCCCTTTGGCCATACAATATTACTTCCTTTATAAGTGTAACTAACGTTACATTTATCTATAAAATCTACTCCCTTTTCTTCTAAAAGTTTTAGATTTTCTTCTATAATAATAGTTTTCTTATATTCTGTTCCGAAGTTTGTATCAGCTTCCATCTGCTGTATGAGTTTTGCTTCTGAAAGTCTCGGCATATCTATAAGCCTGTGAAGCAACATCAAACTCTCACGTCTGTTCTTCACTACTCTTGCAGCTTCAGAAGGTTTTTGCTTTCTAAATATATGAAAACTTCTTTGAAAATCCAATATCCCATCAAATGATGCTTTTGTAATTTTTTCATTATTAACTGCAACTGATTTTTCAGGTACTATTTTGTCATCTATTTTTTTATAACCAATCGTACTTCCTTCAGTTACCGAAATAAACTTTTCAAGAATATCTGTAGTTCTATGTATCGTTGAAACTAAATCCGAATTTTCTGCAAATGTACTATAATACCCCTCAAAATCCATGCCATCATAAATCTTATCTCCCGTAACACCAATGGCAAGAAAATGTTTCATCTTATATGGAACTTTTTCTATTTTCAATACCTGCTCCATCCACATCTGTATTCTTCCAAAAAAGCCTATATCAATAGTTGCAATATTCTGCATATCTCCAATTTCCTGTTTTAAATATGCCATAAGCAATTTCCGTTGTTCTGAAACATATCTTTGCATTTCCTCTATATTTTCTTTTTTCAAAAATATATTTATAAGATATTCTTTTAGTGTAGTTTCACCATAAGATATAGTATGTGACTCTTTCCATCGAAGATTGCCATATTTATTTAAAATTTCTGATTCAATACTGTCAGGCTTCAATCCTATCAATCCTAATGATTCATTTATCGTAAGATTTCTGGCACCTATCATATTTTCTATCTCTTCTCTGTCTATCTTTGCAATAGATGGTATATATGACACTTTTCTTGATATGTATATTGGTTTTACTTCAAGTTCCATATTTCTTGAGGCAGCCTCTTTTTGAAGTAATTTTCCTAAAATATAACCCTCTCTCATAAATGGATATATTCTTTTTATTCCCGACTTTTCAAGTCTGTCACATACATAACTTATATATGTTGTCAAAAATGGTCCTACTATAGACGAACCAATTTCATATGCCTGTCTTTCTGATTCATCTGTATACTTCTGCATCCCATGATATGATGTGACTTTTCTCAATGACAATATTTTTTTCTGCGGTATATCATGTCGTATCTTTTCATAATCGTATATGCTGTTCAGCCTGTCCGGTACAGCATCATAATGAACTGCTGCAATTCCACTACTCAGAGGTTGTGTATAATCCGCATTTCTATTATCCCCTATATGTACTACATCTTTTTTTTCAATATTTCCAAATTTTGATAACATTACATTAAATAATTCACCATTCTGTTTTGAACATTTTTCCTCACATGATATAATAATATGTTCAAATATAGATGTATCAATGCCATTTGCTTTTAATATATCTACTAAATCCGCCTTTTCAAGATACATATCTGATAATAAAACAAGTTTTTTCCCAGCTTTTGAAAGTCTCTTTACAACCTCCCACATAAAATCATTTCGATAGCATACTCTCTTTTCCGTTTCAACTTCAAGTCTTTCAAGTTTTTCTATATCAGAAACTATAAATTTTGGAAATTCAGAATATATATCTGACAAAGTAACTTCTCTATTAAACTCTTTTTTATTATTTCTAGCCCGTCTTTCCATCTCCATACGAAGCTTCATAAACTCTTTTTTTGAAATATCTGTAAGTTTTATATCTCCTGCCTGTTCCCATACCTCTTCAAATACATCTCTAGAATTTGCGACAGTTCTAAGAAGTAACGTATCAAATATATCAAAACTTATAATATTGTATTTATTTAATTCTCTCAAAATTTTCATCACATTACCTCTTTTCTAATTCATTTATTCTTTTATTCATCACTTTATAAGTTATGTTTATATTAATAGATGCATACGGCAGACATGTTATTTTAAAAACAAAAAAAAGATAACCAACTTTCCTGACAAATCTTGTAATTTGTTCTATCGAAAATTATTGACTATCTTTCTGTCTTTACTCATATTACTTCCTCCATGAATGTATCTCTAATCTATTCTATCACAGCTTCCATGCTGTTTTTCTTATAGTATATATCGACATATTTTTTATTTTGTTTAATTTCTTTGCAGACTGCCAATTTTATCCTATAAACATCTTTATCACTCAAATATCTCCCTTATTTTTTAAGTCTTCAACCACCTTTTTTAATCCGTCTTCCACTTTTGTCAACGGCCTCCATCCCAATGCAACAAGCTTTTTATCACTTAATATCTGATATTCCGATACTGAATATCCTTTTTTTTCTTCCTCCTCAGGATACTCCATCACAAGTTTCGTTCCTGCTTCTTTAGTAAGTAGCTCCGCAATCTGTTTTATACTGATTTCTGATGTATGATTTCCTATATTATATACTTTTGCTTTTTCTCCCTTTTGCAATATCGTTATTATAGCATTTGCCGTATCCACTACATAGCACATGGATCTTTTCTGATTTCCGGCACTTTTCATTACAATATCTTCACCATTAACTGCATTTCTTATAAACTGCGCTGCTACGCGACTGTCTCTTTCTGTCATGGTCTGACCATATGTATGACATGGTCTGCATCTGACTACATCCACGTTATATTGTTCCGAATAGCACACACACACATTTTCTGCCGCTCTCTTGCTTTCGGGATAGCATGAACGCATTTTGTTAAAATCAAGTCTTCCTACTTCTTCTTCGACAAACGCTTCTTTTTTTCCTGTATATCCATAGACTTCCCCTGTTGATACAAACAATATTCTATTATTATTTTCTTTAGCATATTCCAACATATTCATTGTGCCCTCAAGATTTGCTCTTATCACTCCTATCGGATTTTTAACAAATGCTTTCGGGTCTCCATAACCTGCTGCATGAATTATATAGTCTGGTGTCGGATATTTTTGCTTTTGGCAGACATCGCCTTTTATCAATGTTATACTTATAGCTGACTTTGCATCTTTTGTCATGCTAACATTCTCAGAATTGCCACATATATTTTTTTTTGCATACAACTTACTTGCTTTTTCTAAATCCCTTACAAGAATATATATGCTGATCTTTATGCCATACATCTCTCCTGCCATATACAGCATGTCAACAACAGTTCTTCCTATCATTCCTGTTGCACCTGTTACAAAAATTTTACTGCCATCAAATTCGTTCCAATCTACACTTGAATTTTCTATAGCCTTTTTTAAATCACTACTATAATTTTTCATATACTTTTATATTAGTTCATAAACCTTTCAAATATATTTCTTTTTCTATAATATTTTTATCCAATCAATTCTTTTTTCAAACTTCTTTTCTGCTACTTCAGCCACTCATCTTTTTTAGATACAAGCAACGCCTTAAATATCTCAATATCATCTGTAGTTGTAAGTTTTATATTTTTTTCTGAACCGGTTGAAAAACATACCTTTTCTCCAAGCTCAATCATAAGTGTACAGGTAGCTATAGAATTTGTTATGCCACGCTTAGTGGCTTCTTCATGTGCCCATACAAGTTTTTTTAAAAAAAATGCCTGTGGTGTCTGTGTTCGTGCAAGTCTGTCTCTAAGTATCGTCTGTGTTGATGACTGTCTGTCATCCGACAAAAGCATTGCCTCTGCACATGGTATAACCGTAACTGCTGAGCCATTTGTACGGCATTTTGATATGCAGTCAGATATTATCTCCTGAGATACCATCGGTCTTATAGCATCATGTATAAGAACCATGTCTTCCA
>ERZ779974.780-NODE-780-length-12864-cov-1.98439_pt1 | contig 12864 bp, 7 predicted proteins | sample MGYA00511026_ERZ779974 | MGnify/ENA primary metagenome ERZ779974 (study PRJEB29588, sample SAMEA2153010) | human gut metagenome | biome: human gut; feature: human-associated habitat; material: faeces | place: Denmark | collected 2008/2010 ... | reverse complement strand
GCCATGCAATAGTGCATTGCAATAATATAACAAGTAGTGCCCATTTTCCGCCAAGTTCACGTTTTATTGATGCGATGGCTGCAACGCAAGGTGTATATAAAAGGCAGAATACGAGAAGTGCCATTGCGTTAACGGGAGAGATGATTCCAAGCAGAAAGGATGTTTTCGGTATAAGCACTGAAAGTGTTGATACAACGCTTTCCTTAGCCATAAATCCGCATATAAGAGCTGTACAAATACGCCAGTCTCCAAATCCGGCAGGTGAAAAGACAGGAGCTATAACACCTGCAATTGAAGCTAGGATGCTTGATTTTGAATCGTCTACTACATTGAATCTGAAATCAAAATTTTGCAATATCCATATAATAATCGTAGCAAGGAAAATTATGGTAAACGCTTTTTGGAGAAAGTCTTTGGATTTTTCCCACAAGAGTTGTGCTACGTTTTTTATACCGGGCATACGGTAGTTTGGAAGCTCCATAACAAAAGGAACAGGCTCTCCTTTAAAGAGAGTTCGCCGGAATATTAAAGCAGCAGCAATGGCAAACAGTATACCAACAAAATAGAGCAGTATCATGACAAGAGCAGCAGTGTCCGGGAAAAATGCTGTTGCAAAAAATGCATATATAGGCAATTTTGCGGAACAGCTCATAAAAGGAGTAAGGAGTATAGTCATTTTTCGGTCACGTTCCGAAGAAAGTGTACGACTTGCCATTACACCGGGAACAGTACATCCAAAACCTATAAGCATTGGAACAATACTCCTTCCTGATAAACCTATTTTTCTCAGAAGTTTATCCATGATGAAAGCTACTCGAGCCATATATCCGCTATCTTCAAGCAGAGATAAAAATAAAAATAATGTCACTATAATAGGAAGAAAGCTTAATACGCTTCCTACGCCATTAAAAATACCGTCGATAATAAGTGAGTGAAGTACTGTGTTTACATGGAATGCTGTGAGTGCATTATCGACAGCATTTGTTAAAAATTCGATGCCTGTTTCAAGAAGATTTGAAAGCGCAGCACCTATGACATTAAATGTAAGATAAAAAACAAGTGCCATGATAATTGCAAAGCTTGGAATTGCGGTATATTTTCCGGTCAGTATTTTGTCAATATTGCGGCTTCGCGTATGTTCTTTGCTTTCGTGTGGTTTGACAACTGTTTCAGCACAGGTTTTTAATATAAAATGAAATCTCATATCGGCAATTGCTTCTGCACGGTCAAGTCCTCTGTCATCTTCCATTTGTTGTATTATCTGCTCTAATATATTTGATTCTTTTTCACTAAGGTTTAGAGCTTCTTTTATGAGAGAATCACCTTCGGCAAGTTTAGATGCTGCGAAACGAACCGGAATATGAGCTTTTTTAGTCTTATCTTCTATAAGATGCATGATACCGTGAATGCATGCGTGAACAGCACTCCCGTTATCATCAGGGGAACAGAAATCAGTTCTTATAGGTGTCTCCTGATATTTTGTTACATGGAGTGCATGATCGACAAGTTCTTCTATACCTTCGTTTTTGGCAGCGGAAATCGGAATTACAGGAACTCCGAGTAGTTTTTCAATTTCATTTATATGTATGGAGCCGCCGTTTTCTCTGACTTCATCCATCATATTTAATGCTATGACCATTGGAATATTGAGTTCAAGAAGCTGCATAGTCAGATAAAGATTTCGTTCAATATTCGAGGCATCAACAATATTTATGATTCCCTTTGGCTTGTCTTTTAAGATAAATTCTCTGGTGACAATTTCTTCACTTGTGTAGGGAGACATTGAATATATACCGGGGAGGTCTGTTATAAGGGTATTTTTGTGTCCCTTTATCATACCGTCTTTTCTATCGACTGTTACACCGGGAAAGTTGCCTACATGCTGGTTTGAACCTGTAAGCCTGTTAAAAAGTGTTGTTTTGCCGCAGTTTTGATTGCCGACTAATGCAAATGTCAGAAGTTCATCATCAGGCAGAGGTGTACGGTGTTCACTTTTATGTTCTTTGTTGTATTCACCGAAACCGGGGTGTGGGATTGATTTGTGTGCTTTTGATTTTTTAGCTGTTTTTTCGGTTAGAATAGGTTCAATTTCAATTTTTTTTGCGTCATCAAGCCTTAAAGTTAAGTCATAGCCGTGAAGCTGCAATTCAAGCGGGTCACCCATAGGTGCGAGTTTTATGAGTGAGAGCGTAGTACCTTTTATAAGTCCCATATCAAGAAAATGTTGCCGCAATGCACCTTCTCCGCCTACAGATACTATTTTTGCACTGTCACCTGCTTTTAAATCGCCAAGGTTCATTTTTGTACTCATGTTATTTCCTCTTTTCTGTCAGTATAAAATACAGTAAAAAAGCTAATAAATTATTTTGTTACTGATAAATATTATCAAAAAGAAAATGCAAGTGCAACACAAATATAAAAGTTTAAAAGAATAAAATGAAATTTTGTGTTTAATTTATTTTGAATTTGTGGTATCATGATTAGACAAGAAATAAAGATCAGGAGGTAATTCTTATGGCAGATATTTATCAGGAGATTAAGGAACTTAAAGAAAAAATCGAATTTTGTTCATATGCCATGAAGTATGGAAAAATGCTTGACATGTCCTCTGATCAGACAGTTAAGGCATTCAAAGTTAAGGGCGAATTGGAAGATGAGCTCAGATTCATGGAATTAAAAAACAAAAATAAGGGCTAATAGGGATTTGTACAGGGTTACTGGAATTGAAAATTTAAGGAAAAGAAGTTGTATTGAAGTCAAAAAGTGAGAGTGATTGATAGTGTTTATTAGTCATATAGAAATTATTTTTTGGCAAAGTATAATTTGATTATAATTCATATATTATAAAACAACCGGATTTATAAGTTTTCATTTAAAATATGTTTATCTTATAGATTCGGTTGTGTTGTTTTATATTTTTTGGGCTGAGCAAATTATGTGGGTTGTATAAATAAGGTTAAATTTAAGCTATAAAGCCAAGTTTATACAATCTTTACACCATATGGTTTTAAAGTAACCTGTGTATTGTCAGTCATATTAAAAGTGATTTCGTTTTCAGTTACATTGAGGTAAAATTCGATTGCTTTACCGCTTTCGTCCTCTCGTTTATGGTATTCTATTCCGGCAGGAAGAGCAAGATATGTTGTGTTTGTTTCTTTAAGCATTGTCTTAAATAAACCGGACATTGAATCCATATCGATGCGGGCACCAACATAATATGCTTTTCCTTTTCCAAAGTTTTTGCATGTTATTGCAGGTGTTCCGGCATAAAAGTCTTTATCATATTTGGCGAGAATATCGGTATCAGATACACGCAGTATTTCAGCGTAGTCATGAATTATTGCTTTATGACCGTCTGTGAATGTTGCAGAATTTTCATCACTGTCATAATATGTATCAATTTCTTCACTTATAACGCCAAAAAGTTCACTTAGTCCGTCACCCGGGAAACCTCCGAGATAGCAAAGAGTATTGTCATCCACATAGCCTGTAAGATATGTTGCCATAAGCTGTCCACCACGTTTTACAAATGCCTTGAGATTGTCTGATGCGCCTGGTCTAAGCATATAAAGCATTGGAGCGATGACAACATTATAGTCATCCAGGTTATCATCAGATGCGACAACATTCATATCTATTCCGAGTTTTAAAAATTCATGATATATTTGTATACATGTTTTTGCGTAATTTTTAGTTTTATCTGAAAGACCACGCATATTATCAATTGCCCACATGTTATCCCAGTCAAATATAAGAGCAGCTTTTGGTTTGACAATTGTGCCTTTCACATTTGAGAGACTGTCGAGCATGGCACCGACTTCGGCCACTTCTTTAAAAACTCTTGTATCATCAGTACCGAGGTGGTCTACAACTGCTCCATGATATTGTTCAAAGGAGCCGCGGCTTTTTCTCCACTGGAAGTACTGTACTGTATCAGAACCGCATGCCACAGCTTGTGCGCTGAACAGTTTGTGTACTCCCGGGCGTTTGAGTTTATTGTATTCATGCCAGTTTACGAGTCCCGGTGCACATTCCATAAGCATGAACGGCTGATTCTTTTTTAAGGAACGCATAACTGCATGGTCAAAAGAGTTATGCGCCATGGTATCTGCCATTGTCTCATAATTATTATGAAATACCGGGTATGAATCCCAGGAGATAACATCCAGTTCTTTTGCCATTACGCGATAGTCAAGCCCCGGAAAAAGCTGCATGAAATTGGTGGTTATAGGAATATTTGGAGTTCTTTTTCTTATGATGTCAATTTCAGATTTCATATAATCTGTAGTGTTCCATGTAGTAAATCGTTTCCATTCAAGGTTTAATCCCATAACGCTGAATTCACCATTTAAATAAGGTGGTTCGATTTGTGAAAAATCATTGTATGTGTGGCTCCAAAAACCTGTCCACCATGCTTTGTTAAGCTTATTTATATCGTTATCAAATTTATTGGCAAGATAGTCCTGAAATTTCTTTTTGCACAGCGGACAGAAACATTCTCCGCCAAATTCATTAGATAAATGCCACATTGCAAGCCCTGGGTGTTTTCCAACGGTGTCAATTATTTTGTTTATTATAATACCGGTTTTTTCTCTGAATTTTGGTGATGACATGCAGTGATTGTGGCGTACACCGTGATGTGCACGGTGGTCATCTGCTCCTACACGCATACATTCAGGATATTTTTCATCGAGCCATGCAGGACGGGCACCTGATGGTGTGGCAAGAATTGTATAAATTCCGTTTTCATATAACTTATCCATTATGTCTTTGAGCCAATCCATATGAAATTCGCCCTCTGTAGGCTCATAAGCTGACCATGAGAATATGCCGAGAGACATGCTTGTCATTTTGGCTTTTTTCATGAGTTCGATGTCTTTTTCAAGAATATCCGGTCTGTCAAGCCATTGGTCAGGATTATAATCCGAACCGTGAAGTATACCATTTACCTGCGGGAAAAAAATTTTATTATTCATATACGACCTCCATAGTTTTAAAAATATGTTGCTAAAATTATATCATCCGGCGGCATGAATAACAAATCTATTTTGTAATCTTTTAGAAATAGAGGCACATGGCAAGGTAGCCGCAGCACCAGTGAAGTATGACGCAGCCCCATATATTCTGCTGGCGTTCATATATATAACCTAAGGCAAGGCTTAGCATGAATGCACCGAACATAAAATAAAATCCGAAAGGCATATGCATAAGTGAAAAGAGCAGAGATGTAAGGAAAACACTGAAAAATTTTTGAAATCTTACTTTCATCAATGATTTTACACTTGTCTGTATTACGCCACGTGCCAGAAATTCCTGAACAAATGCCGTGAATATATATGTGTATGCTCCGTGAAGTGAGCCGCCGATATAGTAGGCTTTTATCTGATATCCAAGCAATGACAGAACCGCTTTGCTCAGAAGGAGAACACAACAGGCAATCAGCGCCGTCACGACAGTCTCTATAATATTTTTTTTCAATGTCGATATTTTGGGGATTAGACCTATATCACGCATTGAAAAGCTTGTCAGGAACACAATTTCCAAAAAGAGCAGGAAAGTTATAAATTCTATTATTTGTGTATAGACTGATGATTTAAGGTATATATGCAGTGTAAAACGCATAAGGCTCCATGACATCAAAAAAACGCTTATACATAAGATAAGACCTGCAAATATGAATGCACAATCATGTTCGTGTTGTCTTAGATTAAATCTGTCAGTATCATCCTCAATGAGAATGACCATGCCATTGAACGCTGTATTGGGATTTTTATATGGTGAATCGGGATTGAATATTTCGTTTTTTGGCGGATTTAAAAGACTTATATCAATATTAAAGTGGTGAAGTTCTTTTTCCTTTCCAAAACGGTATCTTACAGGTGTTTTTGGGAAAACTTTATGCTTTTCCATGCTGTCACGAAAAAGTTTGTTGAAGGCTCTGTTTTTTTTGTTCTGTAAAAAGAGTTCCGGAAAGGATTGTCCTAAAATATCAGATATTGCTGATATTTTAAGTATTTTACAGCAGGCAGAATTACAGTATGTTATTCTGCCTGCGGAGTCTAAAGTTATTACACCGTCAGACATGTTTTCAAATATCATATTTTTTTGTTCGGCTGATATAATATCAGGTAATTGTGAAGTCATTGTAACCCTCATTTCTTGTTATTTTATTTAGTGATGCAAGAGAACAATCCGTGGCATCAGTTTTCATTATTAAAGTATATCATATTTCTATAGCGAAATTTTATCAAATTCGTATTGTTTATATTGACTTTTTTATAAAAGTATACGAAAATAGGCGTGGTGTTTAAAAATAAACATAAAATTTAGAAATGGAGATGATTAGATGTTTGGTTTTGGTCAGTTGATAGGCATTTTAAAAAAGAGTCCAAAGAAAATCGTTTTTACGGAAGGTGAAGATTCGCGTATCCTTGAAGCGTCATCACGATTGCTTGCGAGCAATTTCCTTCATCCTATTCTTATCGGCAATGAAGAAAAGATTATGAATGCAGCAGAGGAAAGCGGATTTAATATTCGTGGAGCTGAAATTATAGATCCTGAAAAATATGAAAAAATGGATGAGATGGTTGAAATACTTTGTGAGCTCAGAAAGAAAAAGGGCATGACACCTGAAAAAGCAAGACAGGTTCTTTCACAGGCAAATTATTTTGGAACTATGCTTGTAAAGATGGGAGTTGCAGATTCACTTTTGGGAGGTGCAACATATTCAACAGCAGATACTGTTCGTCCGGCACTTCAGATAATAAAGACTAAACCCGGACATAGTATTGTTTCTTCATGCTTTATACTTGTAAGACCAAGCGCTACAGGTGAGAATGAAGTTATTGCTATGGGTGACTGTGCAATCAACATTAAACCATCAGAGGATGAACTTGTCGAGATAGCAGGGGAAGCTTCAAAATGTGCAAAGATTTTTGGTGTTGATCCACAGGTAGCTTTTCTGAGTTATTCTACACATGGTTCCGGAAAGGGAGAGGATGTAGACAAGATGTGCAACGCTGCACGCAAAGCAAGGGAGAAATATCCGGATCTTCCTATAGATGGAGAACTTCAGTTTGATGCGGCAGTATCACCTAGAGTTGCAAGAACAAAATGCCCTGAGTCAAACGTTGCAGGTCATGCAAATACATTTATATTCCCTGATATAAATGCAGGAAATATCGGATATAAGATTGCGCAGCGTATGGGTAACTTTGAGGCATATGGTCCGATATTACTTGGACTTAATGCTCCTGTAAATGATTTGTCAAGAGGCTGCAATGCATCGGAAGTATATTCTATGGCTATTATTACAGCAGCATTGGCAAACAATATTTAGTATTATAGATAATAGGACTGTTTTATATGAAAGATAAATTTTTCCTGATACATATGTTACCTATATTAAATGCTCATATTGCAATATTTGATGAAAACGGAATACTTATAGAACAGCTTTCGGATTCAAGAAAAGAGGATATTATGCTCTATTCACAGATAGTTAAGGAAGCAGGAAAAGATTTTCCGTACATAGTTGTTGTAGATACAGGTATTGTGGTGTGTGCTATGTGGAATGAGGATGAATCTGAGTTTATAGTTATAGGAAAGACGGCAATGTTTTCTTCATTTGAAAACAAAGGTTCAGATATACGTGTATGCTCAAAAGGAACCTATACATCGGCGGTTATTCTTATATGGAATGAGCTTACCGGAAAAAAGATTGGAAAGTATGATTTGTGGAAAAATAACATAAGCTTAGATAAATCGGTGGAGGTTTATGTTACAGAAAGCATATTTGAATATCAGGAGAACGGCAGTACTCACAATCCATATGCACAGGAACTAAGAGAACATGACAGCATAAGGCGAGGAGATCTCAAAGGACTTAAAGAGAGTATAGATGAAGTTTATCCGGGAGAGCTTGGAAAACTTGCTGAAGATCAGGTGAGAAGCTTGAAAAATATTGCTATAGGAGTTATTACATGTGCCTCGAGATGTGCTATAGAGGGCGGCATAAATGCAGAAGCGGCATTTTCAATGGCAGACGGATACATCAGATATCTTGAGGAAGAACTGGATGATCCGATAAAAATTGAGCACCTTGTAAGAGAAGCCGAATATAATTTTACAAGAGATGTTCGTAACCTGAACAATAACGATATAAATAATCCATTGATACATCAGGTTAAAGATTATATATTTGCGCATATACATGAGCCTCTTATGGTGAGAGACATAGCAAAATATATAGGTGTGTCACCGAATTATCTTTCAGAACAGTTTAGTCAGTTTGAAGGAGTAACCTTAAAACAATATATAATTGACGAAAAGATAAAATCCAGTGAGTATCTTTTGAAGTATACGGATTATTCTTTGCAGGAAATAAGCAGTTATTGTGCATTCAGCTCTCAGAGCAGATTTAGTGTTTATTTTCAAAGAAAGAATGGAATAACGCCAGCTAGATATCGAAAAAAGCATCAAAATGGGAGAAAATGAAAAAGCAGAGTAGAAAATGTAGTAAATTCATTAAAAAAAGTATATATTTAAACACTCAATGGTGGTATAGTAGCGTGAAAGCTGTTAAAAGTTTTTTTGTATTATGAAAAGGAGTGTTTATTATGAACAAGATTAACATTAAGTTTAATGATGTAACTGATGTAAGCAAATTTGTTCACATTCTCTCAAAGTATGACGCTGATTTCAATCTGTATTGTGGAAGCTATTGTGTAGATGCAAAGTCATTACTTGGTATTATGACTATGGATCTCAGAAACAGCATGTGGATGACAGGAAACTGTGAACCAAACGAAGCAAGCCAGATTATTCGTGAATTAGGGGACGTTGTTGCAGCATAATATATTTTGAAAGATAGTATTAAGAAGATATGAATATAGATTAAAAGCGGCAGGAGACTCCGTATACATTTTTAGTGTATACGGAGTTTTCTTTTTACAAATGTAAAAAACTGTGATAGAATAAAAAGAAGTTTTTTCATTGAAAAAATTGAGTATTCGATTATTGTGCAAAAGAAATTTGCAAAGATAAAACGGATATAACGTACAGAAAGAAAAATCGGCATGGAGGATTAGAGATACTATGAAAAAAAGGTTTTTATCGGTTGTTTTGGCATTAATATTGTCGTTGTCATTTGCCGGCAATGCATTTGCAGCGAGTTATCATGAGAATGATATCGAAAAGTATATTATCGGACAGCTTTCCAATGCAAAAATTCCCGGTGGAGAGATATCTATAGTAACTTCGGGGAAAGAAGTGTACAGTGCTTCTTTTGGAGATGTACCCGAAACAAATTCAGATTTGAAAATAGGTTCATTGAGTAAAATATTTACATCTATCTCAATTTTACAATTGATTGATTCAAATAAGATTTCGCTTGACACAAATATTGTAGATGTTATATCAGGTTCAGGGAATGTGCCTGACATAACGGTTGAGGAACTCTTAAAGCAGACAAGCGGATATACAACAACTCAGAAAATAGAATCAGGAAATATTCCGGAACCTCTTGGCAAAAAAGGAGAGTATCAGGAAGCAAGAATAAACTATGCGATTTTAGGAAAGATTATCGAGGAGGTTTCGGGTGACAGTTATTCAGATTATATTCAGAATAAAATTTTGAAGCCTTTACAGCTTGAATCGACGTACACAACTGATGATATGTCGGGAAAAGATGTTGTTTTGGGTCATGACAATTTATTTGGTCTGCCAATCGCCAAAAAAGCTGAAAAGACAGATAATGATGAGTGGGATGCGGTGCCTGCGACAGGAATTGTTTCCGATGCAAAAGACATGGGAAGTGTATTAAGCATGTTTCTTGCAGCCGGAGGAAAGACATTGTCATATGACCAGATAGAAAAAATATATGCTGATGGTACTGATTGCGGCAATACAATTTTTGCCACTAAAGGAACATCAGGTCTTGGCTGGATAAAGACAAAAGTAGGAAAACAGGATGTATATTATGTTTCGGGCGCGATTGACGGTTATATATCTTCTGCATTTCTTGTTCCGGGACAGGATTTGGGAATTACTATGCTCTTTGATACATCGGATGTGGTTTCGGGAAATGATGTTATTGAAGAACTTATGTCAAATGTTATATGTCTTGCAATAGGAGAAAAAGCAAGAACAATTGATTCAAAAGCTGTTATGATGCCGCATATTGAATTTGACATAGTGTACGTTATTGTATTTTTGGCATCGCTTGTTCCATTTCTTATGATGAGCTGGTGGTACAGAAATACAAGAAAAAAAGGTATCGGAATTATCAGAACAATTGTTGATGTGGTTGTTCATATCGGATTGCCTATAGCCATATACCAATATGTTCCGGTGATTATAGAAAATGTACTCGGGGATGACCTTGGTTCATGGTTTATGATAAAGAAGTTTCTTCCTGAGTGTTACTATGTAACACTGCTGGTTATGGCAGTTCTGTTTGCAGGAATTCCGGTAAAAGTGATTTCAGCTATTGTTGCAATAAAGAAAGGACCGTTAGAGGAAGAAGAATATTTATCAGAAGAACTTGGAGAAGAAAACTCTGAAAGAGAAAACAAGGATGATTCTTTAGAGGAAAAACAGGAAGATAATAGTGACGTCGGTGAGGATGTTTCAGAAGATACTGAAAATGCCGAAAAAACTGATTCAGAAGATATTGAAGATGTTGAAAAAACTGATTCAGAAAGTGCTGAAAATGACGGTGACAATGTTGAAAGTCAGAAAGAAAATCAGGCTTTAGTTTCAAAAGATGAAGATGAGTCTGAAAAAGTACAGGATGACATAGAAGAGGCAGCAGCGACACTTGAAGAAGAGCCGGAAGAAATTGTTAAAGAAGAAAATGAGACAGTCGAAGAGACGGAGACAGTCGAAGAAACAGAGTCAGCCGAAGTTGTAAAAGAATTCAAGACAAGAAGACAGAAAAAAGAAGAATATGAGAGCAGTTTTGAGAGAGAGGCAGTAAAAGCTCTTGAAAACAACAGCTCTGATGAGAATCAGACAGATATTGACAAGGATTTATCAGGTATAAAAAAGGATTCTGACATGCAGACTGCTGTTCCGAAGATTAAAAAAAGATATAATCCTCAGAAAGGAATGCCTGTCAAAATAGTTGTAGAGCCTGATGATGACCTTGACAACTAAAAAAGATTGTGATAATATCTTTTTCAATTAAGCAATCCGTGGCATTAGTTGGGGGCAAAATATCTTTTGACCCAAACATCATATTATCAAAAATAAAAGGAATGGCTGTGACGAGGAGGAGTACATATATCAGAGACTCTGTAGAGAGAGAACGGATGGTGAAAGTTCTTGTGTCTTGTATATGGAAGTAGCCTTTGAGCTTTGGACTGAAAGCGGAATTTATTTTGTGTGCAAGTAGGCTTCAACGGATTTTTCCAACGTTATATGGAAAACGATATAAAAGATATGTGTTTTATAGATTTATAAAACTATAGTCTGAGTATCGGCAGAGTGCAGATTTCATCTGAAATTAGGTGGTACCACGAAAATATTCGCCCTAAATTGACATTTGTCAGTTTAGGGCTTTATTATTTTATAGGAAACTTCTCGTTTCCTGGTTTTGTTGTTATTACATTGAATGCACACTTCGGTGTACAATGAAGATTTATTATGAAAGGTTTGGTGTTTAAATATGATTAAGGGAACTGAATTATTTGTAAAAGCATTGAGAGAGGAAGGAGTAGATACTCTTTTTGGTTATCCGGGAGGTCAGGCAATTGATTTATTTGACGCTTTGTATGACCAGGATGACATTGAAGTTATTCTTCCGAGACATGAACAGGCACTTATACATGCGGCAGACGGCTATGCAAGGTCAACAGGAAAGACGAGTGGACCGGGAGCGACAAATCTTGTTACAGGTATCGCAACGGCAAACTATGACAGTGTTCCGCTTGTATGTTTTACAGGACAGGTTCCGCTTAATCTTATGGGAAATGATGCGTTTCAGGAAGTTGATATCGTAGGTATAACAAACAGCATATGTAAATATAGTGTAACTGTCAGAAAGAGAGAGGATCTTGGAAGAATTATCAAGGAAGCTTTTTATATTGCGCGAACCGGAAGACCGGGGCCTGTAGTTGTTGATATTCCAAAAGATATACAGGTTGCGATGGGAAGTGAAGAATATCCTGAGGATGTAAATATAAGGGGATATAAACCCAGTGAAGGTGTTCATGTAGGTCAGATTAAAAAAGCCGTGAGCATGATGAAAAAAGCAAAAAAGCCATTGTTTTTGCTCGGTGGAGGTGTAAATCTGTCGGGAGCAAATGAAAAAATGAAAGAGCTCGTTGAGATGACAGGTATACCTGCTATAACAACTATCATGGGGAAAGGTGCGATTCCTTCAAAACACAGATTATATCTTGGAAATATCGGAATACATGGCAGTTATGCGGCAAATCATGCGGTAAGTGAGTGTGATCTTCTTATTTCCATTGGTACAAGATTTAATGACAGAATAACAGGAAAGATAAGCGAGTTTGCAAAAGGTGCGAAAATTGTTCATATAGATATTGATTCAGCTTCGATTTCAAAGAATATTGTTGTAGATATTCCTATAGTTGCTGATGCAAAACTGGCGATAGAAAAGCTTATAGAATACGGCACACCGCTCAAGATAGAAAAATGGGTGGCACAGACTCTTGAATGGAAAGAAAAGTATCCTATAAATATGAACAAATATGAGGGACTTACACCTGAAAAGGTTATAAAATATATAAATGATAATTTTGAAAGACCTATTGTAAGTACAGATGTAGGACAGAACCAGCTTTGGACAACACAGTTTTTTGATATTGAGACACACAGACAGCTTCTAACGTCAGG
>ERZ779974.770-NODE-770-length-12980-cov-1.85965_pt1 | contig 12980 bp, 9 predicted proteins | sample MGYA00511026_ERZ779974 | MGnify/ENA primary metagenome ERZ779974 (study PRJEB29588, sample SAMEA2153010) | human gut metagenome | biome: human gut; feature: human-associated habitat; material: faeces | place: Denmark | collected 2008/2010 ... | reverse complement strand
GGCTGTTGAGGTCGTAATAGCAGGTAAGGAAAAGAAAGACAGGATATTAGGAAAAGAAGAAAAGAGAATAGTTGCTTATCATGAGGTAGGTCATGCACTTGTAACAGCATTACAAAAGGATGCAGAGCCGGTACAAAAGATTACTATTGTTCCAAGAACAATGGGTTCGCTTGGATATGTAATGCAGGTTCCGGAAGAAGAAAAATATCTTATGAGCAAAGATGAGATATTGACAAGAATAACGACACTTTTCGGTGGACGTGCCGCAGAGCAGATTGTATTTAACTCAATCACAACAGGAGCGTCAAACGATATAGAGCAGGCTACATCACTTGCGAGAGCGATGGTAACACAGTATGGAATGACCGACAAATTTGGAATGATAGGACTTGAATCGGTTCAGAATAAATATCTTGACGGAAGAACAGTGTTAAACTGCGGTGATGCGACTGAGGCAGAGATAGACAAAGAAGTTATGCGTATTCTTAAAGAGTGCTATGCGAAAGCAGAGGAACTTTTGAGAGGTGACAGGGATGCACTTGACAAGCTTGCTGAATTTCTTATTGAGCATGAGACAATCACGGGCAAAGAGTTTATGAAGATATTCCGAAAAGTTAAGGGAATAGAGGAACCGGAAGGTGACCTTTATGATGCGATAGTAATAGATGTTGACGGAACTTTGCTTGATTCTGAGAAACAGATAAGTGAAAAGACTGTCGAGACGATTGTCGATGCACAGAAGAGAGGCAAAAAAATAGCGATTGCATCAGGACGTTCAATAGCCGGTATAAGAAAGAACGTCGCAAAGATACAGCTCGAAAAGTATGGTGGATATGTTATAGCATATAACGGAACTACAGTAGTAAACTGTAAGACCGGTGAATGCATTTACAATCAGATGGTTCCGGGAGAAATACTTAGCCAGGTCTATAATGAAGCTGTCAAATCGGGAGTTTCAATAGCTGTTTACAATGATGCTGCAAAAGAAATCATTGTCGGAAACGGTTTAAACAAGTATGTTGAATTTGATGCCGTTGCCTGCGATGTTGCAGTTAAAGAATCAAATGATTTTGTGAAAACTGTTAATTTTGGTTTCAATAAGATATTGCTCAGCGGTGAGCCTGACAACATGAAGAATGTAGAAAAGCATATGCTTGAAATGTTCGGAGACAAGGTGAATGTATTTCGTTCAGACCCTCATTTTGTTGAACTTCTTCCAAAATATGTTGACAAGGGTGTTGCCGTTGAAAAACTTATGCGTTACCTTGGCATAAACAGGGAAAAGGTTATCTGCGTAGGTGACAGCATAAACGATATGTCGATGTTAAGATATGCCGGAATGGGTGTTGCAATGGGCAATGCACAGGATAAGGTAAAACAGTCAGCAGATTATGTTACACTTTCGCATGATGAGGACGGAGTTGCAAATGTCATAGATAAATTTATGACTCCTGCTTCTAAGGAAAAGGACGACAATGTTTGATATTCAGGAAGAATTAAAAAAATTGCCTGCCAAACCCGGTGTTTATCTGATGCATGATAAGAGTGATGCCATTATTTATGTCGGAAAGGCTATAAGTCTGAAAAACAGGGTCAGACAATACTTTCAGGCAGGCAGAAGGGTTTCGCCGAAGATTGAGAGAATGATTTCCCAAATACATCATTTTGAGTATATAATCACGGACTCTGAGGTAGAAGCACTTGTACTTGAAAACAATCTCATAAAAGAGCATGAACCTAAGTACAATACGATGTTAAAGGATGATAAGACATATCCTTATATAAAAGCAACGGTTTATGAAGATTTTCCGAGACTTATATATTCAAGACAGCAAAAAAAGGATAAATGCAAATATTTTGGCCCGTTTACAAACGTGACGGCGGCAAAAGATACTCTTGAACTTGCACATAAAATTTATAAGATAAGGACATGCAGGAAAGTACTCCCAAGAGATACGGGAAAAGAAAGACCATGTCTTAATTATCATATAGGAAAGTGTAGTGCACCGTGCCAGGGATATATAAGCAAAGAGGAATACTTAGAAAATTTCAACAAGGCATTAAAGCTTATAGAAGGGGATTACAGACAGGTAATCGAATATCTGGAAGAAAAGATGTATGCTGCGTCTGAAAAAATGGAGTATGAACAGGCGGCGGGCTACAGGGATTTGATAGAGAGCGTTAAAAAGATGTCCGTTAAACAAAAGATAAATGATTTTGGCGGAATGGACAGGGATGTTGTAGCACTTGCAAGAACAAACGAGGAAGCGGTTGTGCAGGTTTTCTTTATAAGAGAAGGAAAACTGATAGGTAGAGACCATTTTCATCTCAAGGGCAGTTACGGCGAGAAAGAAGATGATATGCTTCAGGCATTTATTAAACAATTTTATGCCGGAACACCTTTTATTCCTCGTGAAGTCATGGTAGAATATGAAGTGACTGAATCAGAGTTGATAGAAAAATGGCTTAGTGAAAAAAGAGGTGGAAAAGTCAGCATAATTGTGCCGAAAAAGGGACAAAAAGAAAGACTTGTCGAACTTGCTCATAAAAATGCCGCAATGGTGCTCACAAAAGATATGGAAAAGATAAAGCGTGAGGAAGAACGAACGACAGGTGCGATGAAACAGATATGCGGCTGGCTCGGACTTAAAGATATATCACGTGTAGAATCCTATGATATATCAAATATAAGCGGATTTCAGTCAGTTGGTTCAATGGTAGTGTTTGATGACGGAAAACCTAAGAAAAGTGATTATAGAAAATTCAGAATAAAAACTGTCGAGGGACCAAATGATTATGCGAGTATGTATGAAGTGCTTAAACGCAGATTTAGTCACGGACTTTTGGAAATAAAGCAGCTTGACGAGAAGGAACTTTCAACTGAATTTGGAAGTTTTACAAGATTTCCCGACCTTATCATGATGGATGGAGGTGTTGGTCAGGTTCATATAGCAATGAAAGTTCTTTCAGAATTAAATATATCCATTCCGGTATGTGGAATGGTTAAGGATGATAACCACAGGACAAGAGGTTTGTTTTTTGATGAACGTGAGATACCTATAGATATAAACAGTGAGGGATTTCGCCTCATGACAAGAATACAGGATGAGGTGCATCGTTTTGCTATAGAGTATCATCGTTCTCTGAGGAGCAAGGAACAGGTAAGGTCAATACTTGATGATATAGACGGCATTGGAGAAAAAAGACGTAAGGCTCTCATGAGACATTTTGTCTCTATGGATGCAATAAAAAATGCATCGGTTAATGAACTTGCCGCAGTGGATGGAATGAACGGGAAAGCTGCTGAAAATGTATATAAATTTTTTCATAAAGGAGGAAAAAATGAATGATGCAGGGAGAATATAGTGTATATCTTAAGGATATGATAGAGGCACTAAAATTGGAAAATTGTACACCTGATGTTGATATTGATGATATTATGATTACGCAGAATGAAGTAAACAGACCGGCATTACAGCTTGCCGGATACTTTGATTATTTTGATTCAAGCCGTATTCAGATTATAGGTCATGTAGAACACACTTATATGCAGCAGAAGGGTATGGAACACAGTGCAGCCATGATGGAAAGGATTATGGCAGGAAGTGAGGACAAGGGACAGCCGCCATGTATTGTATATTGCAGGGAGATATGGATAGAGGATGAGATTGTCGCACTTGCAAACAAGTATCATGTACCTCTTTAAAGAAGCCGTAAGGCGACATCACCGTTTATGGCAGAACTCATAAGATGGCTTGGCGCAGAGCTTGCACCGAGATGTTCGGTTCATGGAGTTCTGGTTGATATATATGGTGAAGGAGTTCTGATTATGGGTGAAAGTGGAATCGGTAAATCTGAAGTAGCACTTGAACTTATTCACAGAGGGCATCGTCTTGTGTCAGATGATGTTGTTGAGATAAAAAGGGTAAGTGACAATTCGCTTATTGGAAGTTCACCCGATATTACAAGACATTTTATTGAACTTAGAGGAATAGGTATTATTGATGCAAAGGCACTTTTCGGTGTTGAGAGTGTTAAGGACTGGCAGGAGATTGACTTAGTCATAAAACTTGAAGAGTTTAATAAGGAGCAGGAATACGACAGACTTGGACTTGAAGAACAGTATATAGAATTTCTTGACAGTAAAGTTGTATGCCATTCAATACCAATCAGACCGGGCAGAAATGTTGCAATCATATGTGAATCGGCAGCAGTTAACCATCGTCAGAAAAAGATGGGATATAATGCGGCTGTAGAACTTTACAACAGAGTAACTAACAATCTTGCAGAGAAGCGTAAGGAAAAAGAGTAATTTACGAGACTGCTGAAACGAAAATTATATCAATTATTTTATTCGTTGTATTAGAGAGGTTGAATAAATTTGGAGGGCACACAATATGTTATTTGTAAAAACGGAAGATTTGAAAGCAGGGATGCGACTGGCGAAGCCGATTTATAATAAAAACGGTGTAATGCTGTATGACAGAAATTCTAAGATAACAAGTCAGGGTATAATAAGTGTAAATAACTTTGGATTAATCGGTATTTATATACTTGAACCGGCTGAACCTGTTCCGCCGATGTCCGAGGATGATATTGAATTTGAAAGATTTCAGGCAATGTCTGTATTTACCATAAGAGAGATACTTGACGCATATTCAAAAAATCAGAAAGAAAAGGATATGTATCAGTTTATAAACCAGCTTTTAAAGAAATATGGTTCACTTCACCACAAAATAAACTTTATACAGAATCTTAGAAGCAATGAAGATTACATTTACAAACATTCTCTCAATACAGCTATATTATGTGCACTCATATCAAGCAGATTGGGCCTTGAATTTAAATCACAGCTTGACATTGTGGCAGCTGCACTTTTGCATGATGTAGGTGGTCTTATGATACCGGGCAATATCAGAAGAAAGCGCAAAGCTGACATTACGGAAGATGATGAGAAGAAAATATCACAGTGCTATCAAAATTCATATATTGCGTTTAAAGATAATACGGATCTTTCGCCTGACATAAAGAGAATACTTTCAGCTTCAATAGCAGTTCTTCATCCTGACATACCGGCAGCATCAGCAAAAATGCCTACGGTTATAGGTGCTGAGATACTTAAGGTTGCATATAATTTTGATAATATGACAGCAATGAAGTTTGGCGACGAACCTTTATCGGAAATAGCGGCAGTAAGATACCTTTTAGAACATGTTGATGAGTTTGACAAAAAGGTTGTTGACGCTCTTTTGGATAGTATCAACATATTAAGTCCGGGAGTGTGCGTAGAGTTTACAAACGGAGATAATGGTCTTGTGGTAACAGCCAATGACAGCAACGTGCTTGAGCCATTTGTATTATCATTTAAGGATAATAAACTTTATAATCTCGGAGACAGTGCAGTTGCCCGCAGTATGCAGATAAAAGACATCATGAAAACAATGGATAACCGTCATGTGGTTGACAGTGATCTGCTTAAGCAGTACACAGGCAAAACAATAAATATGGGTTAAAAATAAAAGAAGACAGAAAAGAGGAACAATATGTACATTATAGCAGGTCTTGGAAATCCTGAGAGAAAGTACGATGGAACAAGGCACAATATTGGATTTTCAGCCATAACGGTTTTGGCAGATAAGTATGACATATCGCTAGACATAAAAAAACACAAAGCGATATGCGGTAAGGGTTATATAGAAGGTCAGAAAGTTATTCTTGCCATGCCTCAGACATATATGAATTTGAGTGGGGAAAGTATAAGAGAACTTGTTGAATACTACAAGATAGATCCTGAAAAAGAACTTATAATCATATATGATGATATTAATCTTGCACCCGGCAGGCTTCGTATAAGAGAAAAGGGAAGTGCGGGAGGGCACAATGGTATAAAAAACATCATCAGCCATCTTGGAACGCAGGTATTTCCGAGAGTAAGAGTAGGTGTAGGTGAAAAGCCAAAAGGATGGGATCTCGCAGATTATGTTCTCGGAAGATTTTCAAAAGACGAAGAACCTGTTATAAGAGAAGCACTTGACAATGTCACGCAGGCTTGTGATATTATTGTAAATGATGATATACGAACGGCGATGAATAAGTTTAATTAAATATACTCACAGACATTTTTGTCTGTGAGTTTTGTTGTCATAAATCGTAAAAAAATTTTATAAAAAAGCAATTAGTAACGAGGAAGGGGGTTAAGATATTGAGTGAACTGATGAGGGCATTTACGGCACCGTTAGAGGAGATAAATGCATATAAAGAGGCAGTGGATGACATAAAAAAACAAAAGTTTCCGCTGCATGTTTCAGGGTGCATAGATACGCAGAAATGTCATATGATATACGGATTGTCACAGTCTGAAAACTGGAGAGTGATAATTGCCGAGAACGAGATAAGGGCGAGGGAAATCTATGATGATTACAGATTGTTTGATAAGAGTGTAATGTATTATCCTCCAAAAGATATTATTTTTTTTGGAGCGGATATTCAGGGAAATGCGATAAGTACGGAAAGATTGAAAGTTGTCGATGCATTGTTAAAAAATGAAAAGGGAACGGTCATTACAACAATAGATGCAGGTCTTGACTGCATAATGGACAGCCAGACATCAAAAAATGTACGATTTGTTATTAACGAAGCTGATATTGTTAATCTGGAAGAACTTGAAAAGAAACTTGTGGATATGGGATATGAGAGGCAGACACAGGTTGAAAATCCGGGTGATTTTTCGGTGCGTGGCGGTATAACGGATATTTTTCCTATTACAATGGATTGTCCCGTCCGCATAGAGTTTTTTGATGATGAGGTAGACACGATAAGGGCATTTGATGTACAAAGCCAGCGTTCGATTGAGAGAATGGATAGGGTTGAGATAACACCTGCATCTGAGATGACATTGTCAGAAGAGCAGCTGAAAAAGGCGCTTTTCAAAATAGAAAAAGAGTATAAAAAAATGCTCGAAACTTTCAGAAAAAATAAAAATCATGATGCAATAAACAGGCTGACTGATACAGTGGAACAGATTAAATTGAATTTTGATATGTATCACGGACGTATGGGACTTGAAGGTTTTACAAAATATTTTGACATACCGACAAGCAGTTTTTTTGATATTTTCGATGCGGAAAAGACAATATTTTTTGTAGATGAGCCTGTTCGCTGTATAGAAAAAATCGAAGCTGTTGAAAGCGAATTCAGGGAGAGCATGCAGGGCAGACTTGAGAATGGATATATTCTTCCGGGACAGCTTGATGTTATCTATTCGTCGGAATATGTAATGGCAAGGCTTGAAAATAAGCGTACAGTTTATCTGTCACTGCTTGACGTGCTGCCAAAGGGAATAAAGGTTAAGGACGAACTAAACATATCCGTGCAGTCACTTACATCATATAATCAGCATTTTGAACTTCTTATAGAAGACATAAAGAAATGGCGTGAAGGAAAGTACCGTGTACTTATTTTGTCGGGCTCAAAGATAAGAGCCGAGAGACTTGCAAAAGATTTAAATGAGTATGAGATACCGGCGTTTTATCGTGAAAAGCTTGAGGCTGAAATAACCCCCGGTGAGGTTATGACAAGTTATGGCTGGCTTCGCAGAGGATTTGAGTATAAGGCGCAGAAGTTTGTGGTTATAACCGAAGGTGATATGTTCGGTGCGAAGCAGAAACGCAGGAAAAAGAAACAGAAAAAATTTGACGGCAAGGCAATACAAAGCTTTAACGAATTGAATGTAGGCGATTATGTAGTACATGAGGAACATGGACTTGGAATTTACAAAGGTATAGAAAAAATAAGAGTTAACAATGTCACTAAAGATTTTATCAAGATAGAATACGGTGACGGCGGAAACTTGTATGTACCTGTATCCGGGCTTGATGTATTGCAAAAGTATGCCGCACAGGATGTTGCTAAGAAGCCGAAATTAAATAAACTCAATTCTTCCGAGTGGAAGAAAACAAAGAGCAGGGTAAAACATGCCGTAAATGAGGTCGCACAGGAACTTGTGCTGTTATATGCCAAAAGACAGCAGACGCAGGGTTACCGTTTTGGAAAAGATACAGTGTGGCAGACGGAATTCGAAGATCTGTTTCCGTTTGATGAAACGACAGATCAGCTCGATGCGATAGATGCTACAAAGAAAGACATGGAAAGCGAAAAAATTATGGATCGTCTTATTTGCGGGGATGTTGGATACGGAAAGACGGAGGTTGCCATAAGGGCTGCATTCAAAGCCGCAAATGACGGAAAACAGGTTGCTTTTCTTGTGCCGACTACAATACTTGCACAGCAGCATTACAATACATTTAAAGAGAGACTTGGAGATTATCCGGTAAGAGTTGAGATGCTCTCAAGATTCAGAACGCCCGCCCAGCAGAAAAAGGCGCTTGAGGGATTGAAAAAAGGTCAGGTAGATATAATCATAGGTACACATAGGCTATTGTCAAAGGACGTTGTCTTTAAAGATTTGGGACTTTTGATAGTTGATGAGGAACAGCGTTTTGGGGTTGCACATAAGGAAAAAATAAAGCAGATAAAAGATAATGTGGATGTGCTTACGTTGAGCGCAACACCTATTCCGAGAACCCTTCACATGAGCCTTGCAGGAATAAGGGACATGAGTGTATTGGAGGAACCTCCTGTTGACAGACTGCCTATTCAGACTTTTGTCATGGAACACAATTCAGAGGTTATCAGGGAGGCAATAAACAGAGAACTTGCGAGAAACGGACAGATATTTTATGTGTACAACAGGGTAAAAGGAATAGACGGGATGGCTATGGAAATTCAAAAACTTGTACCCGATGCAAATGTTGCATATGCACACGGACAGATGAGCGAGAGACAGCTCGAAAAAATTATGATGGCATTTATCAACGGGGAGATTGATGTTCTTGTAGCAACGACAATAATAGAGACAGGTCTTGATATATCAAATGTAAATACCATTATTATTGATAATGCTGACCAGATGGGACTTTCACAGCTTTACCAGTTAAGGGGAAGAGTTGGAAGGTCAAACAGAAATTCATATGCATTTCTGATGTATAAGCGGGATAAGGTACTGAAAGAGATTGCGGAGAAGAGACTGGCTGCAATAAAAGAATTTACTGAACTTGGTTCAGGAATAAAAGTAGCAATGCGTGACCTTGAAATAAGAGGTGCGGGAAATCTTTTAGGTGAAGCACAGTCGGGACATATGGAAGCAGTCGGATATGACCTTTATTGTAAAATGCTCAATGATGCCGTAAGACATTTAAAGGGAGAAACTGATGTTTCAGAGGAATTTGAAACAGAGATAGACATAAATGTAAATGCATATATTCCGAATACTTATATAAAAAGTGAATATCAGAAGCTTGACATGTACAAGAGGATAGCCGCAATTGAAAATATCGAAGAATACAGCGAGATGCAGGAAGAGCTTATTGATAGATTTGGTGACATGCCGGTGGCAGCAGAAAATCTTTTGCGTGTTGCGCTGCTTAAGGCTGATGCACATAAAGCATATATAAATCGTATAATTCAAAAAGAAGATGGCATAAGATATTATCTGTATGACGGAAAGAAGCCTGATGCAGAAAAATTAAAGAAGCTGATTGACGAATATCAGGGAAAGATAAAGTATGTCGGAAACAAAGAACCGTATCTTCTTTATGTTATGAAAAAGGATAAAAAAGCCGCGCCATCGGGCAGTTTTTACAGAATGCCGTCGAAAAACATGATAAAAAGCGAAAAAAAGTTGACAGCGGATGAAATTTTTAATATTGTTGAATGTGTTATTAAAAGCATTGGAGGATTATATGATAAAAAATAAATTTACTAAATGTGCACTTGGCGTTATGCTTGCGGCATCAGTTTTGTTGTCGGGATGTGGAAAAAGTGCTGAGACATCAGATAATAATACCAAAACAGTAAAAAGTGTGCGTCTTGAAACAGGGGATATTACGCAGAATTCTGTCGTTATGAAGATTGGAAATACAGGCGTAAAATATGAGGAAGTATTGAATTATGCATATCTTCTGAAAAATCAATATGAGGGAAGTTTTGGAAAAGCATTATGGAATTATAAGATAGATGACGATACAAATATAGGGGACAAGGCAAAAAAAGAAATAGTCAGTATGATTACCCAGCTTAAGATTATCTGTGAGAATGCCGCAAAACAGGGCATCATGCTTGACGGTGACGAGAAAGACCAGGCATTGCAGGATGCACAAAAACTTGTCAATAAGGCAGATAAAAAAGAAAAGAAAAAGTATGCACTTACTGTTCAGAATGTGCAGGGAATGTTTGAGGACAATATTCTTGCCAATAAAATGTTCTATGTTGCCACAGATGCGGCAGATACAAATGTCACTGATGATGAGGCAAAACAGATTAAAATCCAGTATTTAGAACTGATAACAAAGGGAACAGACAAAAACGGCAGAAAAATCAATATGGAAGTATCAGATAAGGCGAAAACATATAAACGCATTAAAGAAATGCTTAAAGAAGCCAAAAAATCAGAAAGTTTTCTGGATTATGCAGAAGCAAATACTGACAGCAGCACAAGTGAGGCAACAATAGGGAAGGACACAAAATTATTAGACAAAGAAGCAATAGATGCTGCATTTTCTTTGAAAAAAGGAAAAATGAGTAATGTAATAGGGGGAAAGACAGGATATTATATTATCTATTGTGTAAATGACAATGATGAAGATGCGACATATGCGCGCAAAGAGGAAATTATAAACGAGAGACAGACAAAAATGTTTAAAGAAAAATATGCAGAGTGGCTTTCAGAGTCAAAAGTAGACATAAGTAATAAGTTTTGGGATGTCTTTACGATTAGTTAGCTGGAAAAATATAGCAGTTTGGCTTTGTATTTTATATTTTTTTGCTGAATGGTTACGTTTTTTAAAAGTTCATGTTTTTTTCATTTACATAAACACTGCAATTTGTTATAATTATATAATGAGACCGAAGAAAAGGTAGGTGATTAAGTGAAGGCGGAACATATAAATCCATTTATCATTTCAGTCAGTAAGATTATGAAAGATATTTGTATGCTTGACTTAAAGATTGGCAAACCTTTTATAAAAGATGATAAATACGAGGAAGATAGTTCTTTGATAAAACTCGGAATTATCGGTGCCCTGAAGGGTGAAGTTGTTCTGAATCTCCACTATGAAACAGCACTTGCGGTTATATCAAAGATGATGATGATGCCAGTTGCTGAGATTGATGCTATAGGGCAGAGTGCCATATCAGAGCTTGGAAATATGATTGCGGGCAATGCGGCTACGGTATTTGCCAATAACAGTATTATTATAGATATTACAACACCTGATTATTGTACAGGCAAAGAATATCAGACAAGCAGTAAGCAGATGTTTTGCATACCGTTTGCGTCTGATATAGGAGAACTATCAATAAATGTATTTATTGAAGAGTAGGTAGCTTTCAGGCTGCAGATGTGGAAACGATATTGAAATGTTGATGAATTGGGAGAGGATTTTTATATCCTCTCTTTTACTTGAAATTACTTGAAATCAGATGAAAGAAAGTGATGAGTTGGCAGCATATAAAAGATACAGAAAAGAGGACAGTGTGTCATATTCACTGGGTATCACACTTACTTTTGAACTCTTAAAGTTTAAAACAGAGTATGTAAACAGGGTATTTGTTCATTCTGCAATGAAGCAGGGAGATACGCTCGACAAACTTCTTAAACTTTGTAAAGACTCAGATATAGAGGTTGTATATGCGGATAAGATTTTTAATGTTTTATCGCAAAAGGAAAATTGTTATGTGATAGGCGACTTTAGAAAGTTTGAATCAAAGCTTGATAAGGAAAGTTCGCATATAGTTCTTGTAAATCCTTCAAATGCCGGAAATATGGGGACTATAATGAGAAGTGCTCTCGGTTTTGGAATGAATCGAATGGCGATAATAAGACCTGCCGTTGATGCATTTGATCCTAAAGTGGTAAGGGCATCCATGGGAGCGATATTTTCAACTGAGTTTGTATATTTTGATTCATTTGATGAATATATGAAAGAATATGGTGACAGGGAGCTGTATCCTTTTATGCTTGATGCAAAGATGAAACTTCATGATGTCAGTCCCAGGGATAAGTTTTCTCTTATATTTGGCAATGAAGCTACGGGACTTCCGCATGAATTTTCAAATATAGGGCAGTCTGTTATTATCCCTCATTCAGCCAGAATAGACAGTTTAAATCTTCCTATAGCTGCAAGTATAGCAATGTATGAAGCAACTAAGGCGGATTTCTGATTACCACACAAAAAATATATGCATGGTAATTACTATAGATATTTAGGTTAAAATATAGAAAGGAAGTTATAAAAATGGCAAAAATTGATATTATCTCAGGATTTTTAGGAGCAGGAAAGACTACACTTATCAAAAAGCTTGTAGCAGATGCATTTCAGGGTGAAAAACTTGTTATTATTGAAAATGAGTTTGGTGAGATAGGAATAGACGGTGGATTTCTTAAAGAGTCAGGTATCCAGATAACAGAGATGAATTCAGGCTGTATATGCTGTTCACTTGTAGGTGATTTTGGGAATGCACTTAAAGATGTGCTTGAAAAATACAGTCCTGACAGAGTTATCATTGAGCCTTCAGGTGTAGGTAAGCTTTCAGATGTTATAAAGGCAGTTAAAAATATCGGGGATGATGTAAAGATAAACAGTACGGCAGCTGTAGTTGATGCATCAAAATGCAAGATGTATATGAAGAATTATGGTGAGTTTTACAATAACCAGATTGAGAGTGCCGGAACAATAATTTTAAGCCGTACACAAAATATATCAGAAGAAAAACTTGCAAAAGTTCTTACAATGATAAAAGAAAGAAATGACGAGGCTTCTGTTATAACAACACCATGGGATGAGATAGACGGAAAGATTGTACTTGAGGCAATGGAGAAAGTAAATACTCTTGAAAAAGAACTTCTCGAGGAGCATCATCAT
>ERZ779974.765-NODE-765-length-13060-cov-2.16647_pt1 | contig 13060 bp, 8 predicted proteins | sample MGYA00511026_ERZ779974 | MGnify/ENA primary metagenome ERZ779974 (study PRJEB29588, sample SAMEA2153010) | human gut metagenome | biome: human gut; feature: human-associated habitat; material: faeces | place: Denmark | collected 2008/2010 ... | reverse complement strand
GCGCGAAATTCTCATCGCATCTTCGCGACAAAGTCGCTCAGAAATGAGGATTAGTATGGAAAACAGCAGCAATAAAAAAGATGAAAGCACCTATGTATTTGATAAATCCATGAATTGCCCGGTCTGTGATGCGGATTTTAAGACAAAGCAGGTAAAAACAGGGAAGGCCAGATTTTTAGGAACTGAGGCAGATTTAAGACCGCTGTATTCCGGAATTGATACAATCAAATATGATGTATGTCTGTGCCCGAAGTGCGGATATGCATCAACACTGCGTGAATTTAACAACGTTACGCCGAAGCAGAGAGCGCTGTTAAAGGAAATGATTGGAAGCAAATATACGGCAATGGAGGATTCAGCAGACTATTATACGTATGATATTGCGATTAAACGGTATAAGATGGCATTGCTGACCGCAATGACAAAACCGGCCAGAGGAAGTGAACAGGCTTATTTATGCTTAAAGCTTGCATGGCTTTACAGAGGAGCAGCAGAAGAATTACAGCAGGATGATACAGCCAATCTGGGGCAGATTGCAAAGTATAACAAGCTGGAAGCGGAGTATATCGAAAAAGCATACAAAGGCTTTACCGAGGCACTTTTAAAAGAGTATCCGCCAATCTGCAATATGGACGAGGTGACAATCAACTCCCTGCTTGCACAGCTGGCGCATAAATGCAATGATGACGATACAGCACAGAAGTTTGCCTATATGGTGATGGGTTCAAGAAATGCATCTTCAAAAGCAAAAGACAAGGCACGTGAACTGATGGAAGTTATCCGTGAGTCACGTCATGAAACGACAAATGAGTAAAAAAATGAAATGCAGATAACAGGTGAGGAATATGAATCGAATAAAGGCAGTTTTACAAAAATGCTGGCAATATGAGATTGTACATGCCGCCGTATATTCGGCATTGCTGAATATGCTGGTTGAGTGTTTCAACAGGAGAAGTTTAATCGGATTGGTAATGATTTTTACCAATCCGGTTCTGTTTTTATATAATACACTGATTATTCTGGTGACAATGTCAATTGTACTGCTGTTTCACAGAAAAGTGTTTGTATACTGCACGGTGAGTGTGGTATGGATATTGTTGGCAGTGACGAATTTTGTGGTGCTTTGTTCCAGAAAAACACCATTTACGGCAATGGATATTTATCTAATTGAAGATGCCATAAAAGTCATTCCGGTCTATCTGAATGTTTTTCAGATGATTCTGATTGTACTGGCAGTTGCCGCAGGGATTGCGGGACTGGTATGGCTGTGGATAAAAGGTCCGAAACAGCAGGAAAAAATACACTATATCCGTACAACAGTAAAAATTGGATTACTGTTGTTATGCTGTATGGGAGTTACCCACTTTCTGCTTCTTACCGGAACAATCAGCAGTTATTTCGGCAATCTTGCCAATGCCTATAAACAATATGGATTTGCTTACTGTTTCACGTGCAGTGTTGTGGACAGAGGAATCAGCAAATCGGATGAATATACACCGGAGTATGTTAATAGTCTGAAAGAGGATATTGAAGAAATAGAAGTCGAAAATTCGGAAAAATCACCGAATATCATTTTTTTGCAGCTGGAGTCTTTTTTTGATCCGAATCTGGTAAAAGGCATCAGTTTTTCGGAAAATCCGCTTCCGTATTTTGAACAGCTTGTGGCAGAGTATCCGTCAGGCTACTTATCTGTGCCGTGCTTTGGTGCGGGAACAGCCAATACGGAATTTGAAGTGCAGACCGGCATGAATATGGATGATTTTGGACCGGGTGAATATCCGTACAAGACGGTTTTACAGTCCAAGGTCTGTGAATCCATGGCATATGACTTAAAAGAAAAAGGGTATGCCACCCATGCACTGCATGACAATGACGGAACGTTTTATGACAGATATAAGGTCTTCTCTCATCTGGGATATGAAGATTTTACATCAATTGAATATATGGACAATATCGAAATGACACCGATGGGCTGGGCAAAGGATAAGATTCTGACGGGGGAAATCGGAAAAATACTGGATTCCACAGATGGTTCGGATTACATTTATACAATTTCCGTACAGGGACACGGCGATTATCCGGCAGAGTATCCGGAGGGCTTTGTGCCGGAAATTACGGTAACGGGATTTTTTGATACGGCAAAGGAAAAGGCATTTACCTACTATGTCAACCAGATTCATGAAATGGATAATTTCCTGCGGGAGTTGACGGCGATGCTTGAAAGCAGGGATGAAGAGACAGTGCTTGTCATGTACGGCGACCACCTGCCGGGATTTTCATTTACGGACGAAGTACTTGAAAATGGCGACATTTATCAGACACAGTACGTTGTCTGGAGCAATTTTTCACTGTCGTCCGAAAAAGAAAATCTGGAAAGTTATCAGTTGGCAGCGCATGTACAGCAGATGCTTGGCATGTCGGAAGGTTATCTGACAAAGTTTCATCAGAAACGTAAGGACACGCCGGACTATTTAAAAGATTTAAAGATTCTTGAATACGACATTTTATATGGAAACTGTGATTTATATGGCGGGGAAAATCCATTTCAGGCAACCAATCTGATTATGGGACAAAATGATATTACAATCACCAATGCATATAATTACAAGGATTATGTATGCGTGGAAGGCAGTAATTTTAATGATTACAGTGTGGTCTATATTAATGACAAAGCCTATCCGACAGAGATTATCAACAGCCATCTGCTGCGGGTGGAAAAAGCACAGGTTACAGCCGGAAATATCGTGTCGGTAGTTCAGCAGGGCGATGATAAAATTGAGCTTAGCCGTGTGTATTTACAGGTTGGGGAGTCCGAAAACAAATAGTGAGATTTCATTGACAACAATTGCCGCAAATGCTAAGATAAAGAAGGTGTTTGGCACCATATATTTTTTTGGAGGTACTTGAAATGAAAGGTACAGTAAAGTGGTTTAATAACCAAAAGGGCTATGGCTTTATCAGCGATGAAGAAGGCAAGGATGTGTTCGTACATTACTCAGGTCTGAACATGAGCGGATTCAAGTCATTAGACGAAGGCGCAGAAGTAGAGTTTGACGTAACAGAAGGCGCTAAAGGTCCTCAGGCTATTAATGTAACAAAATTATAATCCAAATGGTTTACAGTGTGCCTTTTTAAATATACATTTCGTTATTAAAAAAGATATATTGTTATGCAATTAAGATTATGAGAGGAGCAGCCGCAGCTATGTGGCTGCTCTTTTCGTCTGTACAGAACAAACTTTAATAGATATTTTATTGGCTTTTACAGACAGAAATGATATGATTAAGAAAGATAAAAAGCCGTGGCAGATGGAAACGGCGGAATGGAGATTTTATGGAAACAATTGATTTGACACAGACCCTGCCGGCAGGAACGTCATCCATGCTCTCGGCGGGTGGAATTCTTATGCTTTCGGCAATTATTGTACTTGTAGTTGTCATTATGAAAAGATGGAAAGCAAGAGTTATGCCGGGGATTTTAGGTGTGATTGCCTATGCCGTTTTTGTATTTATTTTTGCCAATCTGGCAACATCGGCGCTGGCACTGATACCGAGTATAGACAATACTTTTTATAACAACCCGGCAACGTATAATATTGTATATGCGCTGTTTGCGACAGCCGGATTTACAGCAGCAAGAGTTGTTACCGGCTATATGTTAAATGAACGTTTTGAGCGTAAAGGCGATGTCTATCTTGCGGGAATCGGTCTTTCAATCGGCGACAGCCTTTTATACGGTATGACAGCGATTTCCTACATTACGTGGTGTACCGCAATCCAGGCAGGACAGGCACAGGATATGCTGGCACAGCTGGCGGCGGAAGAGGTGACAACAACCTATGAAACGGTTTCGGCACTGTTTACAACACCATCCGTTTTATGGCTGTTACTGGGTGTCAACTGTATTCTCGATATGGTTTTAAATATCGCATTAATGAATGTGATTTTTGGTGTTATTAAAGGAAATCTGGCAAAATGGTGGTACGGCGTTACAGCGGCAGTGACATTTTTTGCGATGATTTCATTCCAGCTTTATAATCAGGAATCCGTTGCAAGCATAGCGGTAAGTTTTGCTGTAAAGCTGGTTATTTTTGCAGTCACTATTTATTATACGTTCCGCGTTGCGGGTAAGGAGATTGAATATTCAGATGACTAATGAAAACCGTGGATTAAGCTGCGAAGAAGCACAAAAAAGGCTGTATGCCGGTTATGGAAATGTACAGGTGAAAAATCAGTCCAAATCTGTCGGACAGATTATTGCCGGTAACATTTTTACATATTTTAACTTCATATTTGCAGTGTTTACGGCATTGTTAGTTTTTGTAAGGTCATATGTAAATATGACCTTTTTGCCTATTATTGTGTGCAATACAATGATTGGCATTGTTCAGGAAATCCGGGCAAAACGGGTGTTAGACAGGCTGACACTGATGAATGAACCTAAAACGCAGGTTGTGCGCAGCGGGCAGATGCTGCAGGTGGATTCAGAACAGCTGGTGCTTGGAGACCTTTGCGTTTTTCAGGCAGGAAACCAGATTTGTGCAGATGCAGTTGTTGAGAAAGGCAGTCTGCGTGTCAATGAAGCACTGATTACAGGTGAAGCGGATGAAGTGGTAAAAAATCCGGGCGATATACTGTATTCCGGCAGTTTTGTTGTTTCAGGAAAAGGATATGCGACACTTACAAAAGTGGGACTGTCATCTTTTGCGGCACAGCTGATGTTAGAAGCAAAAGCATCGCGTAAAAATACACAGACGGAAATGATGTGTTCCTTAGACCGTCTGGTGCGTATTATTGGCATTGTTATTATACCGATTGGAATCCTGCTGTTTTTGCAGCAGCATTTTGTCATTGGTTCGACCATACAGGAAAGTGTCGTATCCATGATTGCATCACTGGTCGGTATGATACCGGAAGGACTGTATCTTTTAGCGAGCATTGCACTGGTTGTCAGTGTCATGCGCCTTGGCAGAAAAAAAGTGCTGGTTCATGAAATGGCGTGTGTTGAAACGTTGGCGCGGGTCAATGTCCTGTGTGTGGACAAGACGGGAACGATTACGGAAAATAAAATGTCTGTCCAGGAAATTATTCCGCTGGCAAAAGAGGAAGAAGAAACTTCGCTTCATGCCTTAATCGGAGATGTTGTAGCAAATCTGGATGCGGATAATATCACGATGCAGGCATTAAAAGACTATTTTGATGGAAAAAGTGAACGAAAGGCACAAAAAGTCATTCCGTTTTCTTCACAGCGCAAATATTCCGGTGTACGTTTTGAAGAAGGACTATATCTGATTGGTGCGCCGGAGCGGCTTCTGGCAGAGCGTTACGGAAAATATGACGTGCAAATTTTGGATAAAATCGACAAAGGTGTGCGTGTACTTGTATTTGGCAGGTATGGGGAAGAACAGCATTTGTTTGAACCGCTTGCATTTATTTTAGTGAGTAATCCGATCCGAAGGGATGCGCGGGAAACATTTGAATATTTTCAGAAAGAAGACGTCTGTATTAAGGTTATATCCGGCGATCATCCCAAAGCAGCGGCGGCAGTTGCAAAAAAGGCAGGGATTGCAGAAGCAGACAGATATATTGATGTTTCACAGCTTTCTGATGAAGAATTGGAAAAAGCTGCACCGGTGTATACGGTATTTGGCAGAGTATCGCCGGAACAGAAAAAGAAACTTCTTTTGGCACTCAAAAAAGCAGGCAATGTTGTTGCCATGACAGGGGACGGTGTCAATGATGTGCTGGCATTAAAAGAAGCGGACTGCAGTATTGCGATGGCATCCGGCAGTGAAGCGGCATCCAATGCGGCACAGATTGTTCTTTTGGATTCTGATTTTGCAAGGATGCCGTCCGTGGTATTAGAGGGCAGACGCGTGGTCAACAATATCCAGCGTTCTGCTTCGCTGTTTCTGGTGAAAAATCTGTTTTCTATGCTGATGACACTGTTTACATTTGTGGCAGTCAGTAAATATCCGCTGTATCCGACACAGTTGTCTTTTTTGGGAACATTCACCATCGGTACACCGGCATTTTTACTGGCAATGCAGCCGGATAAAAGCCGCATAGAAGGACATTTTTTAACCAATGTCGTGCTTTTGGCACTGCCTGCGGCACTGACGGATTTTATACTGCTGGCAGTGCTTAACGTTGCAGGAAATTGTGCCGGCATCGGACATGAGCAGCTTTCTACAATGTGTATCATGATATTGCTGGCTGTCGGAATGGCAGCACTTATAAGAATCTGTATGCCGCTGGATAAAATCAGAACAGGCATCTGTATACTGATGGCATCCGGGGCAGTATTCAGTGTACTGTTTTAAAAGCCGCGTTTCGCATTGTATCCGTTGTCACCGGTATGGGTAATGGTTACGGGGATTTTAATGGCAGCAGCAGTTCCGGTCTTTGCAGTGATGTGCCGTCTGGTGCTGTTACAGGTTCAAAGGCATGCAAAGCACAGCAAAAAATTCCGCGAACGACTCGGACGGCACTTTAAATCATGAAATGAAAAAGCAGCAGAGTTAAATCTTACATGTGGCTTAATATGAAACAGATTCGGCCGTTGCCTGTTTGGAATATGTTGTGGTGACAAGGTCTTCATAAGGAACATCCGTGTCTGACTCGCCGCAGTTTCGTAAAATATCAGTCAGCAGTGTGAAACTTTCTTTGGAAAATACCGTATCGGTTTTCCATGTGTCCTGATTCTGATATCGTGCAACAATGACGGCGATATCGTTTTGGGTATTTTCCGGAAACTGTGGTGCAATTACCGCAGCAATTTCTTCGGCGGAGTGGGAATTACAGTAGTCAAGCCCTTTTTGAATGGCTCTGGTAAAGGCAGCAATCACATCAGAGTTTTTAGAAAGGAAGCTCTTTTTGGCACAATAGGCAGTATACGGCACATAGCCGCTTTCCACGCCCAAAGAAGCCACGACAAATCCGGCGCTTTCCTGTTCCAGAAGTGTTGCGGACGGTTCAAATTCCACGGTATAATCGGCAATGCCGGACGAAAATGCCGCGGCAGTTGAGCCGAAATCTACGTTTTGAATAATATTGACATCTTCTTTAGTCAGTCCGTTCTTTTCTAAAATATATTCCAAAAGCATCTGTGGCATACCACCTGCCCTGCCGCCAAGAATCGTTTTTCCGCGCAGGTTTTCCCATGAAAAATCATCTTCTGCCGTTCTGGATACCAGAAAGTTGCCGGCGCGCTGTGTCAACTGGGCAAAATTGACGGCGTAATCCGATGCACCCTGTGCGTATACATAGATAGAAGATTCAGAACCCATAAGGCCAATCTGTGCATCATCTGAAATCAGGGAAGTCATAACGTTGTCAGCGCCGAATCCGGTCACAAGTGTAAGGTCAATGCCTTCTTCCTTAAAATATCCCAATTCAATTGCCGCGTACTGTGGTGCATAAAAAACGGAGTGCGCAACTTCATTTAAAGTGATGGATGTGCTGCCGGTGCTTTTTGTTTTGCTGCAGCCCATACATGTACAGCACAGGCAGACAACAGAAATACTGCATAAAATTTTAAGACAGTTCCGATAATTCATAAACAAAATCCTTTGATAGCAGAGTTATTTTAATATATGAAATAAGGGACCGGAAAGTGAAAAAATATGGAAAAAAAGGTGGCGCTGTGTTATAGTGTAGCTGGTTATGAAATTGTCAAATGATTTATCATGATAGGTAATATAAATGTTAAAATTTGTTTTTGACACTTATGTTAAAAAATACAGAATGGAGAATAAAAATGAAACTGGATATGCATTGCCATACAAAAGAGGGGTCAATTGATGCAAAAGTGCCGATTCAGGAATATATCACGAAGCTGGTAAAAGAGGGCTTTGACGGAATGCTGGTAACAGACCACAACTCCTATGACGGCTACCGCAAATTTGAAAAGATTGCAAAGAATCTGCATCTGGAAAAGCCGTTTACGGTATTAAAGGGCATTGAGTATGATACAAGGGATGGCGGCCATGTGATTGCGGTACTGCCGGACTGTATAAATGATGCTTTTATGGAAATCCGTGGAATGACACTGGCGCAGTTAGAAAAGATTGTGCATGAAAGAGGGGGCATTTTAGGGCTTGCACATCCTTACGGGCCGGGATTTTTTGCATTTACCAATACGCGATTTGGTAAAAAACACAATGAATTCCTGGAAAAATTTGATTTCGTGGAAACATTTAATGCCTGCACCAGACCGTGGGCAAATGCCTGTGCTGATAATCTGGCAGGCTGTCTGCATAAGCCGAAAGTGGCAGGGTCGGATGCGCATAAGATGCGCGTAGTCGGGGCAGCATATACAGAATTTACACAAAAAATTGCAAACAACAATGATTTAATCCGGGCAATTAAAGAAGGACGGGTGCAGGCACAGGGCGGCAGTGTTTTAAAAGAAATGGAAGAGGAGACAAATTTTCTGCTGCAAAAGGCGGCAAATGCAGGGTACTGGGTTTACAATAAACTGGGAGCATTGTGGAACTGGAAGAAATTGCGCTGGATTAGGAAAAAAATTTTGTAATATATGCAAAAAATAAGCAAAAATAAGTATTATTTTTTGTTATTATGTGATAAAATACGACTAAGATAAAAGCGAATCAGAGAGGTAATAGATATGTTTGGAAAAAAGACAGCAAATGGTTATTCAGAAGAAAAGGACTTGCAGCTGCTTATGCAGGCAATGGATGGTGTGATTGGCGGTAATTATGAAGATATTGATACAGGCGCATTTCAGAATCCGGCATATGGAGAAAAGTTTAATGAACTGATTCATGCATATAAGCGTTCCAATAACAATTTTGTAATGCGTCTGAATCAGGCAATGGGTTCAATCGGTGATAACTCTTATGTAAAAAAGACATTAGATCAGGTTCAGTCCCAGACAGAATCCATCCGGGATATGGAAAATGCAAGCCGTGACATGGAAACATCTATTAACAATATTTCGGAAGCAATGTCACATATCCGTGAGAATACACATGATGTCATTGCAACCGCTGACAGTAGTACGGAAAATATGAACAACAGCATACAGGTTGTCAATGAGTCTTCTGAAAAGATTCAGGCAATCAATGAACAGGTACAGGAATTTCAGGGCAAGATTGATAAAATCGGTGAAATTGTCGATGTGGTAAAGAAGGTTGCAAGCCAGAGTAATCTGCTGGCGTTAAATGCATCTATTGAAGCTGCAAGAGCAGGAGAAGCAGGAAAGGGCTTTGCAGTCGTTGCTGATCAGGTAAGACAGTTATCCGGCAATACCGCAGAATCTGCAGAAGACATTGTTAAATATGTAGCAGAACTGCGTACGGATATCGGGGAACTGGCACTTTCCATGAATGAAACAACCTCCAAGCTTGCAGAGGGCAATGAAAAGGTAGAACAGTCATTGGAATCAATCCGACAGATGAATCAGCAGATGAATCAGATTAAGGATCGTGTTGACAATGCTTTTGAGGATATTGATACACAGACAGACGTAACAAAAGACTTTACAAGGCAGATTGAAAGCATTTCCAAGAGTTATAAAGAACTTTCTGATGACTGTACGGAAATGGGAACGCATGTCTATAAAATCGGGCGTTACATTGATACAACAAGAAGTGATATGGTACGTGGATTTGCTGAGATTACACAGCAGGACTGGCTGGATGTATTTATTAATGACCACTTTATCCTGATGTGGAGAGTTTATAACAATGCCGTTGATTTTGAGCGGTTAAGAAAAGAACAGCTGAATAATCCGAAGACCTGTAAAATCGGTAAATGGCTTGCTGCACAGACGAATCCACAGATTACAGGCAGTGCAGAATTTAAAGAAGTTATTGAAACGCATAATAATATCCATAAATATGCGACACTTTCATGGGAGGCAAAAGACCGTGAGGATATTCAGGGAGCCATGGATTATTTCCAGCAGACATATGATGCATATTATGTTTATAAGAAAGCGGTTGAGAATCTTAAAAAGCTGCTGGCACGTCTGGGAGAAACAGATAAGACCAATATTGTTGTTTTCACAAATTAGTGCAGCGTGCTTACAGACAGATTAAACAGACAAAATAAAGGCAAAACGGTTGAAAACCATAAAGAACTGTTATAGTATGTATGTTAGGTAGAAACGGTACAGCTATAACAGTTTTTTAAGTGGAGAGGTGGATATGGAAGGAAAGGAAACAGTTTATGTGATTGGACATAAAAATCCGGATACAGATTCTGTATGCTCAGCAATTTGTTATGCAAGACTAAAAGAAAAAATAACAGGACAGCATTATGTGGCAAAACGTGCAGGACATTTAAATGAAGAAACGCAGTATGTCATGGATAAACTGGGTGTACAGCCGCCGGAATATATGAAGGATGTCAGACCGCAGGTGCGGGATATCCAGATTCGAAAAACACCGGGTGTTTCTAAAGAGATTTCAGTAAAAACGGCGTGGACCCTGATGAAAGAGCAGAATGTCGTGACACTTCCGGTAACAAAAGAAAATGTGCTGGAAGGACTGATTACGATTGGAGATATAGCAAAATCGTATTTTCAGGTTTATGACAGCACCATTCTTGCAACAGCCCAGACACGGTATCAGAATATTGTGGATACATTGGAAGGAACGGTTGTTGCAGGGGAAGCAGACGGTATTTTTAAAGAAGGAAAAGTTGTGATTGCGGCGGCTAACCCGGATATGATGGAAAATTATATCGGGACAGGGGATATTGTTATTTTGGGAAACCGCTATGAGGCACAGCTGTGCGCAATTGAAATGGAGGCAGGATGCCTGATTATCTGTGAAGGCGCACAGGTGTCAAAGACCATCACAAAAGTGGCAAAGGAACACAACTGTCTGTTAATTACAACTAAATTTGATACATATACGGTAGCAAGACTGATTAACCAGAGTATGCCGATACGTTTTCTGATGAAAGAAAAAGAAGGAATTGTCAAATTTCAAACAGAAGACTTTATTGAAGATATCCAGACGGTTATGGCAAAGCTTCGCCACCGGGATTTTCCGGTCGAGGATACACAGGGCAATTATGTGGGGATGATTTCCAGAAGAAATTTACTGGGAGCAGGAAAGAAAAAATTGATTCTTGTTGACCACAACGAAAGGGGTCAGGCAGTCAATGGCGTTGAAACAGCGGAAATTCTTGAAATTATTGACCATCACCGGCTGGGGGCAATTCAGACGGTATCACCGGTATTTTTTAGAAACCAGCCGCTTGGCAGTACGGCAACGATTATTTATCATATGTATCAGGAAAATCAGGCGGAAATTGATAAAAATACAGCGGCGCTGCTGTGTTCGGCAATCATTTCCGATACATTGATTTTTAAATCACCGACGTGTACGTCGGATGACGTGGCAGCGTGCATGCAGCTGGCAAAAAAGGCAGAGCTGGATATTGAAACATATGGGCGGGAAATGTTCCGTGCCGGAAGCAATTTATCCGGTAAATCTGCAAAAGAAATTTTTTATCAGGATTATAAAAAGTTTTCCGTTAACAATGTTGCAATTGGTGTCGGACAGATTAATTCTATGAGTGCGGAGGAGTTAGAAAAAGTAAAACCGCGTCTGGCAGAATTTATACAGGGCGTTGTACAGGATAACAGTGCGGGAATTGTTTATTTTCTGCTCACTGATATTGTATCGGAATCCTCTGAGGTACTTTGTGCGGGTAACAATGCCAATGCTGTGATTTATCAGGCGTTTGGCGTAGAAGTAAAGGATGCTTGTGTAAAGCTGCAGGGTGTCGTATCCAGAAAGAAGCAGTTTTTCCCGGCAATTGTGGAGGCATTACAGCAGTAACGGATTTTAGAAAAGCAGAAAAGAAAAATAAAAAGAAAAGAGAAAAACAATTGAAAAAGCTGACAAAGGACCAGCCATGCTGGTGCAAGAGTGGAAAGTTATACGGTGAATGCCACATGGATTTTGATAAAAAAATTGAAATGTACAGAAGAAAATTTCATAAGGTTCCACCGCGGGAAATTATTAAAAATGAAGCACAGTTACAGGGAATGCGTGAAAGCAGCAAGATTAATATTGCAGTACTTGATTATGTGGCAGAACACATTTGTGCAGGTATGACGACAGAAGAAATCGATCAGATGGTTTATCAGAAGACAACGGCAATGGGGGGTATTCCGGCACCGTTAAATTATGAAGGGTTTCCAAAGAGCGTATGTACTTCCATTAATGAACAGGTGTGCCATGGAATTCCTTCCAATAATGTACAGTTAATTGACGGCGATATTGTCAATGTGGACTGCTCAACCATTTATAATGGATATTTTTCAGATTCATCCCGGATGTTCTGTATTGGAAATGTTTCCGAAGAAAACCAGAAGCTCGTGCGTGTGGCAAAAGAGTGTGTGGAGCTGGGCTTACAGCAGGTAAAACCATGGGGACATTTAGGTGATGTGGCACAGGCGATTCAGGACCATGCAAAGGAAAACGGATATTCTGTTGTCCGTCAGGTCGGTGGTCACGGTATCGGACTGGAATTCCACGAAGCCCCATATGTCAGCTATGTGATAAAAAAAGGCACTGGAATGGTGATGGCACCGGGCATGGTATTTACAATTGAACCGATGATTAATATGGGAACAAGTGAGATTTACATTGATGAACAGAATGGCTGGACAATCTATACGGATGATGAAAAGCCGTCAGCACAGTGGGAAATTATGGTACTTGTAACCAATGACGGATATGAAGTGATGTCGTGGTAATAAAAAATGGATAAAAAAGCTCCGGATAATGCCGGGGCTTTTTTTGATGGGTGCGCCTGGCGGCGCACGTTTCTAAGTATCACGGACAGAAATCTGATACAAGGCGTACATGGTGGATGAGCTGACTTAGGACAGCAAAGTCCAAAAGGCAACCGTAACCCATGTATGTAGATCAGGCAAGTAGACGAGGAAAGACTGGCAGTCTTTTAGTGTGGCGGGGCAAAAGAGGGGAAGAACTCTTTTTGTGTGAAATCATATAATAGTATTAAATAAATTATATGGAGTAAGTATGGATTGTATGAATAAAAAAAATCCGCCG
>ERZ779974.761-NODE-761-length-13129-cov-3.50214_pt1 | contig 13129 bp, 8 predicted proteins | sample MGYA00511026_ERZ779974 | MGnify/ENA primary metagenome ERZ779974 (study PRJEB29588, sample SAMEA2153010) | human gut metagenome | biome: human gut; feature: human-associated habitat; material: faeces | place: Denmark | collected 2008/2010 ... | reverse complement strand
CAGTAACAGCCAAAGCAGAACAGATACCCAATACCTGCACGGTAACGGGGTTGTTCAGTCCCAGCGGAGTAGAGAATACTTCTTTATTCTTCTTTGAAAACAATTGTCCCATATTCTTATTCCTCCTCATTATTATTAGTTAAAAAGTTCTTGTAGCTGCTCAGACAAGCCTTCAACATGGCATCCACACCTACAGAAGTGATGGTACCACCGGAAATGCCGTCCACCTGATAGTCAGGTTTCTCTACCTTGCCGTTCTTCACAACACCGAGGACTACCTCGCCGTTCTCCAACGTTTTCTTGCCGGAGAACTCTCCCTGGAAATGCGTGCTGGCGATTTCGGCACCCAGACCCGGAGTCTCACTGGCATGAGAGAAGTAAACACCATAAACGGTATCCTTGTCGCTGTTCAGCGCAACATATCCCCAGATAGCGCCCCAAAGACCGGCACCGTAAACGGGAAATACATATTTCTTCTCACCGTCAACCTCTGCCACGAATACGTGCAGACGGTTATTTTCTTTGGCTTCCTTCTCGTAAGCGGTAGCAAATGCACCGGTATTCTCTGTCAGAGTACCGTCAACGTTCATCAGCATATCGCCCTTTACATATTTATTATATTCAGCTTCGGCATCCTTCACGTCCTTGATGTTGAGTGCAGCAAGAATCTGCTTCTTCGTGTCAAGTTCCACATTCTTGTTCTGCGTCTCGCGCAAGGAAGAACTTACGAATGCCAGCAGGAATGCAACGATAATAACCATTACCGAAGCATAAATGATAGTATAACTATTACTATTGGTATTCATTTCTTTTCCGGTATTTAATTGTTAGACTTGATTGCACGTTTTTCGCGACGGCTGATGTTACCCTGTACCACACAGTAGTCAATCAGCGGAGCGAAGATATTCATCAGCAGGATGGCAAGCATCATACCTTCGGGGTAACCGGGATTGAGCACACGGATAATGATAGCCATGGCACCAATCAGGAATCCGAAGATGTACTTACCAGTCTCTGTACGTGCCGATGTAACGGGGTCGGTAGCCATGAACACGGCACCGAAGCAGAAACCGCCCAGCACGAGGTGTTCGTACCAAGGCATCTGTGCCATCGGAGTGTCGGGACCGATTGCATTGAACACCCATGCCATGAAGGCACCGCCTACGAATACGGAGAACATCGTTTTCCAGCTTGCAATGCCCGTCCACAACAGCAGAATGGCACCCAGAGCGATGGCGATAACGCTTGTCTCACCGATAGAACCCGGAATAAGGCCGGTCACCATGTCCCAGGAGAACTCCGGAACGGCGCCCGAGGTAGCGGCTGCACCCAACGGAGTAGCTACCGTCAGACCATCTACCGACTGTCCCAGACCGAAGATACTGTCGCCCGATACCCAAACGGCATCACCGGACATCTTCGTAGGATAGGCGAAGAATAAGAATGCACGGGTAATCAAAGCTACGTTGAACACGTTCATACCCGTACCACCGAATACTTCCTTAGCAAAAATTACAGAGAATGCAGTAGCCACCGCCAGAATCCACAACGGGCAGTCTACCGGAACAATCATCGGAATCAAGATACCGGAAACCAAGAAGCCTTCCTGAATCTCCTCCTTCTTCCACTGAGCCACTACGAACTCAATGCCGAGACCTACTACATAAGATACAATGATTTTTGGCAATACAGCCAGAAAACCGTAGATGAACATTTCCCAGAAGCCTCCGGCAGCACCGGTAGCGTGGAAATGCTGGTAACCTACGTTATACATACCGAACAGCAGCGCCGGTACTAACGCAATGACCACCATCGACATGATGCGTTTGCTGTCAATGGAGTCGTGAATATGCGTTCCCGATTTCGAAGTGGCATTGGGCACGAACAGGAATGTTTCGAAGCCATCAAACACCGAACGAAATGCGTGGAATTTGCCGCCTTCCTCAAAGTTCGGCTTTATCTTGTCGAGATAATTTCTTAACGCTTTCATTAATATATTTACGATTTTACGATTTACAATTTACGATTTGCCATACGCCCCGATTATGCCATTTCGGCACGAAGCATATCGAGCCCTGCACGTACGATGCGCTGCACTTCCACTTTGGAAGAACATACGAATTCGCAGAGAGCGAAGTCTTCGGGAGCTACTTCGTAGATGCCCAGAGCCTCCATACGGTCGATGTCACCTGCAATGATTGCTTTCACCAAGTATTCGGGGAAGATGTCCATCGGAAATACGCGGTCGTATTCGTTGGACATAATCATGTGACGTTCACCACCCTTGATACGGGCATCTATCACATATTCCTTCTTGCCCATCAACCAGCTGAAGTAAGAGCGGTTGACGCTGAACTGATTGAAACGCGGCATAATCCAACCCAACATTTCATGGATTTCATCTCCTTCGGGAATAACGGTCAATTGGCTGTCGAAAGAGCCGAGGAAGCCGTTCGGAGAAACTTTCTTACCGGTCAGCACGTTGCCGCTGATGTAGCGGAGGTCTTTGTCGGTAGTCACGTTACCTTTGAAAACGTTCGTCAACAGAGCGCCGACTTTCAGCTTGCAATAAGCGGGTTTCAACACTTCGGAACCCGTTACAGCCACCGTACGGGTCATGTCCACACGACCGGTATTCATCAGACGTCCGATGAAGAGTACGGCTTCGGCACTGATGGTCCAGACCGTTTCACTCTTCACTACCGGAGAGATGTGGTTAATCTGTACACCCACGTTGCCTGCCGGATGTGGTCCGTCAAAAGCTGTTACGGTAACGTTCTTTGCCTGCACAAGAGCAGCAGACTTTTGTTTTACACTAATACCCAGATACGTCTTTGCCATCTTTGACAAAGCGTCGAGTCCCGTCTGGAAGTTTGCTTCTTCTCCCTTCAGCGCGAATTCAAAATCGGGAGCCAGCGGATTGCTGTCGAAAGCCGAAATGAAGATAGCTTTCGGAGTTACCGTCGGATCAGCGATAACGTCGTACGGACGTTGGCGGATGAAAGCGAACATACCTGCTTGCAAAAGAGCTTCTTTTACTTGCTGGCCGCTCATCTTGGACGGGTCCATCTTGCCGAATTCCTCATAGTCTTGCTCAGTGGCAGCCTCTACGACGATGTTCAGCACCTTGCGGCGTGCACCACGCTCCACGCTTGTCACTACGCCGCTAACGGGCGAAACAAATTTCAATTCAGGATGATTCTTGTCGATAAACAAGGGTCCCCCGGCCATCACATATTCCTGCTCTTTGACCACCACTTTCGGAGTGATGCCTGTATAGTCATCGGGAACCAGCGAATAGAATCCCGGTTCCTTAACAGACACAAGTTCCTGGGCAGCAGCGCCTTTCAGGTTGATGTCAAGGCCTTTACGTAACTTAATTACATTTGCCATGCGTTTATTTAAAATAATGGTTTCATTAATTTGCCGCAAAAGTAGCAAAAAAGAACGTGAATAAAGAGTAAAAAAGAAAGGAATTACGGAGAAATTTCCGTAATCCCTTTCGTTAACGAACACGAGAACAAGGATTAGGGGTTAAGAATTAGGGATTAATACCCTGCGGAATCATAGTGCAGCCCACTAATCCTTAATCCCTAACCCCTAATCCTTATCATCACTTTTCTTCAGCGAACATCGGGTCCCATGCCGGCAGGCAGACGGGCTTTTGTTTAAACAGTTCCATCACTTTGGCGGGAACATACTTTGTCTCCACTACCAGACGGAACATGTATTCATTGAACCACTCGTCGGTCATGATGAGATGTCCCTGATAACCGGAAGCGGCTCCCCAACTGTTCTCTACCATCCATTTTACGGGCTTTCCGTCTTTGTTCAAGTCAACGGCCATCAAGGTCATGGCGTGGGAAGAGCCACTGGAGAAAGTCTGGATACGTTGCTTCTTGTCCATCCCGAAGGTGGTGCCCATCAGTGATTCGTAGTCATAGTTTTTCACATCGAGCAGACCGCGTTCGGAGTTCAGGAACTTGCCCACATCGCAAGAGAAGTACATCATGGTGCTGTCCTTCAAGGAGGCAATGGCCATCTCTTTGATCTCCTCTACGGGCAGGTTGACATAAGTCCAGTTCTTGCCGTCGTAACGGTGGCGGTCATAGTCTATTTCATAGCACTTGTAATACTCGCGACTGGGGTCGTTCATCAGCATTACGTAGTTGGTCAGCAGTTGTTTGTCTCCATATTTCTCAAGGAAAGACATGGGAGTGTGATGCTCTGTCTCCACAGGATTACCCTTGGCATCGTGGCGGACATAGTCGAACTCCGTGGGAGGTACACCGAGGTTCAGCACCAGCATGCGGTAGATGGTTCCGAGCATCGTAGTTTTCTCCTTCTCCAGAGCTTCGGGCTTGGCACAGGCGGCAGCCATGTCACGCAGTTGCAGACCATACTCTTTCAGCTTCAGAGAGATGAGGTTGGCCATGCGGGAGGTATTTTCACTGCTGTTTGTTTCGGGCATGGCATCTTTGGGAACAAGGCCGTATTTGGAAACAATGTCGGCCACACCGGTAAAGGTACCCCCATCGCTCAGCGGATGCTGGAAGAGCCATTCTACGGTCTTATCAGTCAGGGGACTCTTGGAGGTGTCGATGATGCCTTGCAAGAAGAGGTTTGCCTTCTCCAACTGGTCCCAGAAGAAGGGATAGACTTCGGAGAACTCGAAAGACTGGAAACCGTATTCGGCAAGAGTCTTGGCACGCATCACATTCAGCCCCGTAAACAGCCAGCAGCGGCCAGACGACTTCTGGTCGGTGATGCCTTTGGATTCTACCTTGATGGAGAAGTGGGTATCCATGCCCTGCATATTCTCCTGGTTGAGTGCCAGTTTACGGATGTCATTATTGCCTATGGCATTGCGGAGCGCCTTGTCGGCAGCCGTGCCTTGATAACTTTGCTTGATTTGTCCAAGCATTTCGGGGCTGATACCCCCTTTTCCCTCTTGTGCCTGCACAGAGAACAGTGCGGCACTCAGAACAATTACAGATAAAAATCGTTTCTTCATTCAGATTATGTGTTTTTAGTTATTGATGTCTTGCTTCGTGAAGCAGACAAAAGTAATGTCTTTTTTGATAATTTTAGTGACATCTTTAGATTTATTATCTATTACAGTGAAAACTATTCGGGATAAAATAGTTTCCTTTGCACCCACATTTCGTACGACATGAAAAGATATATACTAAGCATTATCGCACTGGTGCTGTTCGCCACCACCTTTTATGCCCAGGAACAGACTGCGGCCGCCACAAACGACAGCGTTCCTGCACTGACCAAAAAAGAACTACGCAAGCAAAAGGTAGCGCGTCGGAATCTGCATTACAATATTCTGGGCGGACCCAGCTACACCCCCGACTTCGGTGCCGTGCTGGGAGGAAGCGCCCTAATGACCTTCCGTATGAACCCCAGCGACACCACGCAGCTGCGCTCCGTAGTGCCCATGGCCATCGCCTTCATGTTCAACGGTGGCATCAATCTCTTCTCCAAACCGCAACTCTTCTTTAAGGGCGACCGTTTCCGTATCTTCGGAAAGTTCAGCTATAAAAATACGGAAGAAAACTTTTACGGCATCGGCTATAATACCAATAAAGATTATGTACGAAGCGACAGTACCAGCAAATACCGGTACAGCGGCGTGCAAATCAACCCCTGGTTCCTTTTCCGACTGGGCAACAGCAATATCTTTGCCGGACCTCAAATCGACATCAATTACGACCACTTGACGGAGCCCGGCAAGTTCTTGGTGGACGAACCCTCGTACAAAGAGGCAGGCGGTACGGCTAATGGCTATAACAACTTCAACTCCGGCCTCGGTTTCCTGCTGACATACGACAGCCGTGACGTCCCTGCCAACGCCTACCGTGGTATGTATCTGGATTTCCGCGGCATGATGTACGCCAAGTTCATCGGCAGCGACCAGACCTTCTACCGCCTAGAGATAGACTACCGCCAATACAAGTCACTGGGCAAGCGCAGGGTGCTCGCGTGGACGGCACAGACCAAGAACGTGTTCGGTGACGTCCCTCTGACGCAATATGCCCTCACCGGAACGCCTTTCGACCTGCGCGGCTACTACATGGGGCAATATCGCGACAAGTCCTCGCATGTGGTCATGGCAGAGTACAGACAGATGCTCAATACCGACCGCAGCACTTGGGTGAAGCGGATGCTCAACCACATAGGTTTTGTAGCCTGGACCGGCTGCGGCTTCATGGGCCCCACTCCCGGCAAGATAGAGGGTGTACTGCCCAACTATGGTGTAGGTCTACGCATTGAGGTACAGCCACGCATGAACGTCCGCCTGGATTTAGGCAAAAACACGGTAAACAACCAGATGTTGTTTTACTTCAATATGACAGAAGCGTTTTGAGTAACGCCCTGCCTACCTGCCCATCCCTTTCCTATGGAGAATGATGTTTGAAAGCCTTTAATCGCCTCTCACTCACAAGGTTATTCAAGCTCACCTCTATAGGAAGCTCACTTCCTTATAACATCGGAACACCTTGAGAAACAAACATTTTATTTTTCTTTTATTTTTCTTGCATCGGTAAAAGATTATCCATACTTTTGGCAATCACATTTCTTTTTATCAAAAAAGAAAGCAAACGAGCGGATACATGAAAGCCCTTGAAGTACTCTTCTGGATAAGTTTATTCATAGTGTTCTATACTTATATAGGATATGGTATACTATTATATATCCTGGTCAAGATAAAAGAATGTTTCCGTAAGCCTGCGCCCCGTCCGATGCCTGCCGACGATGCTTTACCCCCATTGACGCTATTTATCGCCGCCTACAACGAAGAAGATGTAGTGGATGAAAAAATGCGCAACTGCCTGGAGCTGGATTATCCCGCCGACAAGCTACGCATCCTCTGGGTGACCGACGGCAGCAACGACCATACCAACGAACGCCTCTCCCACTGGCCGCAAGCCATCGTCCTCCACCAACCCCAACGCCAAGGCAAGACAGCCGCCCTGAACCGCGGTATACATTTCGTAGAAACGCCCCTTGTCGTGTTCACCGATGCCAATACTCACCTCAACCGCGAAGCCCTGCGGGAGATAGTGCACGCCTTCACCGACCCTAAAGTGGGATGCGTGGCAGGCGAAAAACGTATCGCCGTGCAAAGCAAGGACAATGCTGCCTCGGGGGGAGAAGGGCTATACTGGAAATACGAATCCACCCTCAAAGCGCTCGACGCACGCCTCTATTCGGCAGTAGGCGCAGCGGGTGAACTGTTTGCCGTGCGCCGCGAGCTGTTCGAGGAAATGCAGACAGATACGCTGCTCGACGACTTCATACTCTCCCTGCGCATCGTCATGCAGGGACACACCATTGCCTATTGTGCCAATGCCTATGCCGTAGAAAGCGGCTCGGCAGACATGCGCGAGGAAGAAAAGCGCAAGGTGCGCATCGCTGCCGGGGGCTTGCAGTCCATCTGGCGGCTGCGTCCGCTGCTCAACCCATTCCGTTACGGTACATTCTGTTTCCAATATATTTCCCACCGGGTGCTGCGCTGGTCGCTCACTCCTATCCTATTGTTCCTATTGCTTCCCCTCAACACAATTCTCATCTTTACGACAAGCACGCCATTACTGTATGCCATCATCTGGCTGTTACAAGCTCTTTTCTACCTCATGGGAAGTTGGGGGTACTACCTTTCAATGAAGCATATAAAAAACAAGATACTTTTCATCCCCTACTATTTCCTCTTCATGAACGTCAACGTCATACGAGGATTCAACTACCTGCACAAGCGCAAAGGCAATGCAAGCGGCGCATGGGAGAAGGCCAGAAGGGCATGAAACTAATACTGTAAGAATGAAAAACATTTTGAAACAAGCTGAAAACGCCGAGAGACTGTTGAAGCTGACGTCAGATACCATGCTCCTTCTGAACCGGGACGGCATTTGCATGGACATCGCAGTGTACAATGTAAACCTTTGGTTCATGAAGGAAGAAAAGCTGCTGGGCAAGAATCTGCTCCAACTGATACCGCCGTCCACTTACTACCAAGTATATCCGGAGTTCAAGAAGGTACTGACGCAAAAGGTACGTTCAGTCCATAATTACGAAATGACACTGGGTCACACTACCTATTACTTTAAATGCATCATGTACCCGTACGACGGCATGGTCCTCTGCCAGTACCGCGACATCACAGAACGCAGCCAGCGCAAACTGGAACTCGAAAAGAAAAACCACGAGCTCAACGAAATACAAAAGGCCGCCCTCATCGGAAACTGGCAATACGATACCCAGACCCGCATATTCTGTTATGCAGGCCATACGGGCATCATGTGTTCGGAAGAGGTGCAGCACATCAATATGGACAATTATCTGGAACTCATCCTTCCTGAAGACCGGAAAAGCTTTACCGGCTGGATGAAAGAGAATCTGAAAGGCAAGATGGAAAACAGCGTGGACTACCGCATCTTCCTCCAAGGAAACATTTTCTATATCCGCCTCAAAGCGTTTGCCCGCGAACGGCAGAAAGACGGGAATGTCACTATAGAAGGATACATACAGAACATTACCGACATACAGAAACGGCGCAACGACATCAATCTGCTGACACATGCCATCAACAACTCCACCGAGGACATTTATTCGGCACACGAAGACGGCACGCTGATATTCTGCAACCGTTGCTTCAAGGAACGGCATGGCATCGGTAATGGCCAAGACATCACCCGGATGAAGATATACGACCTGCCCTCATACGGCAGGGATGAAACATCCTGGAAAGAGTTTGCCAACCGTGTCAAACGTGGAGAGACGAACCACGGATACATCGTCTACCATCCGCTGCCCAAGCGTCCGGAAGTACCCGCCATTGAAGGAAACGCTTATTGGGTGACAAGCGACAAAGGGGAAGGAACCATCTGGACATTCGGAAGAGACGTATCGACACGCATCCGGCATGAGCAGCAAATCAAACAGTTCAACCAGATTTTGGACAAAATCATCGAAAACCTCCCGGCAGGCATTGTTGTGAAGGACATCAACAACAACTTCAAGTACCTCTACCGCAACCGCGAATCATATAACCGCGAAATCCCCATACAAGAGGCATTGGAAAAGGATGACTTTGACTTTTATCCCCTGGATACTGCCCAGGAAAAGAGGGCGCAAGACATCGAAATAGCCAGAACCGGCAAAGAGATGCACTGGATTGCGGAAGAACGCGACGGAAACGGAAATCCCATCTATCTGGACAAACGGAAGATGAAGATTGAAAGCAACGACTTCTCCCCCATCCTGCTGAACATCGAATGGGACATCACGGAAATGGAACAGATGAAACGGGAACTGCTCGTAGCCAAGGAGAAAGCCGAGACCTCCGACCGGCTCAAATCTGCCTTTCTCGCCAACATGAGCCACGAGATACGCACACCGCTCAATGCCATTGTAGGCTTCTCACGAATTATTGCCGAAAGTACCGACGAGGAAGAACGGCTAGGCTATTACGAAATAGTGGAATCGAACAACGAACGCCTGCTCCAGCTCATTAACGAAATCCTCGACTTATCAAAAATAGAATCGGGCATCGTGGAGTTCACCATCACGCCCGTACGCCTCCATCCACTCTGCAAGGAGATACACGACGCACATATTTTCCGCTGTCCCGAAGGAGTGGAACTGATATACGAACCCTCTGACGAGAATATCGTGATTGACGGAGACAAGAACCGGATTTTCCAGGTCATTTCCAATCTGATAGGCAATGCCTTCAAGTTCACCACCACCGGGCACATCAGTTACGGGTATCGCCAGGAAGGCAAGTATGTAGCATTCCACGTCACCGATACGGGTATGGGCATTGCACCGGACAAGGTGGACCGGGTATTCGAACGTTTCGTCAAGGTGAACAACTTTGCCCAGGGCACCGGATTGGGACTTTCTATCTGCAAAACCATCATCGAACGTCTGGGTGGCAACATATCCGTCACTTCAGAGGTGGGTAAAGGCACCACATTTACTTTTGTTCTCCCGCTGGAATCCACCAGCAAAACAGAGGCGGAAAAGAAAGAAGAGGACAACCAGGAAACGACAGCAGAGACACACTCCACAGAGCAGAGGGGCAAAAATGCAGCCCCCGGAGATTCCCCGAAGAATGAAGAGGTCGGAGCACTCCCTACCCCTCCTTCCAAGACCATCCTGATTGCCGAAGATACAGAAAGCAACTTCATCCTAATTAACGCCATTTTAGGCCGACTCTATCGGCTGAAACATGCCAAAGACGGCATGGAAGCCGTAACGATGTTCGAGGAAGTCCACCCCGACCTCATCTTGATGGACATGAAAATGCCCAACCTTGGCGGAATCGACGCCACTCGCATCATCCGTGAACTGGTACCGGACATCCCCATCATCGCCCTTACGGCCTATGCCTACGAGCACGACAAGCAAGCTGCCCTGGAAGCAGGTTGCAACGACTTCCTTACCAAACCCTTCACTCAAGAAGTGCTGAAGGAAACCATCAAGAAATGGCTGGATGATAAAGGATGACTGAAAAACAGTCATCCTCCACTTTATGCAAAAATATCACTTCGCTGGATATAAGCAATCACATCCCCTTTATTGACCACATCCCCTTGCTTGGCACAGACTTCCACCACACGTCCGGTAAATCCGGTCCATATCTTCTCGTATTCGCCCCACGGCGTAGAGATGTAGCAGAACACCTCATCATGCTGGTACTTGCGTCCGATGAAAGGAGCAGAAGAAGGACCTTCGACGGAAACCTCCCAAAGCACTTGCCCCTTGGAAGGCGCGATTATCGGGTCTGCCTTGGCACGCTTCAGCTTCTTGATTTCTTCTTCCGAGTATCCGTTTTTGGCCATCGCCGCATCCTTGGCACGCTGCAGGTCATCCTCAAAACGTTTCTTGGCAACGCCGGATTTATAGTCGCGATACTGCCGGTCGTGCATGGCAAGCTCGAAGAGTTCCTCGTCATCATCGCCATATTCCCAACCGTTTTCGTCCATCTCTTTCCGGTATGTATCCAGAGCATCCGGGTAGTTCAGCTGCGGGTCCGTATCCACGAACTCAAAGCCTTTGGACTTAGCCAGTTCCACTATCTCGGGCGCTAAAGTACCGGGGAGGCGTCCACTCTTGCCCAGAATCATGTCCCACGTATGGTTGTCTATCATCGTCCAACGCTCCTCTCCCTTTACCTGCTGCATGAGGTTCATCAAAGCCACATTCTTCACATACTGGCTGAAAGGAGTCACCAAAGGAGGATAACCCAGCTTGGGCCATACATATTCCACTTCGTCGAACAGCATGACGAGCAGGTCGTCCAGACTGAGTTCCGGCTCGTTCTTACCGCGCAGTATCATGTTGATGCCGGAATGCACTCCCTTCAAGTCGGCCATCATGGAGCCCATCATGCCACCCGGCAAACCGCACTTCAGCAAGAGTGAGGACATATGTTTATTGGTGGGGTCCATGAAATAACCCAAGAACTCGTCAATGAACTCCTGCGTCATGGCACGGGCTTTCATGTAGGCTTTCATGTTTATGTCGGGCACTTGGAAACCCAGGTCTTTCAGCATGGCCTGCACGGAGATGATGTCCGGATGAACCTTGCCCCACGACATGGGTTCCATCGCCACATCGATGATGTCGGCACCGTTCTCACAGACTTCGAGAATGGAAGCCATGGAAAGTCCGGGACCGCTATGCCCGTGGTATTGTATCAGCACATCGGGGTGCTTCTCCTTAATGGTTCTGACAAGCTGTCCCAGCATACCCGGACGTCCGATGCCCGCCATATCCTTCAAGCAGATTTCAGGTGCCCCGGCTTCAATCAACCGGTCGGCAATACTGGCATAGTATTCCACCGTATGGACGGGAGAATACGTGATGCAGAGCGTAGCCTGCGGTATCATGCCCGCTTCCAGAGCATATTTGATAGAAGGAATTATATTCCGCGTCTCGTTCAATCCGCAGAAGATACGGGTAATGTCCACACCCTGGGCATGCTTCACCTTGTACATCAGCCGGCGCACATCTGCCGGAACGGGATACATGCGCAGTGCATTTAGCCCGCGGTCGAGCATATGCGTCTGTATGCCTGCTTCCCTAAAAGGTGCGGTAAAGGCGCGTACAGCCTTGTTGGGATTTTCACCATACAGAAGGTTTACCTGCTCAAAAGCTCCTCCGTTTGTTTCAACGCGTGCAAAACAACCCATTTCAACTATCAACGGAGCAATACGTACCAACTGGTCTACCCGGGGTTGATACTTACCGGACGACTGCCACATGTCCCGGTAAACAAGACTGAATTTAATTTCCTTTTTCATCATAGTCAATAATAAGAGATTTTCCTTCGGTTAACTTAACATATACAAATATAAAGGATTATTCTGACATATAGTCAAGAATAACCCTTAAAAATTCATCAGAAGCAATATGTTATATATCATATTGCTACTATCAAATTATTATCAGATGAAATCTTTCAATTCATCCTGCAACTTCTGGCGCGTAAAGAAGATGCGGCTTTTCACCGTTCCGAGCGGAAGGCCGAGGCGTTCGGCAATCTCGCGGTACTTGAAACCGGACACATGCATGGAGAAAGGGACTTTATAATCGCGTGGAAGGGCATTGACGATGCGATGCATTTCTTTCAGGTCGTAGGCACCCTCGGTACTGGCAAAACCAGAGTCCTGGGGCATGCTGAGGTGATACTGATTGTCCGTCTGGTCCACAAAAGTCTGTTCGCGAACTATTTTCCGGTAATTATTGATAAAGATGTTGCGCATAATGGTATACATCCAACCTCTGAAATTGGTGTCGGGTTCAAATTTGTCTTCGTTATCCAAAGCCTTGAGAGATGTCTCTTGCAACAAATCATTCGCTTCTTCCCGGTCGGCTGTCAACTTGTATGCAAAGCGAAGCAGTTCTTCTTGCACTGCAAGCAAATCTTTTCTAAAACTGTAAGTATTCATACTTTGCTCAATTTTTAAATAGTTAATAATGGTTTAGGTTTTACGATTGCAAGTATAAGGAAGATTTGAAGCCCCGGGGGACGGAATACGGTTTTTATTAGGGGTGTGTCTTATCCTGATATAGGTAGACACATTTACAAACTAATAAATGTGTTACTATT
>ERZ779974.748-NODE-748-length-13289-cov-1.65883_pt1 | contig 13289 bp, 11 predicted proteins | sample MGYA00511026_ERZ779974 | MGnify/ENA primary metagenome ERZ779974 (study PRJEB29588, sample SAMEA2153010) | human gut metagenome | biome: human gut; feature: human-associated habitat; material: faeces | place: Denmark | collected 2008/2010 ... | reverse complement strand
GTCAAATAATGTTGCCTTTGAATCTGAATTTTATCAAATATGAAGTTATCTGTAAAAAATGAAATCATTGCAAATATTATTGAAATACAAAGCACTTTTATATTTACTTTGTACTTTATAATTTGATACATAAAAAAATCTCCTAACACTCTAATAACAATACTCCTAAATTACACATTAGTTAATCTATTCCTCTAATCATAATAATAAACGTCATATTTTGTATCATAATTTTTTATGTTTCCATATTCTAAATATAAATAATTCTGCATCAAATCATGATATTATCCCTCAGCATTGAAACTATGACCTATAAATAAGTATACGCGGAAAACGCACAAAAACATCTTTACAAGGCGCACAATATTTTAAATTTGTTCATTTATAGTTTTATGTTGATTGGTATCATACAAAATATTCCTATAAAACAGCTAATACCAGATTTATTATATCTCTTTTTTGTATAACAATTGTTTAATAATCCTTTGTAATTTTAATGTAATTTTCCTTAAAATAAATACTACAAAAACCGCACCAATTACATCAACAAACATTAAAATTGTTTTTTCCGTTTGTAATTGAAAAACATTGAATTTTTCACATAGAATTAATATTATCAATAAATTAATTTGATGAAATCCTAAGAAAAAAAACGAATTTTTTCCTATATATTTCAACAGTCTATTCTTTTTTGTTCTATTAGCTACTCCAATCAAAAACAAACTGCCACTAACTGCTGCTACAAAAAACAACAAATAATTATCAAAATATCTGGAAACCATGTCCACCCTGTCATTTACCAGCCCAGAACATATATTGATTACAAATAAAATCAATAGTGTTTGTACCTTCATCATTCTGTCGATATTTAAAACATACCTTAAGCCTATTCCAACTAAAACAAATGGCACTGCAAAAAACACCAAATCTACATTCCAAGGCAAATCCACTCGAATATATCGATTATAGATTATTCCAATAGTAAACAACGACAAACCACACACGCTAATCCAAATTGGAGATCTATTAACCTTCATAATTATATAACATACAATCTCTGAAACCGCCAAAACGGTAACAAACCACAATGGTGTACAACTAATTTGAATTATAAAATCTTTTACTGAATACAAGTAAAAGAGGTTATCTCTTTCCCATAGCAAATTAGGTATAACCTGGTAAATACAAAGTCCTGCTGCATATACGAAATATGGTATGATCAAAGATTTTAACAGCTTGTAAAAAAAATCTTTACAGGATAATTTATATCTTGTAAATGTATATCCACTAAGGATAAAAAATAATGGCATGTGAAAGGAATAAATCCACTTGGCAATGTTTTCATTTAGCAGCCCCGTATGTGGGAATATTACTAATAACATGCCTATTCCTTTAACAGCATCTAACCACTCAATCCTGCCGCCATCATTATTTTGTACTACAATCTTGTCATTTATTTTCTTATACGGAATTTTGAATCCATCTGTTTTTATGATTCCCCATATGACCAGCAATAAGTACATACTATTATACAGTGAATAGTAATACATTGAATTTGCCGCTGGTGCCGTCAGAAAAACAATGAAAATTGTCGCAAAAACAACAATACTGGATAACCACAATTCTTTTCGCCTGCAATACACGCCATATACAAACAATACAAAAACCATTGCTAATGGAACAATTGCACTTCCAAGCATTATGCCAACCTTATAAACAAAACTTCCTCCCCACTCATAACCAATCAATTTCTGAACAAATTGACGCATTCCCTCATTGATTGGTTTTGTACCATTAAAAGACTCAAAGCCAAACTGACCTTCTGCCCCATTAACAAGCGACTCTATTTCAGTAATTGTAGATTTATTATAATTGATAGACGCCAACATTGTTTCCGCTCTGAATTTCAAGAAAAGCTGCGGGTTAAAATATACTAAATTACAGTATGCTTTTAGCATATTATTCCAATCTTCCTGAGAACAGTAAATGTTATCCCAAAATCCTTCCTTAAACCATGCTGCTCCTTCTACGCTTGCAGATATAGGTGACGCTTCTGAATTTTTTAAAGTGTCAACACTAAATACTTTATCTATATTTCCCAAATCTCTTTGTAAATTATCTGAACTCAGTTCTGATTTCATCATACATTCCAAAGGATTCATGATAGCTGATGCCAAATAATTCCGGTCACTAGGAATCGGCATTGAGACAACTCCCGCCATAATCAAACTACCAATCAAAAAAGTGACTGCATTTTTTTTCTGTTCAGAATGAAATAATTTAAATGCAATTAAAGGAATAAATAACAATAACCCATAACCTTCAGAACGGATATTCCAAATAAATCCATATAAAAGGACAAAATAAATCAGATTACAATCCTTGTTTTTCCATAGATTTATAAATTCCAGCACAGCCAGTCCATAAAAGAAACCAAAGAAAGCCGTTCTGTATGCCATCAACGACCAATATAGATTTGCCGGCAATAATAAAAACAAAATTAATAAATATGCCTTCTTTTTATTTTTAATCCACCCAGATACAATATAAAAGATTCTCCCCATAACAGAGGCAATAATGATAATCTGACAGATATTCACTCCCACTGGAAATGGAATTGCCATTAATGCAAATACAAAAAAACACTGCATGTAATATCCATGCCACCCACTTAGTTTCATTGTAGATGCCATGCTTAACATTTCCATATTATCCCACAGCCATATTCCAGGATATGTAAGAAATAAGAATACCATTAAAATTCCAAAACAAATCCCTGCAAACTTAACGGCCCCCCGGCCGTTCTGACACTCTCACTTCTTTTTATTGCATAAACTAATTTACAAATCAACTGTCCGATGCAGACAATCAATATCACATATATCAATTTAAGAGTCAAATAATGTTGCCTTTGAATCTGAATTTTATCAAATATGATGTTATCTGTAAAAAATGAAATCATTGCAAATACTATTGATAAACAAAGAATTTTTATATTTATTCTTTCTTTTAACATCTTGTACATTATTTACCTCCACTTATGTACTACTTTCATGCCACGTTTCTATTTTCTTTAATTATTTTTCATCATAAATTCTTTCTGTCTCTGAATCTGCTCACCAATATATTCATATAATTCATCACTAAGTCCCTTGATTCTCTTCTCTAAATATTCTTTGTTTTCATCCGTATAAGAAGCCTGCTGTCTGATCTGACTTCCTATATACTCGTACAGTTCATCGCTTAACGCCTTTATTCTGTTATTCAATCTATCTACTTCTTCTGACGACATTGGAAATTTTTCAGCTTCTGGTTTTACAGCTTCCTCTTCTCTATTTTGTCTCAGCTGTTCATTCTCTTCTTCCCGTCTTTTTATTCTTTCATCCATTTTAGATAATCTATAATTACATTCTTTTAATCTCTGTTCCAATTCGCTGGTTTTCATAAAATATTTACCTCCATATCATTGGTTTTATTTATTCTCATCTTCACCAAATATAGCTCTTGACATCCTGTATCTGCAGCTTATTCCTACTTTTGAGATTGTTGTTTTAATACCATCCTGCTCTAAACTCTCAATCGTTTTGGCAATTCTCTCATTATCTAAAACACTGTTTACACGCCGCAGTATCTGACCCATTTTCTGATTCGCTTTCCCCGGATAATATACCTGCCTCGTCTCCTGAACCACAACATCAGGCACACTTTTCTGCCTGCTCATATCCATTAATCTGTCAAATGCAAATCCGACATCAACATTTTTCACACAATCTTTCAGCCATTCATAGCCTTCCGGAATCCATTCAGCATTTTCAATCCATGTAATAACCGAATCATTATCTAATATCCGAAATAGTTCCGCCTTAATCTGACCATCTTCTCCATCATTTCTGGAATCAAACAACATATTCATACAACGAACTACATGTCCCACAGCATACTGGTAAAAAAAGGTAATATTCTCATCTTTCCACACACATTGCACACGTAAAAATTTTTCATATTCCTGCAGCAAAGAAACCTGATTCTGTAACATGTTGTCAGTGAATTTTTTCCCCATTGCAGATAGTAATAGAGAACGTCTGAAATAAATACAATTCTTTTTAATCGGGAAAAATATTGTAAGTTCAGTAAAAAATCTTCTCCCAGTTCCTTATCAAGTGGAAAACACAATCCGTACTTGTCAAAATATTCCCGTTTATATAATTTATTACATGGTCCTTCAAGCAGCACAGTATACAATAATATTCTTGAAAAATCACCCAGAAACTTTTCTCTCGAAAGTACACATTCTTTTCCAAGATACTGTGGCAGCCAGTCATTGGAACTGACAGGGCCGTTTCCTTCTAATACCATATAACGCATTCCACAGACTACCATATCAGCTTCATAGATATGCATTGTATCTACCAGTCGTTCCGTCATATTTTCTGTTATCACATCATCTGAATCAACAAACTGGATATACTCTCCTGTCGCCGACTCAATTCCACAGTTTCGCGCATTGCTGACTCCACCATTTGGGACATCCAGAACTTTAACTCTGTCATCAATTGCAGCATAGTTCTGGCATATGATAAGTGAATCATCCTTCGATCCATCATTAACCAAAATAATTTCTATATTTTTATATGTCTGTTTCAGTATCGATGTGATCGTATACCCAAGATATTGTTCTGCATTATACACTGGAACAATAATACTGACCTTCTCATTTTTCATTTTCTTTCACGCACACTCCTTGCCATACCATACTTCTCAAGCCCTTTTGACAAAAGTTTAAATTCCTCAATATACCACGGATCAACATCATGCTGTTGCAAATAGTCCACGTCTTTCCTTGCCTGTTCTACAAGTGCTTTTACTTTCGGTCCATTTACCTGTTGGCAATAGCATTGATAAATCCTGTCTAAGAGAACCCAGCAATAGATATCATTCATTTTTCTCTCTAATGACTTTATTCCATGTTTATCAAAGAAATCTACTCTCTCACGAAATGCCCAGCAAGCATCAAGATTTGCCTCTCTGAATTTTTCACCTGTAATACTGTCTGTTCGTCTTCTGTCATAGTTATAAAATGAAAAATCTATATATACTAACTTTCTGGCATTATACATATATTTATAGGTCGTATATTCATCTTCATGAAGTTTGCCTTTCGGATATCTGACATCCGCAATCACACTACGCTTATAAAGCTTATTCCACGCATTGGGTTTAAAGTAATGCCAGTCAAGCATTGCCTCCAACGCAAAAATATTATCGCCTTCTACCACATTTCCGGTACAGGCTGTTTCTTCAACAATACAGTCCGCATATAGATTTCGATAGCTGCATTCTGCAATATCAGCATCATATTTCAATAAAGTATGATATAATACCTCATACATCTTATCATCTATCCAGTCATCACTGTCAATAAAAGCTATGTACTCTCCGGCAGCCACCTCAATGCCTGCATTCCGTGCATCTGATAATCCACCATTTTCCTTATGGATCACCCGAATCCGCGAATCTTCCTGCGCATACCTGTCACACATCTCCCCACATGCATCCGGTGATCCATCATCTACAAGTATGATTTCCAAATTACGGTATGTCTGCTTTCGAATTGACTCTACACAACGATTTAAATAATTCTCTACCTTATAAATCGGAACAATAACACTAATTTTTCCTTCTTCCATTTTCATACTACTCCACTATTTATCCAAAAATTCTCCAATACATCTTCCCTAACGTTCTTCGAATTCCACTTCCCTGTGGAAATATTTTCATCAGCAGCTTTCTGGTTCTCTTAAATGCTCTTGCTTCAATTACTGTATCTACTGTCACATTCTGACCGCCGCCCTGATGCTGCATTCCACTTAAAATTTGCTCATAATATGGTGTTTTTCTCGCCATGTCCCAGAATACATATCCAAAATCTTCATCCGGTTTCATCCACGGCTTCAAAAATCCGGCATAATGAATAATATATGGATCTTTTCTCGCATTTTCATAGTCATCCAAAATATAATACGGTGCGTATTTAATCACTTTCTGCCAGCGGAAATGATCACAGTCAAAGATCATATTCCATTTCATATCCAGATAAGTTACCCTGTCTTTACATACCACATTCAGAATATCCTGATCTGAAAAACGGTAAATTCCTGTATCCGACATTTCGAGTAGTTTGTCCACTGTCACAACTTTACTCATCTCTGTAACATTAAACACAAGTACTCCCGCCTGAAAATATACAAACGGATTTTCGAGTCCCAGTGTATTTTTACAATACTGACGCATTTCTGAATTTTTCATATTGCACTGTCCTGCAAAATCAGGATCAAGTGCACCCGCAATCAGACTGTTTCCCATATCTGTATCGTAAAGTTCTGCTACATCATGACAGATGATCATATCACAATCCAGATATACTACTTTCGGATATACCTTTAGAATATCAAGGATCAGGAAACGGTAAAATGTTTCTGTTGTAATGTGCTGCTTTGCCTGCAAGACGTAGCCGGCGACCCTGCTGCTCACATTCACGAAAATAAATCTCACATTCGCTCTATTCAATCTGTCCGTAAACATTTTCTGGCTGTCAGCATTGATATCTGTATGGAATACATAAATCTCATACTTCCGGTCATGACTTGTATGTTCCACGATCGACTGTGCACAGGTATATAAAATCGGAACATATTTCTGGTTTGCTGCAAGTACTACCGGTACTACATCCCCATCTGTTGCCTGTGTAACTTCTGTCTCTGCATCTGCATTGTGAATCAATGCAATCTGCAACTCTCCCAGGCGGTACTTTCCCTGTTTTTTCAGGTACATATAATAGATACCCGCCAATCTTTCTCCTAAATGACCAGTCGTGCGGTATCCCTCTCTGGAATACTCGCTCATATCCGCACGCTTTTCAAATTCTTCTAACACATCAAAAAGAATTTTCGAATAATCCTCAAAAAGTTCTTTTTTGGCAATAAACATGTTGCATGGATAAAACGTATGACCTTCAAAAAGTTCTCTGGCTGTCTCACTCAGATATGAATACTTTTCATCTATGATTTTTAAAAATAACTCTGCATCCTCGATATGTAACTCCGGTGCCTTTTTATAATGCTCATAAACGCTCTTTGCATTCATATCAGAAGTAGGTACACCTTTGGCAATCAAGAAATCATACTTTTCAATATAATCCTGCACTGCTTTTTCATGCAATGCCAGTTCATCCATTGCCTTCTGATCCAGGAAATCATATTCAATCGTTCCCCATGATGTCTCTTTGATCTTTTTTTCACTAAAAGAGAAAAATCGTCGGTAATGGCAAAATCCATAGTAATCTGCCTGCATGTTTTTCCATGCCCAGTACTGAGTTGTAAGTTCACAATATGATTTATTCAAAGACGAAATATTGTCCCCTTGATTATCCTGATACACACCTTCCGGTACTTCTTTCGTCTGAAAATCACTTCCTGCAATCACATTATAAAATAACGAATTATTAACACGCATCGTATCACGGTTTGGGGTATGTGTCACAAAAATCTTAATATCACTCATTTTTATTTTAACTCCTCAATTTTATCTAATGCCGCTTCGATCACTTTGTCCATATCATAGTATTTATAATTACCAAGTCTTCCGCCAAAAATGACATTGTTCTCACTCTCGGCAAGCTGGCGGGATTATTTTTCTCGTTATTTACCGGATAATAAGGTTCATCTCCCTTATGCCACTCACTCGAGTACTCTTTGGAAATAATTGTAACAGGCTGTTTTCCATATTCAAAATGTTTATGTTCGATGATTCTCGTATATGGAACTTCTCTGTCTGTGTAATTCACGACAGCATTTCCCTGATAATTTTCCATCTCATAACGTTCCTGCTCAAATCGGACGGAACGATACTCTAAGACACCCAGTTTATAGTCATAATATTCATCGATCATTCCTGTATACAGAACTTTATCTGCGACCTGTCCGTTCTTTGCAGTAAACTCTTTATAATCTGTATTAAGTAATACCTCTGTTCCCTCTAACATTTTTTCAATGATGGCTGTGTATCCACCGATCGGGATTCCCTGATAGCGGTCATTAAAATAATTGTTGTCATAAGTAAAACGTAACGGCAGACGTTTGATGATAAAAGCCGGCAGGTCTTTGCAGTCTCTTCCCCACTGTTTTTCCGTATATCCCTTGATCAGTTTTTCATAGACATCACGTCCGACAAGGGATAATGCCTGTTCTTCGAGGTTTTTCGGTTCCGTAATATTTAAATCTGCGATCTGTAACTGAATGATGTCTTTTGCTTCCTGTGGTGTAACAATCCCCCACATTTTGCTGAATGTATTCATATTAAACGGAAGATTGTATAATTCGTCTTTATATCTGGCAATCGGTGAATTAATGTAATTATTAAACTCTGCAAACTGGTTAATATATTCCCACACTTTTTTATTTGAAGTATGAAAAATATGCGCACCATATTTATGTACATTAATATCATCTATCTTTTCACAGTAGATATTTCCACCAATATGGTTTCTCTTATCAATAACCAGACACTTTTTCCCTCTCTTTTTCATTTCATAGGCAAAAACTGCTCCATAAAGCCCACTTCCTGCAATCAGATAATCATACTTCATAACTTTTTCTTCTCCTGTCTATTTTAATTTCCAATATAGGTTTCCAACTGTCCGCCGTATCCAGCTTCCCTGTGGCAAAATTTTTTTTGCCGCTTTCCTAAGTACGTCAACCACTGCTTTCCCCGGATGTATCTTTTCTTTTGCCTGTCCGCACATATCATAGAGCAGTTCTTCATAATAAGGGGTTTTTCGTGCCACCTTCCAGAATTCCTTTGCAAAATCATCTTTTGGATTTTTCCAGGGCTTTGCCGCACCTGCATAATGGATGATATATGGATCCTTTCTGGCATTCTCATAAGCATCCATAACATAATAAGGTGCCGATTTGATCACATGCTGCCAGCGATATTTATTACAGTCTGTCAAAACATTCCACTGCATATTCAGATAAGTAACTTTACCCTCACATACGATATTCAAAATATCCTGGTCGGAATATTTGTAAATTCCAGTATCTGACATTTCAAATAATTTTTGAACACTAATCTTATCTGCTATTTGCCCCATATGGAACACTAATACACCAGCCTGAAAATAAGCAAGAGGATCCTTTAATTTTAAGACGTCTCTGCAATAAGCAAGTGTGTCAGCATTCGCTCCGTTACATTGTCCTGCGAAATCCGGATCAATCACTGCTGCCAACATATTATCACCGAGTTTAACATCATATAGCTCTGCGATATCACGCCGGATGATCATGTCACAATCCAAGTATACCACTTTCGGATACATCTTTAAAATATCAAGAATCAGAAAACGATAAAATGTTTCCGTGGAAATATGTTCTTTCGCTTTTAACTGATATCCAGCCACCCGGCTCCTTACATTAACAAAAGAAACATCGAAATTTTTCTTTTTAAGTTTTCTTATTTCATTTTGGCTTTCCGGCTCAATATCAGTATGAAAAATATATATTTTATAATCTCTTTGTTCCGATATATGGTCTGCAATCGACTGCAGACATGTATATAAAATTGGAACATATCCTTGATTGGCAGCTAACACAACCGGTATTTCATCGTCTTCTGACACACTGATTTTTGAAGTACCTTCATTTTGTTCAATCTGTGCCATCTGCAGCTGTCCCAGACGATATCCGCCTTTTTGTTTCAGATATTCAAAAAAGATTCCCGTCATGCGTTCCCCTAAATGCCCCGGTGTGCGCAAACCTTCTCTGGAATATCTGCTCATATCACATCTCTGTTCAAATTCATCCAGAATATCAAACAGCATCTTAGAATACTGAAAGAATAATTCTTTATTCATAATAAACATATTGCATGGGTAAAAGATTTTCCCATGCACATATTTTTCAGCCACGTCATTCAGTTCGGGATATTTTTCACGAATAATAGAAAGAAAAAGATCTAAATCTTCTATATGGAGTTCCGGTGCATTCTTATAATGCTGATACACAGACTTCGCCTGTAATGCATTTACCGGAATCCCTTTTGCAATCAGAAAATCATACTGCTCAATCGTCTGTCTCATGGATGCTTCATCCATACAAAGTTCCTGTTTCACGTTTTCACTCAAAACCGGGTAAATCAGGCAGCCACAATCAGCTTCCTGCAGATTCACTTTGGAAAAGGAAAAATATCTGCGGTAATGGCAAAAACCATAATAATCTGCAGTTTGATTTTTCCACGCCCAATATTGTGTCGTCAGTTCACAATAAGATTTGTTCTTAAATGAAATATTGTCCCCCTCATTATCCAAAAGCATTCCTTCCGGAACTGACTGAGTCAGAAAGGCACTTCCTGCTATTACATTATACATCAGTGGATGCTCTATTCTCACTGTATTGCGATTTGGCGTATGGGTTACAAATAATTTTATCTCACTCATAGAATCCTCTTATCATTCTTCGTTTAGAAATTCATATATGCATCACAAATTGTATCAGCATCACCACACATTTTCACATGTCCTTTGTCAAGCCACAATGCATGATCACATAAATTCTGTACAGATGTTATAGAATGTGACACATATAATAATGTTGTTCCTGTTTCTAACATATGTTTCATACGTTTTTCGCATTTTTCCTGAAACTTATAATCTCCTACGGATAATACCTCGTCACAGATCAGGATATCCGGCTGAACCATCGTTGCCACAGCAAATCCAAGTCTTGCCGCCATACCGGAAGAGTAATTCTTGATCGGCATATCCAGAAAATCCCATAATTCAGCAAAATCAATGATTTCCTCAAACTGCTCTTTCATAAAACTCTCTGAGTACCCCAACAGTGTTCCATTCAGCAGAACATTCTCGCGGGCAGTCAGTTCACCGTCAAATCCGGCTCCCAACTCAATCAGAGGTGCGATCGTTCCCGAAAGGCTCACACTGCCCTTATACGGTTTTAAGATACCACAGATCAGCTTTAACAATGTGGATTTTCCGGAACCATTCGTTCCTACGATTCCCCATGCTTCCCCTTTCCGAACCTGAAGGCTTACATTCTGTAGGGCAAGGAATTCCTGAAACATCAGTTCTTTTTTTACCATTTTTATTACATATTCTTTTAAATTATTGACCTGCTGTGATGCACGGTTAAAACGCACTGTTACATCCGACACATCAATAACAATATTCTTGTCATCCATCTTCATTCTCCTAGATATATAAAATAAAATCGTCCTGTTTTCTTATAAATGCCCATGATCCAACAATCAGAAAGACAAATGCTATCGCAAATCCGTATACCACATCTCCTGCAGCCGGTAATGTCTGATGAAGTGATATCGTACGGAACTGTGTGATATACTGATACATAGGATTAAAAATTTTAATTGCTTTCTGCACTGATTCCGGTAACTGTTCCATCGGATAGAAAATAGGTGTCAAATACATCCATGCCGTTGTCAGTACATTATAAATATACTGTATATCTCTGAAGAATACAGCTGCCTCCGCCAAAAACAAGCCAAGACCAAGGCTGAAAATATATACTTCCATTAAAATAACCGGGAAAAAAAGCATTGCCCATGAGAACTGTACCTTAGTAATAACAAATACAATAATCATAGCTCCCAGAGAAAAGACTAAGTTGACCAAAGAACTCGTAACCTTAGATAAGGTAAACACATATTTAGGAACATAAACCTTTTTCAATAATGGTCCATTTCCTGTAATGGAAAAGATCGCCTGATTTGTTGCTTCTGTCATAAATGTAAACAACGTCTGTCCAATGATAAGATATGCAGAATAATTGTCTATATTAAAACGGAACATTTTGGAAAATACTAAATACATAACGACCATAACCATTAATGGATTTAATACGCTCCATACATATCCCAGAAAACTTCTTCTATACTTTAACTTTATATCTTTCGTTACCAGCTGTTTGATCAGATATCTGTAATTATACAACACCTGACATCTTGTTTTCATTTTATTCATTACTCGCTCTGATTCCTCTTTTCTTCCTATATTTTTCATATAAAACTGCTATATTATAACATAACTTATTTTAAATTCCAATAGTTGCCTTTACATTTACTTTTGTCTGTTTATAATCATCTTGCGTCTCAAAAACTTAATTTCACCAAATACAATCATCACAATATAAAATGTAAAAGAAATCTTTTTTTTTCTTCTCAATATCTGAAAATTTCTTTTTCGCCCACAATGCATCTCTTTCAAATGAGACGACAATCCACTCTGCCCATAATATTTCCGTCCAATACCATAATCAACCAGTTTCTTGGGTAAATAATACACCTGGTTCCATTCAAAAAAACGCTGGTAATAATTCATATCTTCACAGTACTGCATAGACTCATCAAAATATCCGGCATCTTTTACTCTTGCCCTGCGTATCACAACGGTTGAGGTAAATATAACGCTCTTTGTGCAATATTCTTTCAGCGATAACCGATGTAACAAATAATCTTTTCGCAGAAAAATTCTTAAAGGTCCTTCTTCCAGCCCGCCACAGAGCAGGTCGATCTGTGGATTTTCTTTTAAATTTTTTTCCTGCCATTCTAATTTTTCAGGCGCCCAGCAGTCATCCGAATCCAAAAATGCCAGATAATCTGCTGTTGCCATACGGATTCCCGCATTTCTTGCAGCCGCCACACCAGCGTTTTGCTGATTATATAAAATAATGTTCAGATTGCAGCTTTCACGTTTTTTATACTGCTCCACTTTATCTGCCGTAGCATCTGCAGATCCATCATTAATTACGATCACTTCCCGGATGAGTTCCGGTTTTGTCTGATTCCGCAGCGAATCTAATGCCTTTTCTATCGTATTTTCACTATTATACGCCGGAATAATAACACGGACCATACCCCTCACCTCCGGTATACTTTTCTCATAATCTCATCCACAGTTTCTTCACTGAACTGTCTGATTTTCTGCCGGTTCTGTTCGCCCATCTTTTTTAGTTGTTCCGGTTTATTTCTTTTATTTTCAAATATTTTTTCAAACGCTTCCCCATATGCCCCAGCTTCTTCCGGTGCTGCCAGACAGCCTCCCACACCATCTTCGATCAGGTCAACATTTCCCCTGATCCTGCTGCACACAACAGGTAAACCTTCCGCCATTGCTTCCATCAATGCAACGGATAATCCCTCTCTGAACGACGACAAAACAAAGCAATCCGCGCACTGTAGAATTTCATGTACATCACTGC
>ERZ779974.743-NODE-743-length-13346-cov-3.58792_pt1 | contig 13346 bp, 10 predicted proteins | sample MGYA00511026_ERZ779974 | MGnify/ENA primary metagenome ERZ779974 (study PRJEB29588, sample SAMEA2153010) | human gut metagenome | biome: human gut; feature: human-associated habitat; material: faeces | place: Denmark | collected 2008/2010 ... | reverse complement strand
ACCCCGCCCCGGCAGGTGAACGATCTGTCTGCGCTGAGCGGCCTGCTGGGGCAGCGGCTGCGCATCTCGCCCAGCCAGCTGGAAAAATACTATACCTGCCGTTACGGCTATTTTTTGCAGTATGTGCTGGGCCTGAAGCCCCGCAGACGGGCCGAGCTTTCTGCCGACCAGAGCGGCACCCTGATGCACTGGGTGCTGCAGATGGCGCTGGACCCGCACCCGGATGCGGATAATCCCTGCGCCGGGCTGGCCCCATTTCTGGAGCTGGACGATGATGCCATGGCAGAGCTTGCCAGCCTGCTGGTGGATAAATATGCAAAGCGTTATCTGCCGGAGGATACAGCCCGGTTCGCCTATCTGCTCTCGCGGCTCAAAAAAAGCATGACAAGCCTTTTGTGCTACCTGCGGGACGAACAGAAGCAGTCCTGCTTCCACCCGGCAGCCTGTGAGCTGCGCATCGGCTCCGGGGAGGACGCCGTGCCCGGGCAGGTGTATCATCTCTCGGACGGGCGCACCGTGCAGCTGGTGGGCACGGTGGACCGTGCCGACGAGTGGGTGGAGGAAAACGGCACCCGCTGGGTGCGGGTGGTGGACTATAAGACCGGCACCAAAAAACTGAACCTGAAAGAGGTATACTGCGGGCTGGACTGCCAGATGCTTTTGTATCTGTTCAGCCTGACGCGGGATAAGAGTGGCCGCTTTACCGGTGCGGAACCGGCAGGCGTGCTGTATCTGCTGGCAGACCCGGCCCCCAAGACCACCAACCGCCAGCAGGCACAGCAGGACGTGCAGTACGAGCTGGACGGCCTTGTGCGGGACGAGCAGAAGGTGTTCGATGCCATGGATGCGGATGAGACGGGCCGCTACCTGCCCTTTGGCTACCGCAACGGTGTACCCAGCCCCAGCCAGAAGGATAAGCGTGCCGATATTGCAAAGCTCAACCGCATCCAGCTGCATCTGGATGACCTTGTAACGCAGATGGGCAGCCAGCTCTACAGCGGCCGCATTGAAGCGGAACCGCTGGTGGCCGGGGCAGGCAGGAACCCCTGCGTCTGGTGCGACTACAGCTTTATCTGCTGCCACGAGACCGGCATCGGCGAGCGGGCACTGGAAGCCCCGGCCAAGCCCTTTGAGCCGGAAGAGACCGAGAACGAGAAGGAAGGTGAGCAGGCATGAGTGAACCCAAATGGACCCCGGCCCAGCGCGCTGCTATTGAGGACCGGGGTGGTGCGCTGCTAGTGAGCGCAGCGGCGGGCAGCGGCAAAACAGCCGTGCTGACCGAACGCGCCGTGCGGCTCATCACCGATCCGGACCACCCGGTGGATGCGGACAAACTGCTCATCGTCACCTTTACCAATGCGGCGGCGGCAGAGCTGCGGGCACGCATCGGGCAGGCACTGCTGCGGCTCAGCCAGCAGCAGCCCCACAACACGAGCCTGCGCCGCCAGCGGATGCTTTTGCAGCGCGCACCCATCTGCACCATTGACGCGTTCTGTCTGGACCTGCTGCACAAGCACTTTCAGGCACTGGACATCCCGCCGGATTTTGCCCCGGCAGATCCCGGCAGCGTGGAGGTGCTGCGGGCTTCGGCGCTGGCCGAAACGCTGGAAAATGCCTACCGCGACCCGGACTTCTGTGCCTTTGCCGACCTTTACGGAAAGGGCCGCACCGATCAGGCCGCAGGCAATACCATCCTGCATGTGTACGATTTTCTGCGCGCTCTGCCGGACTACGACCGCAGGCTGGACGAATATCTGACACCATGGCAGCGGGAAAACGGCTTTGCTTTTACCTGCTGGCATGACCTGCTGCTGGCGGAAGCGGCCCGCTGCGCAAAGGCCGCGCGGGAACTGCTGACGGCAGCACTGGCAGACTGTAAGGAAGATTTTGTCCTTGCACAGGCACAGGCCGAGGAAAAAGGCAAGACCGCTGCTTCCAAGGCAAAGGCCGTAGCCGGTGTCAACGATAAATTTGCAGAGCCGCTCTCCCGGCTGGAAAGCGCCGCCGCCCTGCTGGGCGAGGTGGAACGGCTGGCTGCGGCAGGGCAGTGGACACCGCTGTACGATAAGCTGACACCCTATGTGCTGGGCATGGAGGAGATACCCGGCTTCAGGGGCATGAAAAAACGGCTGACCGGCGATCATAAGGCGGCGGTCAGGACCCGCGCAGACGAAGCCGCCAAGCTGTTTGAGCACATTACGGAGCTTGTCTCCTGCAGCGAGGAGGAAGCCGAAGCGGACCGCAGAGCGGCCCTGCCCCGGCTGCGGGCGCTGTTTGCCGCCGTGCGGGATTTTGATGCCCGCTTCTCGGCAAAGAAAAAGGAGCGCAAGCTGCTGGAATTCAGCGATTTTGAGCATCAGGCCCTGCGGCTGCTGCGCACACCGGATGGCGTGTGCACCCCGCTGTGCCAGAGCATCCGGCAGAGCTATGCCGCCGTGATGGTGGACGAATATCAGGACACGAACGCTTTGCAGGATGCCATTTACCGCTGTCTTGCTTCCCCGGCGGGGGATGACCTGTTTCTTGTGGGCGACCTGAAGCAGAGCATCTACCGCTTCCGTCAGGCCGACCCCAGCATCTTCCGGGCTAAGCTGAACGCATGGGCACCGTTGCCCAGCGGCACTGCCCGCCCCCGCCCGGAGGAGGGTACGGCAGGCGGAAACGCTCTGCTGGCGCTGGATGCGAACTTCCGCTCCGCCCCGCAGGTGGTGGCAGGCATCAACTTTATCTTTGAACAGCTCATGACTCCCCGCCGGCCAGCGGCTGGTGTGCGGTGCACCCGGCGACTACGCAGGCAGCGTGGAAGCGCACTTCCTGCCCGACGACACCGCTGAGACCGACGCGGCGTGGATCGCCCAGCGCGTTGAAGAACTGGTGAAAAACGGCGAACCAGTGCGGGACGGCAGCTCCACCCGCCCGGTGCAGTACGAGGATTGCTGCATCCTGCTGGCGGCGCGCGGCGACTTCCTCGCTTATGAGGAAGCGCTCACGGCCCGGGGCATCCCGGTGTATGCGGATGCGCGCGAAAACTTGATGGAAGCAGCGCACATCCGGCCGCTGATCTCGCTTTTGAAGGTCATCGACAATCCGGCGCAGGATATCTACCTTGCCGCCGCCATGCTGGGGCCGATGTTCGGCTTTACGGACGACGACCTTGTACGCCTGCGTGCCCAGAGCGCCGCAATGCAGAAAAAGGCGCAGGAGGAACAGGGCGCGAAAGAAACGGGCAAAAGGGCTTCCCCCATGAGTCTGTACGGCGCAGTGCTGCAGGTGGTGCAGAATGGTGATGAAACACCGTTCACCCGAAAGGTGAAAGACTTTTATGACCGACTCGCCGCACTGCGGCGCATGGCCCGCAGTGCCCCGGCAGAACAGCTGCTGGAAGAGATCTTTGTCTCCACCGGCTATCTTGCTGCGCTGGGCGTACTGGAAAACGGTGCGCACCGCCGGGAAGATGCCCGGCGTTTTGCGGCTTTCTGTGCACAGACCGGTGCAAACGGCATCTCGGCGCTGGTGCGTGCCATCGACGCGGCGGCGCAGGCCGGTTCTACCGGGCAGGACACTGTGCCCGGCGGTGCGCGGCCTGGCTGTGTGACCATCATGACCATCCACCGCTCCAAGGGTCTGCAGTTCCCGGTGGTGTTCGTGGGCGACACGGCCCGGCACTTCAACCTGAGCGACACTTACCAGCCGGTGCTGCTGCACCGGGAATACGGCGCGGGCCTGCGCCTGCGCCCGGAACAGGGCGAGAGCATGTACAAGACTGCAGCCTACGCTGCTCTTGCCAGCGTCCATGCACAGGAAACGCGCAGCGAGCAGATGCGCCTTTTATATGTGGCGCTCACCCGTGCACAGGATAAGCTGATCCTCACGGTGCCGCTGGGCATGACCAAGACCGGCAATCCCTTTGCCAAGGCGGCAGCATTCCTTGCTGCGGGCGCGGGAGAAACGCTGACCCAGCGGGCGGGCAGCTTTGCCGACTGGCTGCGTGCAGCGCTGCTGGTGCATCCTTTCGGCGGGCCGCTGCGGCGGCTGGCAGGAGATCTGGAACTGCCCTTTGTGTTTACGGAAAGCGAGATCATGGTCACGGTGCAGGAAGTTCAGACGGAGCCGGGAACACCGGAACAGGAACCGGAAGCGGCAGAGCCTGTCCCGGCAGACCCGGCATTGGTGGCTCAGCTGCAGGAGGGCTTTGCATGGCGATATCCGGCGGCAAAACTGGCTGCGGTGCCCGCCAAGGTCAGCGTGACCAGCATCGTGCACAAGGCCGAGCAGACCACGCTGGAACGCCCTGCCTTTCTCTCCAAGGACGGACTGACCGCCGCCGAGATGGGCACGGCTCTGCACGCTTTTCTGGAACATGCGGACTTTGCCTCCCTTGCTGCTGCCAAAGCGGCGGGCACGCTGGAGGAAGCCATTCTGACCGAGCGTCAGCGGCAGGTGGACAGGCAGCTTGTGGCCCCGGAGATCGCGGAAAAGCTGGATGTGAGCCGGATTCGCCGCTTTGTGGAAGGCGAAGCCTTTGCAAAGATCTGCGCAGCCGAAAAGGTGCTGCGGGAGCTGGCCTTCATCACGGCGCTGCCCGCGTCGGCCGTGCTGACGGCACAGGGAGCTTCCGCGCAGGAAGCCGCTGCCGTGCAGGATGAGCAGGTGCTGGTGCAGGGCATTGCAGACCTTGTGCTGGTGTTCCCGGATCATCTGGAACTGCTGGATTACAAGACCGACCGCCGCAAGACCGAAGCGGACTTCCTGAGCGCCTACCGCCCGCAGCTGAACCTCTATGCCCTTGCCATCGATAAGCGCTTTGCACCGAAGAAGGTAACGTATAAGGGCATCTACTCGCTGGAGCTGGGGAGGCTGATCGAAGCATAAGGAAAACGGGCTCGCCCTCTCAGTCTCGCATTTGCTCGACAGATTCCCCTTTTTGTCGCTGCGCGACATCTTCCCCCGGACCGGGGGAAGTCTTTCCTCAAAGGGGGGAGCCCTTGGCAAAACCGCAAACTTTGTATGGACTGCCAAAGCCTCTCACTTTGGGAGAGGTGGCATTGCGTAAGCAATGACGGAGAGGGCGAGGACGCTATCGGAAACTTACTTCTTTTTCAAAAGTCATATTTTTCCCGCAAAACGCATAAAAAGTGCTTGACAGCGTTTTCTGCCTGTGGTAAAATAGCCGAGTAAAGAAAGCAGCTACGGCCTGTGCCGCGCTCGCCTTGCGAGGGAAAGATCCCCCGGGCTATACCTGAAGGCAGTTCATTATGAGTGGACTGTGGCTTTGAGTGAATTTTTGCGCGGCTGTCCTGAAAATGGGCGGCCGCGTTTTCTATGCCAAATATTGCAACAAAATGGATTTTGTTTGGAGGTGCATTCATTATCGCTACCGCTGGAAAGTCGAAGGAACTGGAGATCAACGGTCAGATCCGTGACCGTGAGGTCCGTCTGATCGGTGCAGACGGCGAGCAGAAGGGCGTTGTGTCCATTCAGGTGGCCATGCGCGCTGCTGAAGATGCTGGTCTGGATCTGGTCAAGATCGCACCGCAGGCTGTTCCGCCTGTGTGCAAGGTGCTGGATTACGGCAAGTACCGTTTTGAACAGCAGAAGAAGGAGAAGGAAGCCAAGAAGAACCAGAAGGTGGTCGAAGTTAAAGAGACCCGCCTTTCGCTCAACATTGACACCAACGACTTCAATACCAAGCTGAACCAGACTGCCAAGTTCCTGGCAGCTGGCCACAAGGTTAAGGTTTCGATCCGCTTCCGCGGCCGTGAAATGGCGCACAGTGCTCTGGGCGCAGACGTGCTGAAACGTTTTGCCGAGGCTCTGCCTCAGGCATCCACCGATAAGCCGCCGGTGCTCGAGGGCCGCACGATGTCCATTCTGCTGATCCCGAAACCCAATAAGGACTAATTTTAGGAGGAAACTAAAATGGCTAAGATGAAACTGAAGACGCACTCCGGCGCTAAGAAGCGCTTTAAGCTGACCAAGAACGGCAAGATCAAGCGCGGCCATGCATTCCGCAGCCACATCCTGACCAAGAAGACCACCAAGCTGACCCGTGGTTACCGTCAGCCCAGCTACGTTGATAAGACCAACGCAGCTACCATCAAGAGCATGCTGCCCTACGCCTAAGAGCGAGCCGCAGGCAAACACATTCTATTGAGACAACTAAAGGAGATATAAAAAATGGCACGTATCAAGGGCGCAACCATGACTCACAAACGTCGTAAGAAGATGCTGAAGCTGGCCAAGGGCTTCTACGGCTGCAAGAGCAAGCACTTTAAGATGGCCAAGCAGCAGGTCATGAAGAGCGGCAACTACGCTCTGGCTGGCCGCCGCATGAAGAAGCGTCAGTTCCGCAACCTGTGGATCTGCCGCATCAACAACGCAGTTCGTCCTCTGGGCATGAACTACTCCACCTTCATGGCTGGTCTGAAGAAGGCTGGCATCGAGCTGAACCGCAAGATGCTGTCTGAGATGGCTATTAACGATCCCAAGAGCTTTGCAGCTCTGGTCGAGACCGTCAAGAACGCCTGATTAGGAACTTGAATCGTGACGCCCGCGCGTATACGCGGGCGTCCGTTTTGTATCCGGGGTTCTTACGGCAGGGGAACATGTTTTTCAGGGCAGCGCCCTGCCGCAGGAACGCTTTGTGGCAGACGCTGCCCTTTTTGCATTTTTTGAACAAGACGGCAGACTACTTTTTGAACGACAGTACAGCGAAAGGTTGAATACACACGATGGACGAAAAAATCACCAGCCGGGAAAACGCAAAGATCAAATACGCCTGCCGCCTTTCTTCCAGCGCGGCATTCCGCCGCAGCGAGGGCCGCTTTCTGGCCGAGGGCCGCAAGCTCTGCCCGGAGCTTGCCCGCGGTGCGCAGCTGGAGACCTTATTTTATACGGAGAGCGCTATGGCAAAGTGCCCGGAGCTTGCCGGGCTGCCCGGTGAACACTACCTTGTGGAAGACCATGTGGCCGATAAGCTGGCCGATGTGGGCACCCATCAGGGAGTGTTCGGCGTGTTCCGCACCCCGGTGCACACACTGGACGAAGTGAAGGCCGGCGGGCGGTATCTGGCGCTGGAACGGGTGCAGGACCCCGGCAATGTGGGCACCCTGCTGCGCTCTGCTGCGGCCTTTGGCTTTGACGGTGTGATCCTGAGCGACGGCTGTGCCAGTGTGTATGCCCCCAAGACCCTGCGCGCTTCCATGGGAGCCGCTGTGCGCATCCCGGTGATCGAAGCCGGTGCCATGCCCGATGCCATCACCCAGCTGCGCGCAAAGGGGATCACCTGCCTTGCGGCTGCGCTGTACAAGTCCCAGCCGCTGAGCGCGGCGCAGGCAAGCTGCCCCGGCGGCGTCTGCGTCGTCATCGGCAGCGAGGGTCAGGGCCTGACCGATGAGACCATTGCTGCCTGCAGCAGCACGGTGCGCATCCCCATGACCGACCGGGTGGAAAGCCTGAATGCCGGCATTGCGGGCAGCATCCTGCTGTGGCATTTCCGGGAGGAAAGCCTATGAGCGGCCTTGCAGGGCAGACCAGCCTTTTCCCGCCGGAGCCTGCCCCGGATCCGCTGCTGTGCTGGCTGTGGCTGGCCCATGTGCTTGGCCCGGCCAGCGTTCACGCGGGCCGTGTGCTGGATGCCTTTGGCGGTGCACAGGAAGCATGGGAAGCCCGCGATACGGCAGAATTTCGTCTTGCAGCGGGAGAGGCAGCAGCTCTGCGGGCGCAGCAGCTGGCCCCGGAACAGTACCACCCGCTGGTGATGCGGTGCGATGATCTGGGTGTGCGCATCCTGCCGTTTGACGATCCGGACTATCCGCTGGCGTTTTCCCGCATCCCGGATATGCCGCTGGTGCTCTACTGCACCGGCGATCCGCTCTGGCTCAACGAGCCGGGCGCGGTGGGCATCGTGGGCAGCCGCAAGCCTACCGAATACGGCCTGAACGCAGCGGCGGACATTGGCGGGGAACTGGCCCAAAGCGGCGCTTTGATCGTCAGCGGCCTTGCGGACGGGCTGGACAGCGCCGGGCACCGCGCTGCTGTCAAAAACAACTGCCCTACCATTGCTGTGATGGGCGTGCCCATCGACCGCACCTATCCTGCGGCCAATGTGGTGCTGCGGCACAAGATCGAGCAGAAGGGCTGCGTGATCAGTGAGTACCCGCCCCGCAGTGAGGGCGTTGGCCCAAATGGATTTTTGCAGCGCAACCGGCTCATTGCGGCGCTCAGCTCTGCATTGCTGGTGGTGGAAGCGCAGGAAAAAAGCGGCACCATGTCCACCGTGTCTCACGCCGAACGCTATGGCAAGCCGGTGTTCGCGGTGCCAGGCAGCATCTACTCGCCCAATTCCGCAGGCACAAACGGCCTTTTGCGGGACGGCAGAGCACGTGCCGTGTGTTCTGCTGCTGACCTGCTTGGCCCGCTGGGCCTGCACCGGCAGAGCGCAGCGGCGGTGACGGCAAAGCAGCCGGAGCCTCTGAGCGAGAACGAGCGGAAGGTGCTTTCCTGCATCGGGCCGCAGCCCCTTGGCATTGAGGAGCTTTGCGTGCGCAGCGGCCTGCCTACAGCGATGCTGCTGGGCACCCTGATGAAGCTGGAGCTTTCCGGCCGGGTGCTGTGCATGCCGGGCAAGCGGTATGTGATAAAATAGTATAATTTCTGCTGGCGCAGCACACAACAGCTGTGGTATGATATAAAAATAGAGAATCCCGTACTGTGCAGTTGCACGGTGCGTTCCTGATAGAGAAGAAAGAAAATTTGAAATGGGAGTAAACTCGAATGGCGAAACTGGTTATCGTGGAGTCGCCTGCTAAGGCGAAAACCATTGGCAAGTATCTGGGCGATGATTACGAGGTCACCGCAAGCATGGGCCATATCCGTGACCTGCCCGCTTCCCAGCTGGGCATCGATGTGGAGCACGGCTATGCCCCACAGTACATCAGCATCAAAGGCAAGGAAAAGCTCATCAAGGAATTGAAGAGCAAGGCCAAACACGCAGACGGCGTGCTGCTGGCAACCGACCCGGACCGTGAGGGCGAAGCCATCAGCTGGCATCTGGCAAACATTCTGGGGCTGGACCCCCACGAGCCGAACCGTGTGACCTTTGACGAGATCACCAAAAAGGGCGTGAAGGAGGGCATGGCCCATCCCCGCGCCATCGACGAAGATCTGTTCAACGCACAGCAGGCCCGCCGTGTGCTGGACCGTCTGGTGGGCTACAAGCTCAGCCCGTTCCTCTGGCGCAAGGTGCGCCGGGGCCTTTCCGCAGGCCGCGTGCAGAGCGTGGCCGTGCGCCTGATCGATGACCGCGAAAAGGAGATCGAGAGCTTCAAGCCCGACGAATACTGGAACGTGGATGCCACCCTCGGCGCAGGCCACAAGAGTTTTACCGCCCGGCTGGCCACCGATGCCAGCGGCAAAAAGCTGCTGCCCAAAAGCGAAGCCGAGGCCCGCGCCATTGAAAAGGGTCTGGAAGGGGCCGAGTACGTGGTGGCAGAGCTGAAAAAGGGCAAGCGGGCAAAGCAGCCCACTCCGGCCTTCATCACCAGTACCCTGCAGCAGGAGGCATCCCGCCGCTTGGGCTTTACGGCCACCCGCACCATGCGCGCTGCCCAGACCCTGTACGAAGGCGTGGACATTGCAGGCCACGGCACCATGGGTCTGATCACCTACATGCGTACCGACAGCCTGCGCATCTCGGATGAAGCCGTTGCCGCCGCAAAGGAATATATCGCAGGGGCCTACGGTGAAGCCTATATCTGCCCCTACAAGCGCACATGGAAGACCAAGAGCGCCACTGCCGCACAGGATGCCCACGAGGCCATCCGTCCCTCGGTGCCGTCCCTGACACCGGACGAGGTGGACAAGAGCATCAGCGGCGACACAGCAAAGCTCTACCGCATGATCTGGAGCCGCTTCATGGCCAGCCAGATGGCAGACTGCCAGCAGGACACCGTGTCCGTCACGGTCAGCGCGGCGGACTACCGTTTCAAGGCCAGCGGCTATACCGTTACCTTTGACGGCTTCACCGTCCTGTACGAGGAAGCCACCGACGAAAAGGAAAAGAAGGAGACCGCCCTGCCTCCGCTGGAGCAGGGTCAGGTGCTGAAGCTGCGCGACCTGAAGAGCGAGCAGAAGTTCACCCAGCCGCCCGCCCGCTACACCGAAGCGACCCTCATCAAGGCACTGGAAGAAAACGGCATCGGTCGTCCTTCCACCTACGCACCCATTATCACCACCATCATCGACCGCGGCTATGTGGAGCGCGACCAGAAAAAGCTCAAGCCCACCCTGCTGGGCCGGGCGGTGGATGGCCTGATGCTGGAGCAGTTCCCCCACATCGTGGATGTGGACTTCTCCGCCCAGATGGAAAAGAATCTGGATAAGATCGAGAGCGGCAAGGCCGACTGGCACAAGACGGTGGATGACTTCTACCAGGGCTTTGCGGCAAGCCTCGAGCAGGCCGAAAAGAACATGGAAGGCAAGAAGGTCAAGGTGCCGGATGAGCCTTCCAGTGAGGTATGCGACCTGTGCGGCCGGCCCATGGTCATCAAGGTGGGCAAGTACGGCAAGTTCCTGGCCTGCAGCGGCTTCCCGGAGTGCCGGGGCACAAAGCGGCTGGTCAAGGATACCGGCGGCATCTGCCCCAAGTGCGGCAAGGGCCGTATGCTGGAGCGCAAGAGCTCCAAGGGCCGCATCTATTATGGCTGCGAGCGCTACCCGGACTGCGACTTTATGACATGGGACATGCCGGTGCCCACCAAGTGCCCCAAGTGCGGCAGCACCATGTTCCGCAAAGGCTCCAAGCTGTATTGCGCAAAGGAAGGCTGCGGCTACGAGATGCCGGTGCCGAAAAAGGACTAAAAGGATAAAACTATGAACTATAAAGTAACCGTGCTGGGCGCGGGTCTTGCGGGCTGTGAAGCCGCCCTCTGGCTGGCGGGCAAGGGCGTGCAGGTAGACCTGTACGAACAGAAGCCCGTGCATTTTTCGCCCGCACACAAAAGCGCAGGCTTTGCAGAGCTGATTTGCTCCAACAGCCTGAAAGCTGAGCGGCTGGACTCTGCTTCCGGCCTGCTGAAGGAAGAGATGCGGCGGATGGGCAGCCAGCTGCTGAACGCCGCCGAGACGGCCCGCGTGGCCGCTGGCGGTGCGCTGGCGGTGGACCGCGATGCATTCAGCGCCGAAGTGACCCGCATGGTGGAAAGCTGTGAAAATATCACCGTCCACCGGGAGCAGGTGGAGCACATCGATGCATCTGCCCCCATTCTGGTGGCCACCGGCCCCCTGACCGATGGCGCACTGGCCGATGAGATCGGGGCCTTGACCGGGGACGAGCGGCTGCACTTCTACGATGCTGTGGCCCCCATCGTCACCGCCGAGAGTCTGGACTACAACAAGGTGTTTGCCGCCTCCCGCTATGACCGGGGCGAGGCCGACTACCTGAACTGCCCCTTCAACAAGGAAGAGTACGAGAATTTCCACGCAGCTCTCGCTTCGGCAGAGCGTGCCCCTCTGCACGACTTTGACACCGGGGCCGAGCAGTCTGCTCAGCCCGACCCGGATGCCCACGGCAAAAAGGCCGATACCGTCACCGTGTATGAGGGCTGTATGCCCATCGAGATCATGGCCGCCCGCGGTGCCGACACCATGCGCTTCGGCCCGCTGCGCCCGGTGGGCCTTGTGAATCCCAACACCGGCCACCGTCCGTGGGCCAATGTCCAGCTGCGGGCCGAAAATAAGGAACGCACCCTGTATAACATCGTGGGCTTCCAGACCAACCTCAAGTGGGGCGAACAGAAGCGGGTGTTCAGCATGATCCCCGGGCTGGAAAATGCCGAGTTCGTGCGGTATGGTGTCATGCACCGCAACACCTTCCTCGATGCGCCCCGGGTGCTCAGCGCCCAGCTGTGCCTGAAAGAACACCCCAATGTGTTCTTTGCGGGCCAGATCACCGGCTTTGAGGGCTATATGGAAAGCGCTGCCGGCCCGCAGCCTGTATGCCCGGCTGGAAGGCAAAGAACTGCCCGCCCCGCCTGTGGATACTATGTGCGGTGCGCTGGTGCAGTACCTGACCACCGAGAACAAGAACTTCCAGCCCATGGGCGCGAATATGGGCATCCTTCCTCCGCTGCCGGAGGAGAGCCGCCCGCGGGACAAGCGCCTGCGTTACATGGCACAGGCTCAGCGCGCTGTTGCCAGCTTCCAGCACTGGCTGGATGAAACTTCTCTTTAAGAAGGGAGAAAAGCTATGAAGATTATCGTGGATATGATGGGCGGCGACAACGCCCCTCTGGCTGTGCTGGAGGGTGCCGCACAGGCCGTGAAAGAGTACGGCATCACCGTCGTAGGTGTGGGCGACGAAGCGCTGGTGCGCAAGACCGCACAGGAGAACAGCATCCCGCTGGACGGCATTGAGCTGGTGAACTGCACCGAGGTCATCGATATGTGCGATGAGCCTGCCCGTGCCATCCGCCAGAAGAAGGATTCCTCCATCGTGGTGGGCCTGAACATGCTGAAAGACGGCAAGGGCGATGCCTTTGTTTCCGCCGGCAGCACCGGTGCGCTGCATGTGGGCGCAAGCCTCATCGTGCGCACCCTCAAGGGCATCAAGCGTCCGGCTCTGGCTACCATGGTGCCCGCCAAAAAGCAGGCTTATCTGCTGCTGGACTGCGGTGCCAATGTGGAGTGCCGCCCCGAGATGCTGGCAGCCTTTGCCGTGATGGGCAGCTGCTATGTGAACAAGGTGGAAGGCCGCTGCAGCCCCAGCGTGGCGCTGGCCAACAACGGTGCCGAGGAGAGCAAGGGCACCCCCATGCTCAAGGAAGCCCACCAGCTGCTCAAGACCACCCCCGGCATCCGCTTTGTGGGCAACATCGAGCCCCGCGATGTGCCGGGTGGCGAAGTGGACGTGGTGGTGTGCGACGGCTTCACCGGCAATGTGATCCTCAAGCTGACCGAGGGCGTGGCAAAAATGCTGCTGGGCATGCTGAAACAAATGTTCCTCGCAAACCTCGGCGGCAAGCTGGCCTATCTGCTGCTCAAGGGCAGCGTGGCAGACCTGAAGCACCAGATGGACAGCGAGGAGTACGGCGGCGCACCCTTCCTGGGGGCCAAGCAGCCGGTCATCAAGGCCCACGGTTCTTCCAAAGCCAAGGGCATCAAGAACGCCATCCGTCAGGCAAAGATCTGCGTGGAGAACGATCTGTGCGGCACCATGCAGTCTGCGCTGGACGAGCTGGCTGCGGCACAGAAAACTGAGGAATAAGGGAAGCGGGCTTGCCCTCTCCGTCATTGCTTCGCAATGCCACATTCCCCACTCTGTCGCTATTGTGACATCTCTCCCCCCG
>ERZ779974.740-NODE-740-length-13357-cov-5.12592_pt1 | contig 13357 bp, 8 predicted proteins | sample MGYA00511026_ERZ779974 | MGnify/ENA primary metagenome ERZ779974 (study PRJEB29588, sample SAMEA2153010) | human gut metagenome | biome: human gut; feature: human-associated habitat; material: faeces | place: Denmark | collected 2008/2010 ... | reverse complement strand
AAATCGTAAACACTTGTCATGACAATGCCATGTACAAGCTCAAGGAAGATTTTCCGACCATGAAAACTTCTGACACCAGGCTGTTATGCTATATTTTTGTAGGATTCTCACCACAAGTAATTAGCTTATTCATGAAGGATACGGTGGCTAACGTATATGCTCGAAAATCACGGCTCAAATCACGTATCAAATCTGCAAAAATAGTAAATAAAGAACTGTTTTTAAATCTTTTGGGATAAAACGGTACATTATTTACAGTAATATATTTTTGACAGGTAAAGGCGCATTTCAGTAATTATATGGATAAAACAAGGAATATGCTTGGCGAGATGAAATAACTATACACAATCCATCTTATAAGTTGTGATCAAGAAAAACAATATCAAAACAGATTTGAACAGTCTTCTTAAAAAGGCAAACAATCTACTTTTGCTTATATATTTGGAGAAGTAGCTAATTTGAAACATAATGCTTTAAATATATCTGACGGATACAATTCAGGAACAGATAACAGTTTATTTTTTTATTATATAAGAACATGCAAAAAAAGAATTTATTCGGAATACTTATTTTAATTGCTTATTTCGCTTCCTGTAATCAAATACATAAAACCCACTATGAGAATGGATGGTATCACATCCTATCACAGCAAAAAGACAGTATTGCTAAAGAGTCTATTGTAACAGTAAAAGATTTTGTTTCGTTACGAATGGATTCTGATGAAAATGGGACATGCGTAATTGTGGGGCAAATAAGCAAGCATAAACTAAAAAAATGGGCAAAAGAAACAGAAAAGGCGATTGGCAAACATATAGCTTTTGTACTTGACGATACGGTAATCACAAATCCAAAGGTGAATGCAAGAATTGAAAACGGTGTTTTTCAAATATCGTTACCTCATGGCTACGATTTAAAAAACATATATAATAAAATTAGGAAAGAGAAAATAGATTCTATTGAAAGTATATTCAAAGGTTGGGAGAAAGATTCCATCTATTACTCATCCAAAGAGAAAGCCGATTCAATTGTGTTTGCGATAGACTACTGGGAGGCTTCTGAATGGGTGGATATGTCGGTCAATCCCGAAGATCATTATTGGTGGGGAGATTTAGATACTGCCACCTACAGCAAATTAGAATCTGCCTTATGCGAAGAAATTGCCAAGCCAAATTTCAGCAGCCGTGCAGAAGATTATATGAAGTTGGATACATATAAGAGGTACAAGGCGTATCTTTGCGAAAATGCAGACTATATTAATCTCATGTTTCAAGGTTTCTTGTTTACAGAACCGGCTACCGGACTATGCGGGTTTCTAGTGGATGATATAGTGAGAAGCCGATATCCCACTGCCCCAAGTATTCGGGTAATGACCTTAAAGATAGATAACCAAGATGACGAGATGTTCGCCAAGTTGAAATATCAGAAAGCTATTTGGCGGTTGATGAATAAAGAAAGAGATGCGAAGAGTAACAAGCAATGAGAATGGTAGCTATGAGTAATTTGAAAAACAAAGTATTAACAGCAATGGGTATCATAAAATGCTCATTTGGTTTCTGACGATTATTCCTGTCGGTATTCCTTTATGTGCTATTATTGGGCTTATGTATGGTATTAAAAATAAAGATACAATATTTACCAAATGCTCTGCCGTAGCTTTATTTGTTGGAATAGCTTGTATTGTTTATACTCTATTAGTTATAAAATCTACGTAGATTGAAATATTTACCAAATATGTGAATAAAAGATTATCAATAAATATAGGGAAACAAACCAAAGGTGTATGGATATAAATAAGGTTATTAATGATGTCTTCAAAATTGTACTAAATATTTTATTTGTATTTACAAAGAGTTATTTGACAACATAGCACCGCAAATCGCTGAAATTTGCACGGTTGCTAATTCGTTACCTCTATTTCTCAAATACTCTGCTAAAAGTTTATTCTTCAATCGGTTAAATCCAACCGATGAAAATCTAAAATAAAAATACACGATAAAGATATAAAAGAAATCGTGTTTTGTTTAGGTAGATTTTACACCGCTCGATATGCTTAAAAATTATCGTCAAAGTTGTAACGAATAAATCAGCAGCTTCCATACTCTGTTCACTTTCTTGGGAATAACCCAACAGATGCTTGACATCCTCTCCTTTTTTTTGGGGGGGGGTAAAAGTTATTTTTTTCTCCTGAAAATAAAATGGCCTTGGTAGTCTTGAAGTCCTATATCAACTTTTCATATTCATAACTGATTAAATATTTAACTAGTAATATTCGTTACCAGTTATTTAGTGGTGTTCAGATTGCCCCTCTTCATTCACTAACCAATCCTAAATCGTTAATGTGATTCGTCAGTAATTAGCAAATTTCCTTAATATTTAGTCCCTCCAGACTATTATTAAGGCAAGAAAAAACAAATCCGTTTAATTCGGAGGCAAAGTCAACAGTATACAGATAGATGAAATCTCCTTTATAGAACATATCTCCTTTACGGCTTTTAACGAAGTAATACATTTGAAAGACTGTATTCATTTACAACAACTGATCAAAGTTAGGATTAAGGTACTTGCTGCGGATTCAAGCTACACTAATAATATCAATTTAAAAAGTTTTACAAAACACTTCTTTAAGTACAAGGTCTGAGCTATCTAAATTGCTCCATTTCGTAAGATTTGATGGTCAGAACTCAGCCATGAAAGTGCTACCAGATTGAAAGGAAGTTTTAAAATGTAGAAATAATATTATTTACAGACCAGAATAAAAAGCCAGAAACAGGGAAGTGGAAATATTTTGGATTTTCTTTGGAGTACATACGTTCAATGCGGTATGTATGATTGAAAAGGTCACGAAGAAAAAAAAGAACGGCAGCATAATCTGACTAAAATAAGAGGAGAGAGTGGGTGAACTTCACCTAAAAATGAGGTATATAATGCATGGATGGAAAAAATAGGAATATGTAAATGATATTCTATAAAAAATGGAAGACTGGGGCTTTTCGAAAAAATGAAGAGAAAAAAAATTATATAAAGTGTTTTTTTTATTAACTTATAGGAAAGAACATCTTATGAAAGAGAATCAATTTATTTTTCAAATCATTCGTATTTGTTTGTGTCATAAAAAGTCTTAAAACATAGTTTATTTGAATATTAGATACTCATTATATCTTTGTGCCTTCAAACAAAGAGTACATTAAATCAGAACAAACAGCCGTTTGCACGAGCATTGAATTTAACTTTATAATAAATCTAGCTGTGTGGTGAGAGATGAGACTGCTAGCGAGATAATCTATTTATTAGAACTTAAGTGCCCCTATTGCATGAGTGAATGTTCAAGAGTATGGCCTGAATGATATCAAATGAGTACAGAAAGCGACTCGAAACGATATGGAAGATAGCTATATGATACCCTCTAAAAGTAAATCTATCAAGAGACGTCAGACGTTTATGACAATGTTTTTTTAACAATACGATGTCACAACACATAGCTTTTGTAGATGAGTTATTTTAAGATAATATTGGTGACAACAACCGACTTTTGTATGGTACCTCATTTCAATATCCTTAAGTTCGTCAGTATCCCCTCGGAAAACGTTTTGTCGTGGACTTGCGAGTACCTATCTCTTGCTGTTCAAGAAATCTTGTGCTATAGAAGATTTATTGTGTATGGTTTGAACACACGTTTTTGATCATCCACAATTATAGTTGAGTGATACCACCTTCAACTTGTAAAAAGAATGTTCCGTTTGTTGGATAAAATACTTTTTGAATTGGCCATCCTTTCTTGATTTTTATAGAATATGCTAAAAATACATTCAATTTTTACTTTGAATGGCTCATTCACTAATTAAGAATAATATTATAGGGAATATATGGTATTTGTGAAATATCATAAAAAGGGTCTTTTTCAAACACTGTTAGGGATACTGTAACAGTCGGTGTTATAATAGTGTATCACTCTATTATGAAGATTGACCATATAATCAGAATTAGCAATGTGAAACATATTTTTTTAAGTTTGATATTGGAATAATATTGTTTTTTTATGCTTTTCGAACAGATGTTAGTTCAATGTGAGATAAAATAATGTTTCATAACACTAAGGTGTTGATTGTTAGATGTATATGAATTGAGGTGTTAGATTTTTAAAATCATTTTATAATTCAAATACAATTTCGCTTTATTATTTTTGCTGGCAAAGAAAAAGTAAGAAAAATCTGACTTTTTTATTTATGAGTACTCATTAGCATTTTATCTATTAATTTAAATTTATCAAAAATGAAAACTAAACCTTTTTTAAAATCGATGGCATTAGTGATTTGTTGCTTAACTTCTTTTGTATTGGTATCATGTGATAAGGATGATGATAAGCCCAATTTAAAAATCAGTCCTAATAAAGTAGAAGTTGCAGTTGGTAAAACGGTTACTGTGTCTGTTAGTAATGGTACTGCACCATATACGACGAAATCAAGTGATGCAAAAATCGCAGTTGCGAAATCAGATAAAAATGCGATTGTAATTACCGGTGTAAAAGATGGTTCAGCAATGATAACTATTACGGACCGGAAGGGAGTTACAGGAAAAGTTGCTGTAACTGTAAGAACTGTAAAAGAGACCCCAAAAACTCCAAAAGGACTGGATTTTGATAAACAATCTATTACTGTGAGTGTTGGAAAAGATGGTATAGTAACAGTAAAAGGTGGTGCACAGCCATATTCTGCCGTTGCGAAAGATGTCAATATTGCTACGGTATCAGTCAAGGAAAATAAAGTCAACATAAGAGGAGTTAAGGCAGGAAAAACTACTATTACAGTTACAGATAAGGATAAGAAAACGGGAACTATCAATGTGACGGTTAAATAGTTTTCTTTTTTTCTAATTTTATTGTAATGCATAGCGAGTGAGACGAAGATAATTTCGTTATATACTGCTATGCATTTACAATAAGTCTTTGTATATAATGATCTTGCGAGTTATAATTAACCTCAAATTATATGTTAAATATTTTAAATTATGAAATTGATTAAATTGCATTTATTGGTAGCAGCCATGATAATAGTAACATCAGGCTGTGTTGGATCTGGGAAGAAATATAAACAACAAGAAAATAGTGCTGCCGGAGTAGTGGATAGCAAAAACAAAGATTGTTATGGCACCTATGAAGGCATATTACCTTGTGCCGACTGTGGTGGCATCAAAACGACATTGAAAATTAATAGTGATGCAACTTATGATTTGCGGAGTGAGTATCTGGGTGAGGAGAATGGTATTTTTGAAGAGAGCGGTGTATATAATATGATAGGCGAAAACATCATTGAACTGGTTACTCCTTCATCGGGTGCCAAAACATATTATAAAGTTCTCGACGACGCAGTGGTCTTGTCTGACAGTACGGAAATCTTCAACAATAGCGGGCGGCTCGCAGCACAATATATATTGAAAAGACAGTAATGTTTATGTGTGATAGGACATGTGATTTGTTTAAGGTAGGAAATTTTAACATAAAAAGGTGCCTATTATTTCTTGTCTGTATAATGTTATTAGTTGCTTGTGGTGAGAATGATCCGATTGAATCCCGGAATCGACATCCCAGGCAACAGGAAGAATCTCATAGTGAACAATCCGGATCAGTTCCCGCTGTGGCTAAAGAGGATGTTGCAGCTTATTTTAGATTTGATATGTCTAGAGATATAAATGTTGCGTTAGGACTTGTTGAAGCACAGAAAGAGACGCTGCAGATAAACGGGAAAATGATAAAAATAACTGAGGCTGTAGTGAAAAGGAAAGATTATCAAAAAGGCTCATTTGTGCTATATGTTACAGGCACGGTAAATGGTTCACCTTTTAAGAATGAATTCACTTTTACCGGCTTTGTGAGCAAACCTGACGATTATCAAATGGTTAATGGTGCACAAGCTGAGTGGAAAGCAAATGCTGATTATTATGCAAAGCTTGATTTTGATAGCTTTTACAGATTACATAAAGTGAACATGTTTACAATTGAGAATTTAGGCCGGTTAGTGGACTTTTATTCTATAAATGTAGGGGGAGAAAAATATCTTTTTACTCTGGAAGATCTTGAGAAGACGGTTCTTGAAGATATAAAATATGAGCAAAATCAGCTTTCTTTCTATCTTAGGTACAATAATAGTAGGTCTAAAAAAAGAATATCACTTCTGTTTGACAAGAATAAATATTATGAAGGAAAGGTTACTGTAAATACAGATTTTATAAAACAGAAGTATATGAGAGGGATATATGAAAATCCATCTCTATTTAATGGTCACATTTTTTCATATGATGAAAGTGCGTATGCTGTGGAAATCAGTACAACTCTGAAAGAAAAAAGCGACACAGGCAACATGCTTACACTACATTTAAGCATGTATGCAAAGGGTAATGGTGGCTTGTTGCTTGCAGAATTTGATAAAATATTCACCGGTTTTAAACCCTTAAGTGAATTGAAGAATGAGTTGATAGCCTACTCAACACCGGATTTGCATGAGTTTGTGAAAAATAAACTTAAGAATAGTAATTATGGTGATGTGAAAAATAAGTTTTCCAATTCTATAGATAGATGGATACAGTATGTGGAATTTGTAATTAAGGATCATGATTCATTGCAATGGGAAAAGAATAAATGGAGCAAGAACGTCTTGAATGGTCTCTTTTCTTCTGTAAAGGATATATATTTGGATAATGTAAGATTTGAACTTAACTCCGCCCAATTAAAGGAGATTGGCGGAAAGCGTTTTTTGTATATTGTTTTTCAAATGATTGGTGCTAATGATTTGGTATTGACGAGTGACGCTATTCTTTTTAATATGTCCATACACATACCTTCTTCGTTATAAAATGATTTGTGACAAATTGATCCGGTCCAATATTGTGTTTATATTTAAATTGAAATTCACAATGATATCTAAGACAAAAATATTCCTTTTTTTTTCTTGCAAGAGCTTTATTTATTAATGCACAACAATAAGAAAAAAAGAGGAAGTAAAAAATGATTCCGTTTACTAACTTCAGGAGGGTAGTAGTAGCCTCTCTCGACCAATAAATATAAAAAAATCTTTCTATTGGAATGAAGACAAGATAAAAGCTGGCATATCTGTACAAGGAAATTGGCGTAACCAAAACTTTCCAGGTACACTTCCGCAAAGAAAGAATATGGTAACCGGAACATTTGAACGCGATTTCGACATCAATCCTTTCTCTTATGCTTTGGGAATGAGCCGTACTTTGCGTCCTCGAAATATCAACGTGAACTGAAGTATTATCGTAACAATTGGACACCGTTCAATTTTAAACGAATTTAAAAACAATTATATGAGAATCGAAGTACTTGATTTTAAAATAATAATGCTCATCGGTCAAAACTTATCAAGAGATCATTACTGAATATTTTCTGGGAGAAGAATCATTTTGGTTTTAGGGGGCATCTTACACAGGCCCTCCAATATGAACAGGAATAAAAATAGGAAGATTTATTATAGCCTGTTATCATACAGCCGGTAACGATGTGTCGATTTATTTGATTCCCATATCAAAATAATCGGGACAATATATTTAATCGTACTTGATCGTAAAATCATCATTTATAGGTATTGCGTACAATTATGCAATCTGCTATCTTTACAACCTAATGGATAATGCAAGAAAAAAGCGGAAATACAGAGCCATAGTGGCATGCTTATTGTTGCTGACTATGATGCCTTTCTTCTTTGTGAAAGCCTTTCATGTTCACAAAGAAGATTTATGTATATCTCATGATGAGCAACAATCTTCCCATCATGATTCTGCCGATAAATGTGCTATCTGCCTGTTCACTTTATCTTCATTTACCGAAGCCGAGAGCTTTGAGTACAATTGCGTTCAGACAGAGAACCCCGTTGAATATCTTATCCAAAAGGAGAAGGACATTACTGTTACTTTTCCCCTATTGTCTCTCCGCGCTCCTCCTGTCCAACTATTACAATCCCTCTCATGGGTTGCATGCATTATAAGATGACATGTGAAAGAGGGATGCTGTGCCCTTTGGTTATCTTAAACAATTTATAACTTCATTACAATTTTCGTAAAGTATGACATTTCATGCATATTTCCAATATGTGTGTCTATTCATTGTCTGGCTGTGTGCAATATCTCCTACAAGGATGTATGCACAGAAATACCGACAGCAATCAGATACACATAGGACACTGTTGGTTGTAGATAAGGAAACCGGACGTCCGATTGAAGGAGCTTACATCTTATTGGAGAATCAACCCCTTGCCAGTTCAACCGGAGGAAGAATCATTATCCCTTGGAAGACAAATTCCAAGGATACAGTTCTTGTACAGAGTTTGGGCTACAAATCTCAATATATATATTTGAGTGAGGCATTCAAAAAGGTGAATATTCAAACAGTATATCTTTATCCGGAGATAAAAATTCTGGAAGAAGTCATTATTACCGGTGAGTGCTCCGGAGTGACTCGGAATACGGTAAGCAACAACCTTACTTCCTTCGCAATCAATCGCGCATTGGGAACTTCTCTCACCTCTCTGCTTGAACAGGTCAGTGGCGTAAGTTCCATCAGTACGGGGACGACAGTTGCCAAACCTGTCATCCAAGGAATGTATGGCAACCGGATATTAATCATAAACAATGGTTCCCGCCAGACAGGCCAACAATGGGGAATTGATCATGCTCCTGAAGTGGATATGAACGGAAACGCTTCCATTCGGGTGATAAAAGGTTCTGACGCGGTACGATATGGTTCAGAAGCTTTGGGAGGAATTATTGTCATGGAACAGGCTCCCTTACCCTTCCGGAAGAAGGCCTTGAAAGGAAAGACTTCCATACTTTATGGAAGTAATGGTCACCGTTATGTGCTGACCGGACAGTTGGAAGGCACTTTCCCTTTTCTCCGTGACCTTGCCTGGCGAGTACAGGGGACATATTCAAATTCCGGAGACCGTTCCACCGCAAACTATCTTCTAAATAACACTGGAGCCAGAGAACATCATACCTCCGCTTTACTCGGCTATGACCGTGGACGTTTAAGAATAGAAGGATTCTACAGTCACTTTTACAACCGGACGGGAGTAATGTTCAGTGCCCAGATGGGAAGTGAAGATCTGCTGGCAGAACGTATCCGATTGGGACGTCCCCTGTACACAGATCCTTTCACGCGAAGTATCGCATACCCATATCAAAAAGTTACCCATCAGACAGCCATTGGTAAAATGAAGTTCAGTATGCGGAACGCAGGAAATCTTTACTGGCAAAGTTCCTGGCAGAAGGACGACCGACAGGAAAACCGCATCCGGCGTCTGGGTTCCGACATTCCAGCTGTTTCCCTGCACTTAAACTCATTACAAAACTCTCTCTGCTGGAAATTGAATTATAATTCATGGCAAACAGAGGTTGGGGGACAAATTATGTTCATTGATAATCACAGTCAGGCAGGAACAGGTATTGTTCCCGTTATTCCCAACTATACGGAGACACAGATGGGAATATATGGTATCGGGAAGTATAATTACAGTAAAGGAGGAATTGAAGCAGGTATTCGTTTTGACGGACAGGAAACCCGTGCCAGTGGTTATGACTGGACAGGAAGTCTCTATGGAGGAACAAGAAAGTTCAATAACGTATCATACAGTCTGGGAGGTCATCATCATTTCTCTGACCAATGGAAGCTCACCACTAATTTCGGGCTGGCCTGGAGAGCTCCTCACGTGTATGAATTATATAGCAACGGAAATGAACTCGGATCCGGAATGTTTGTCAAAGGAGATTCTACCATGCACTCCGAAAGGAGCTATAAATGGATATCTTCCATCAGTTACAGCAATAAGGTATTCAGTGCCCGAATGGACGGTTACCTGCAATGGATAAGCGGCTATATCTATGATGAACCGAAGAAAGAAACCATCACTGTTATTTCGGGGGTATACCCTGTATTCCAATACAAACAGACCCCGGCTTTCTTTCGCGGAATGGATTTTGACTTTCACTTCATGCCCATAAATTCATGGGATTATCACCTGATTGCTTCTTTTATACGGGCAAATGAACAGACGACAGGAAATTACCTTCCTTATATCCCCTCTTCCCGTTTCAGCCATGACCTCTCATGGCTTCACGAAACCAAATCGCATTCCAAATTACGTTTGAGTATCAGACATCGATTCGTGGCAAAACAGACCCGGTTTGACTCGAATACGGATCTTATTCCCTATACCCCTCCGGCATACCACCTCTTGGGGTTCGCTGCTAGCTTTGAGTGTCCTGTAAAATACGGATACAAACTACAATTCATGATAGCGGCAGACAATATCTTGAACAAAGAATATAAAGAATACACTAACCGTTCACGCTACTATGCACATGACATGGGATCTGATGTACGTTGTGTAGTGAACTGGAGTTTTTGATTTATAACAATTATTATTAACCAAATAAATAAAAAATGAAAACAAATGTATGTAAAATCGCATTGATGTTCCTGATAGGAACAGCTCTTTCGTTGTTGTTCAATTCATGCAGTAAAGATCCTGTAATTCCTGAAAATGAGACAGATAATAAATTGCATGAAGATCCTTCCAAAATGACTATCCGTCTTGTGGAATGTCACCTGCATGCAGACTGGAATGAAATACAGAAAGTCGGTGGACCTCACCAGAATCCGGAATCTCCGGCCAAGCACATGAAACGTATTCAGGAAATAACTTATGAGCTGAAAGCCGGCAAGGGTTGGAGGCTTGCCGAAGGCAGTCAAAGCAAGTTCTACGTGCAGAAAAATGGAGACTACTATACTTATGGGAAATACACCCCGGCTCCCGTTTATTTGATGTTCATCTATTACTATAACGCCAAAGGAGATTTGATGAACAGCCAGTTTATAGAAAACGGGCAGGATAATATTCATCAACATTTCTTCACGCCTGAAAATGTAAAACCCACATTTGACGGTCAGCCGGAAGCCGATGACAATGAACCGCAGAAATTGGTGGATTATCTTTATGTGGACACTACCCCCTGGGACAAGACCAAACATAGCAAGGAAGCTGAAATAACAGGAGACAGTAACCCGATAGGTTTGAAAGGAGTTATCCGTTTTTTGAAAGACCGTAAGGAATTCGACCTGAAAATTCGTCTTTATCACGGCTACAAATCCAAGGGCAATCCGGAAACAGGTACTTTTGATCCGTTCTATAAACCTTCCGGAATATTGATCCAGCGTGGTACATGGGATATCAACCTAAACATTCCGGTAGTGGTGTTCTGGAGCCGTGAAGAGACTGTGGGGGTAGACGAAGACACGAACCCCGAAGGGGTGGAAGAAGACGGGCTTGATGAAAAAAGTAATCGTGCCATACATTCAATTATGGGAACCTTCAATCTTACATGGAAAGAAGCGCTTGAAGAGTTTATAATTTACACTTATAAGTCAGGGGATGTGGAAGCCGGAGCGATTTGGCTTTGAAAATCGGTTTGGACTGCCATAAGTAACCATAAAACTGCCTGTTGTGACATTGGTGCCGGTATTGTTTCAACAGGCAGTTGTTCCTGTTAAACCGTTTCATCTTTTTTTGCAAGAATGAAACGGAAACAAGTGCCATTCGGCAGTGTCTCCAATGAGAACTGCCATAGGGCATTGAAAAGAAAATCATCTCGTGTTATAAACGATTAAATTCATGCTGTTTATTAGAATATTCAATATATTGTGAGATAATGAGTCATAATATTGTAAGATTATAAGAGGATTTGATTCTATGAATATCAGGAAATGGTTATTTACAATTCACATTTAAGATAAAATAGAGATTTTACAATGGAAGGCTATAATAAAAAAGTAATAATGAGTTATTGGACAATTTGCAGGATGAAAACAACGAAAAAAATCTACGTAAAGGTTAGCATTATCTTTTTATTGGGAGGAATTTTACTTTTTTCTTCATGCGAGAAGGAGGAAAATCAAAAGATAGAAGCCAACCGGAAAACATTATTCATGTATTTGCCATGGTCCTCAAATTTGACGAACTATTTTTATAATAACATATCTGACCTGGAAAAATGTATAACGAAAATAGGGCTGAACAATGAGAAAGTAATTGTTTTTATTTCTACCGGTAGTACGGAGGCCATGATGTTTGAAATTGTGTCTTCTCACGGGAGATGTAAACGTGAAATACTTAAAAAATATAAGTCTCCGCCTTTTACGACAATCGATGGGATAACAGCAATTTTAAATGATGTAAAGGCATTTGCTCCGGCTTCTGTTTATACCATGATTATAGGATGTCACGGTATGGGATGGCTTCCTGTTTATGAGATGAAAGTGCGTTCCGCACCTCACATGAAAATGCATTGGGAATATCAGGGTGTTCCATTGACACGTTATTTTGGAGGACTGACCGCCGAATACCAAACAGATATAAAATCTCTAGCCTCCGGTATTGCTAATGCAGGCATGAAAATGGAATATATTCTATTTGATGACTGTTATATGTCATCTATAGAGGTTGCCTATGAATTAAAGGATGTTACAAAATATTTGATTGGTTCTACCAGTGAGATGATGGCATACGGAATGCCTTATGCCGCTATTGGGGAATATTTACTGGGGAATCCCGATTATCAATCGGGATGTGAAGAATTTTACAATTTTTATTCAACCTATGAAATAATGCCTTGTGGGACATTAGCAGTAACGGACTGTTCAGAACTGGAGAATATGGCAGCCATCATAAAAAGTATCAATAGTAAATATTCTTTTGACAAATCCCTGTGGGGAACAATCCAACGTTTAGATGGTTATACTCCTGTAATATTTTATGATTTTGCAGATTATATAACCTCACTCTGTAACGATCCTATATTATTAAACCAATTTAGAGAGCAGCTAAATCATCTTGTTCCATATAAAACCCATACAAAAAATTTCTACACTATGGCCAAAGGTATTATTCCTATCAATACATTTTCCGGTATAACAACATCCGATCCGAGTGACAATCCTATGACTGTGCTGAAAGAAAATACATTATGGTATAAAGCAGCGCATAATTAAAGTTGATAATAAGATGAAGAATACTAAACTCCCAAGCCTGCATATTTTATAACTTTTTGGTTATTGTCTGTTTTTGGAAATGGTATATATAGGAATTGAGAACTATCATGCAGGGAATCATGCAAAAAAAGTATTTATGGTTTCTGTTGAGATACAAAGAATGTAATAATAATTATATTTCTTCTAATAAAAGCTTTCCGCATCGAAATGTGTTTGTTACTCCTAATATTCGCAATATGAAATATAAAATTATAATTGGACTATCAGCTATTCTCTATTTTACAGGTTGTTATAACAGGGAAC
>ERZ779974.707-NODE-707-length-13833-cov-3.68268_pt1 | contig 13833 bp, 9 predicted proteins | sample MGYA00511026_ERZ779974 | MGnify/ENA primary metagenome ERZ779974 (study PRJEB29588, sample SAMEA2153010) | human gut metagenome | biome: human gut; feature: human-associated habitat; material: faeces | place: Denmark | collected 2008/2010 ... | reverse complement strand
TCTACTGATATCGGTTATAAAAAGAAAAAGCGTCTAGCTAAATCAGGAAAAGACAATATTTCTCCGTTGCACTTCATTACCCGGATACAACGCTTCAATACACCTCATGTATAAATCTCTATCCTGCAATTCTGCATGAAAAGCACATTGCTTCTGCAAAATAAAGTTCAGTTCCTCCTTGTAAAACTTTCGTTCTACTGTTTTCACCAATTTTCCTATTATCTTTTGTTGTGGCTCCTGCAACAAAGCATCATATATATAACTCCCAATCGTTTTATGAGTACCGGTAATGTCAGCTTCGGTCCTTTTCTTTATTAACATCCAATCATCCTCTTTAGGCGCTCTGAAAGAACGCTTCACCTCACCATACTTATCAAGCTTTGGAGTACCGTCCGGATTTAAGTCAGTAGTGACAATAAACTCTTTTACCCGTCCTTCCCAGTCCAATGGGACATTACTGCTTCTACGATATACCCATCCATTCTCCAGATGTACATTATACCATATATCCCGGCCTTTCTTTTCATCAGTCGCTTCCACCGACAAGACTTTCAATGCATAAAATTCAACAGATTTTCCTGCATTGTCTTCCTCCTCTTCTCCTCTAAGCTGATAATAACCACGTTTCTGATTAAAGTTCAAAAGAATCCATGCCAGTTCTTCTTTACTTATCATTTCTGTCAAAGCTTTCTTACGGAGATAATAAACTGTCCAGTCATAAGGGATTTTTTTACCATCAAAAACCAATGAAGGTTGGTGTTTTGCAAAATCCGCCAACATTTCATTAAACGCTGTCTGAAATAAAAAAGAGTATTTTCCCCATCTATCCTTTACCCATGGCAATTTCGGTTCGCTGCCTGACAAGAATTTACCCGTATGCTTTTCAAAATCTATTCCTTTTAAATAGTGTTCCGGCAGGAAGCCAAGAATCTTCAAAACTTTATGCAACCGTTCACGGCGTAGTAATTGTCGCTCTCTCAATCGACGCACCCCTCTAAAACGGGTTCTTTCAGCTGTCTGTGATATAGAATTCCCTTTGTCAAAGTCTCCCAAGATAGCAGCATCCATCGGAATTATTCTACTGCCAGCCATTTCTATCCAAATTCTCTCGGTCTGTTCTTTAATTACAGAGTTTATTACAGCCCATCCTATACTATTGGTTCCCAAATCCAATCCAAGTATCGTTCTCATAGTATTATATTTTGAATATTTTCTTCAAAGGTATTTTTTTTTTCAATATAAGCATTGTATTTCCATATTTATTTTATACATTTGTCATACTAAAATGAAGCAAGTCACAATAAGGATTATTCCGTTGTGAAAACATTAGGTTCCCTCGTCCTTAACGGGGGATTTTTTATTTCCAAAAACTAATTATCATTCCCAATATCCCTCTTTTGCCGAAAACTAAAACTTTCTTCCCCAAACACTACTCTTCGTATCACTATATTTTATACCTTTGTTCACTAAGAATTAATCGTCCCATACCCATTTCTGTTTCGTCCGACAGCTGTCGGACGATAATTAAACAACTGTTGGACGATAATGCAACAGTTGTCGGACGATTAGTTTTTAGGAAGAAGAAAATTAATCTGCTTAGCGACAAAAATAATTCCCCGAAGCGACGAGAACTGTTTATCGCTATAAACAAAAATAAATATCTTATGAGCGCGTATTACGACCTTTACGAAACGCCTTCGCCCGACGGGAAAGAAGACAAGAAATCACTCCATGCACGTATCTGCCCGAAAAGGACTTATACCCAAAAGGAGTTTGTGGAACATATCGCAACTTTCCAACATCTGCCCAAGAATGTGATAGGGGCAGCATTGGATGCCTGCATTGACGAGTTGTGCGATTTGCTGGCCAACGGAAACATCGTGGAGCTGGGAGAACTCGGATTCTTCAGCACTTCACTGAAATGCTTGCGCGAGACCGACGACGAGAAAAAGAAAATCCGCTCCGAATCCGTCCAATTCCAAAACGTACACCTGCGCATCAGCAGCACGTTCCGCAACAACATCAAGAAGAAAATGACGTTGGAACGTGTACACTCCACTACCAAGAAATCGAAAAAAGTAGTAGAGACCACCGAAGAAACAAGAAAAGCCGAACTGGAACTGTTCCTCAAGCAGAATGTATGTATCAACAAGAACGAATACATCCAGCTAAGCGGACTAACCAGACATGCCGCCATAGACGAACTAAACAACTTCATCCGGCAAGGGTTCCTGCGCCGCCGCGGAATGGGAAGGTCAACGGTCTATGTGCGACAAGAAAAAGACACAGCAAACGAAATTTAGGGGGGCAAGCACAGAGACACAGAGACATAGAAATTAATGCTTTATCTCTTTGAAAAGAATCTCTGTGCCTTTGTATTTTCGTGTTCATCCCCCCAAAAATAATAAAACAACAAACAATGGAAAAATCAACAGAACCCCAACCCTGCACGCAGTGGTTCGTCTTCTTCAAAGACCAACTGCTGCTGAAAAAAGGATATACAGACAAAGGAGAAATAAAATACAGCGTACCCGTCAGTATAGAGCCTCCTCTGACACCGGAAGCCGGAAGTAATATACACGAAGTGTTCCCCCCCAACGGCAAGCAAGTACGTGCATTTGCCTTGGAACAGCCCGTGACCGAAACCGACGAATGGGTCATGATAGGCCTGCGCGCATCGTACGACTACATCTCGCCGGACGAGTACCGTTCTGCAGGAAAGGCCTTCCAGATACTCTATTGGGACGAGCACAGCCACTTCTGCCCCGTGTGTGGCACCGCCATGGAGCACCAGACCCCCATCATGAAGAAGTGTCCCAACTGCGGCAATGAGATGTACCCTCCCGTTTCCACCGCCATCATCGTACTGATACGCAAAGGAAACGAAATCCTGCTGGTGCATGCCCGGAACTTCCGAGGAACCTTCTACGGACTGGTGGCAGGCTTCCTCGAAGCCGGCGAGACACTGGAAGAATGTGTGGAACGGGAAGTTTTTGAGGAAACGGGGCTGAAGGTAAAGAACATCACCTACTTCAGCAACCAGCCCTGGCCCTACCCCAGCGGATTGATGGTGGGTTTCATTGCCGACTACGAAAGCGGGGAGATAAAACTGCAGGAAGATGAGCTGACCGCTGCCGCCTTCTATTCCAAAGACAACCTGCCCGAAATTCCACGAAAGCTGAGTATCGCAAGAAGGCTGATAGACTGGTGGATGGAGAACAATTAAAAATTAAAGAATTAAAAAGAGGGGGGAAGAAATTTAAAAAAGCAAATTGCGGAAAACACACACTCACAAACGAACAACTACGAATGAAACGACTCTCATTCACATCAACCAATCGGTGTGTAACCGCAATCTGCATATACTAAACTTCCCTGCAAACGTTTTGTTCATCAACCATCGGGTTTAAGTCTTTATTTAAGTTTTCTTTCAACACAGAAGCAAAAGGAAGAGGCGCAGCCCTCACGGGTTACGCCTCTCCGAACACTATATACACATTTTTTCCTCTTTCCTATCAAATGCCGAGTGACTTGCGCACTGCCTCCACTTTCTTCTCAGCTTCGGCATCGGCGCTGGTATAGCATTTCGGACAACCCATCTCGCCCTTCACCTCGATATAGAACTTAATCTTCGGTTCCGTACCGGAAGGACGGACAGAAATCTTCGTGCCGTCTACAGTGAAATATTGAAGTACATTGGAAGTCTCGGGCATATCCAGCTTGCTTACGTTGCCCTGGGCATCAGTCAGTTCCAGCGTCTTGTAATCCTTAATCAGGCTGACAGCCGAACCACCGATTTCCTTCGGAGGATTGGCACGGAAGTTATCCATCATCGCCTTGATTTCCTCGGCACCACTCTTACCGGGTTTCACCACGTTCACGGTGGTTTCCTTAGAGAATCCATATTCTACATAGATTTCCATCAATACGTCATAGAGTGTCTTGCCCTGGTCTTTGGCCCAAGCACAGATTTCGGCCAGCAAAGAGCAGGCAGAAACCGCGTCTTTATCACGGACAAAGTCTTCGGCCAGGAAGCCATAGCTTTCTTCACCACCACCGATATACTGCTGCTTACCTTCACTCAGACGGATTTCGCGGGCAATCCACTTGAAGCCGGTGTAGCAGTCGCGCATTTCAATCTTGTTCTTGTCTGCCACAGCCTTGATGAGTTCGGTGGTCACGATGGTCTTCACGATGAAGTCGTTCGGCTGCATCTTACCCATTGCAATACGGTTCTTGATGATGTAGTACAAGAAGATGAGACAAGTCTGGTTACCATTGATAAGCACCCACTCGCCCTTATCGTCCTTGCAGGCCATACCGACACGGTCGGCATCCGGGTCACTTGCCATTACGATGTCAGCGTCAATCTTCTTAGCCAGCGCAATGGCCATGGAAAGGGCTTCGGCATTTTCGGGATTCGGAGAAACCACTGTCGGGAAATTGCCGTCCTTCACCATCTGTTCGGGCACGCAGTTGATATTCTCAAATCCCCACTCCTTCAATGAGTCCGGAATAAGCACGCGGCCTGCGCCATGAAGCGGAGTATACACAATGCTGAGGTCTTTCTGGCGACGGATGACTTCGGGGTCGATAGAGATGGAGTGAACCATTTCCAGATAAACCTTATCCACTTCCTTGCCGATAATCTGAATCAAGTCCTTGTTGCCGTTGAACTTGATGTCGGCCACCGTCACCTTGTTCACCTCGTCTATGATGGCCGTGTCGTGCGGAGCGAGCACCTGCGCACCGTCATCCCAATAAGCTTTGTAGCCGTTGTATTCTCTGGGGTTGTGGCTGGCTGTAATGTTGATACCGCTCTGGCAGCCGAAGTGGCGAATGGCAAATGAAACTTCGGGCGTAGGACGAAGGTCATCAAAAAGATATACCTTGATGCCGTTTGCAGAGAAGATGTCGGCAGAAATCTTTGCGAACTTGTCGCTATTGTTGCGGCAGTCGTGCCCCACAACAACGGAAATATCCTTCTTTCCGGCAAAACATTTGTTCAGATAGTTGGACAAGCCCTGTGTTGCGGCACCTACGGTGTAGATGTTCATGCGGTTTGTACCGGCACCCATGATGCCACGCAGACCACCCGTTCCAAACTCCAGGTCTTTGTAAAAACTGTCTATCAATTCGGTTTTATCTGGATTTTCCAACATGCGTTTCACTTCTGCCTGAGTTTCGGCATCATATGCCGGGGTAAGCCATTTTTCGGCTTTCTCAGTCACCTGCTTAATCAGTTCCTGATTTTCCATAAGACTGTTATTGTTTTAAGGGTTAATATAAACTTTTTTGTAAGACACAAATGTAGAAGAATAAGTTCAAATATCCTAATTTTATTCAGGCATTTTATATCTGTCTCCCGTCTGCTTAACATACTCTTCAAGGAACTCCTTCGGGTATCCCGGGCGGATTACGCCTGCCGGCTGGCCGATGGAATTACGTTCGAATTGACCGTTTTTCATACGTTTGACAACGCCGTCATTATACTTTACGACAAGAAACTCGCCAAGACGTTTCCAAGTATCGAAAGTGCTTTGGGCAGTCATGTTCGTATAGTTGGTAAGGAATGCCTTTGCTTTGGCAGGGTCTTTTTCCAGTAGTTTGGCAGCAGCAGCCTCAACGCCTTCCTGCGCTTCGTTGAAGGTTGTCTCCAACTCTGTCTGAGTGGCACGCACGTCGCCCATCATCAAGTCATAACGGGGATAAACCATATTGGCCACCCAGTTGAAAATCCAGAAAGCGGAGTTCCAGGAGAAAGTGATGTAATCGGCGCCGTCCACACGGGTGTAGCATACGGGAACCTTGTCCGTACAGCAGTATACGGGCGTAAATACCGTCATGTTGGCATCATCTGTGCCGAACCACAATACTCCACCGATAGGATCGGGCAACTCGGAGCGCATCTGTGCCACGAATACGAAACCGCTCTGCTGGGTGGAGATGGGACGTTCATTGAAGTATTCCTGGTCACCCACCTTGAAAGAAAGCGGGGAAAGGCGGTACGGGGTATGATACGGGCCTGCGCCGAAATCTTTGCTGATGTCGAGAGGAGTACCTTCATAATGGTCGCGCATGGCGTTCTTCACATCCTGCACGGAAACCTTGCGGTTGGGCTTCACAAACAGAGGCATCGGAGTGTTCGTCTCACCTAATATATAAGGCAGGAACTCGTTGCCACGGTCGGTAAACATATTGAAATAGCTCCATACACGGGCCTCGCAATAGCGACGGGCACCGAAATCGAGCGGAGCGTAGGCATCGGCAAAGCTGAAATCCTTGTTCACACCGTCAAAATAGCCCTTCTCGCGTGCAAAGGAGATGACGTCGGCGGAGTACATACAGTTCTCCTTGTCGTTCATGTTGAACTGATGAATGCGGCTCTGGTTGGCATGAGCAGAGATACAATCATCGGGCACGCGGACAGCCACCCATACGGCACCGCGCACACCGGGTCCCTTGCCAATCATCTCCATAATCCATATTTCGTTGGGGTCGGCAATGGTAAAGGACTCGCCACTGCTGTAATAGCCGTATTCCTGCACCAACTCCGTCATCACCTTAATGGCCTCGCGGGCGGTGCGTGAGCGTTGCAGACCGAGGTAAATCAGGCTGCCATAGTCGATGATGCCGGTGGTATCCACCAGCTCGGGACGTCCGCCGAATGTCGTCTCACCGATAGTGAGCTGGAACTCATTCATATTGCCGATGACATTGTACGTCTGGCGGGCCTGCTCTATCTGCCCGAGGTATTTGCCGGTGTCCCACTCGTGTATGTCAATCAGCGTACCTTTCTTGTGCATACCGGCAGGATAATGATATAACTCGCCGAACAAACCATAAGAATCGGCAGAATAGGAAACAATGGTAGAACCGTCCGCAGAAGCGTTCTTGCCCACGATAAGATTGGTGCAGGCCAGCGCATTCGCCACGGCTGCCACAACAAACAAGACGGAAAGAGTCAGTCTTTTACTTTTCATACTTCTAAATTATAATGTTACTAAATATTTCAGTATTTACCATACAAATTCAAACTGTCCGGTGGTACGGTTGCCACAACCATCCGTCACCGTCATCTCCACCACATGCTTGCCGCCTTTCTCCACATGTTTCGGGTCGAGCTCGCACACCAGGTTACCACTGATGGAATTGGGCTTTCCAAACAAGGCATACTTCCCGTCAATCGTACCCCGATAGGTATTGATGCCGGTTTCCTTGTCCTTGGCCTTGAAGATGATTTTTCCCGTACGTCCCCATTGGGCTTGGTTCACGGGAGTTATCACCGGCGGAACCGTATCCACCGCCACGGTATAAGTCCCCAAATCCCGTATACGCACTTTCATGACACCATCCTCATACTTACCGCCGATGCGGTATTTTCCACCGCGCGCCGTTACGCCCGCCACATAATATTTGGTCACATCCTCTACCGGACGCCGGCGCAAGCCGATACGCAAATCGCAGGCATTGTGCATAGGAATACGGGTATCGTTCAGTTGATAGGTGAAAGCGATGTCGCCACTATCAGCCCGCACGGAGTAGTTCAGCAAGACGTCATCGTAGAGCATTCCTTTCGGGATAACCAACTCCAGCCCCGGCTCCTGCAGATAGTTCACCTTGTCCCATTTGAGGGCATATTTCTCACGATGTTCCACCGGAGCAATTGTCGTCTTCTGCCCCTGGACTGTAAAGCGGACTTTAGAGGTATTTCCCAGCGCATCGCTCAGTGTATAGACAAATCGGTAAGGGCGTTCTTCGTTGATTTCCACCAGTCCGCGATTGCCGTTGGATGCCTGCAGCATGCGAAGGCGGTTGCCCGGCTCTATAAAAGACTTCATGTACTGACCGTGTGTCCACGAATTGATATAGCGGTTCTCCTCATAGGCAAAGCGGTCTATCGTACTGCGGAAGACTTCCTCACCGTCCACTTCGAGAATCACCGTCTTCACGCCATATTTATTCTGCACTCCGTCCATATAGTCGTAGGCACGGATGCCTGCACCAATCAGTCCCCAGGCGGTAATGGGTTTCGTTGGATGTGCCGGAAAAGCCCGTCGCGTCTGCTTGCCCTCCACCACTCCTTTTCCCGGCTGTGGAAACAGCATGATACCTTCGGCACGCGGGGCAGTCTTGTCTTTCACCTTGTTCATGAAGAAAGGCAGCGGGTCGATATATTCGTCCGTAGCCGTCTCTATCATATCCAGATGCAGGTGCGGACCAAAAGAGTATCCGGTGTTTCCGCTCAAAGCTATTATCTGACCGGCCTTCACGGGATATTCATCGGGTTCGGGAGTAATTTCCACCTCCCAACTTTCTTTCTCGTACTGCAAGTCTTCAACCCGGCGGGCCACATCGCCCACAAAGGCACTCAAATGGCGGTTTATCGTCGAATAACCATTGTCATAAGCCACATCGAGCACATAGCCCGAACCGTGGGTAACGCGGATACGCGAAATATATCCGTCGGCCAGAGCGCGTACCGGCTTGCCTATGGTGCCACCGGTCTTGAAGTCCAGTCCGCCATGAAAATGGTTGGCACGTATCTCGCCGAAGTTACCGGAGAAGGTGATGGGAAAATCAAAAGGCGGGGTGAAGGAGGGCTTGTCTGTATCGGTTTCTTGGGCATAGCCGCTTTGCACACTACCAATAAAGAACAAAAGAGAGAAAAATATAGAATATTTCATATTTTGTACAGTCAATATTATTTTAAATGCATGCAAATATAAAAAGAATAGTTCTCTCTACCTACAGAAAGGTGCAATTATCATTGATTAAAACATGCATAAAAATTCTGTTGAAGAACATAGATGCACCGATAACACCCAAGCCGGGAAATCGCTATATTGCGCCATGTTTAACCCCCCAATTAAAACTTTAAGGTTATGATTATCGGAGTACCTAAAGAAATCAAGAACAACGAGAACCGCGTGGGCATGACCCCTGCCGGAGTAGCCGAGTTGGTAAAAAAAGGTCATACGGTGTATGTGCAGGCCACGGCGGGCACAAAGAGCGGTTCCCCCGAGGATGACTACATCGCCGTAGGTGCAAAGACTTTACCGACCATTGAAGACACGTATGCCGCAGCCGACATGATTGTCAAGGTAAAGGAACCTATTACACCGGAGTACAAACTGATTAAAAAGGGACAAGTGGTATTTACCTATTTCCACTTTGCAGCCGATAAATTGCTGACCGAAGCCATGATTGAAAGTGGTGCCGTCTGCATCGCCTACGAAACCGTGGAAAAAGAAGACCGTTCACTTCCGCTGCTTACCCCCATGAGCGAGGTGGCAGGACGTATGGCTACCCAAGTAGGAGCCCGCTTCCTTGAAAAGCCACAAGGCGGCAAGGGAAAACTGATGGGCGGAGTAACGGGCGTACGTCCCGCACGCGTACTTATCCTTGGAGGTGGTATCGTGGGCACCAATGCCGCACAGATAGCTGCCGGAATGGGTGCCGAGGTGCTGATTGCAGACATCAACCTCCCTCGCCTGCGTTACCTGAGCGAAGTGATGCCGAAAAACGTAAAGACACTCTATTCTTCCACCCATAACATCAAGATGGAATTGCCGAACATCGACATGGTAGTAGGTTCCGTCCTCATCCCCGGTGACAAGGCCCCGCATCTCATCACCCGCGAAATGCTGAAGATGATGAAACCCGGCACCGTACTCGTGGACGTAGCCATCGACCAGGGCGGTTGTTTCGAGACCTCCCATCCCACTACGCACAGCGATCCTACCTACATTGTGGATGGAATTGTGCACTACGCCGTTGCCAATATCCCCGGCGCCGTACCCTTCACCTCCACCATGGCACTGACAAATGCCACCCTGCCCTACACTGTTTCCTTGGCATGCAAAGGCTGGAGACAAGCCTGCAAGGACGACCCGGCTCTGGCGCAAGGATTGAACGTAGTGGAAGGCAAAGTAACATACAAAGCTGTAGCCGACGTCTTCGGGCTGAAATATGAGGCGATTGAGTTATAAGTTATAAGTGATGAGTGATTTGTTGGTATTTTCCTTTCAGCATGGTAGCGCAGCACAATTACCAACAAATCACTCATCACTCATAACTCCCCCCCAACAAAGAATCCTTCTTCCTCGCATACTCCCACCACATAGCGAGCAGTGTGATGCAGAGGTTGAAAATAAACGGAAATTCCTTGGAATTAGTGTGGAACAAGGTCTGAAAAAAGTCTGCAATGAACGGGGACAATAGAATCGCCAGATAATTCATCACCATTACAAAGGCCAGTGCCAAGGTCGTTTTTTCCGGTATGGCCGTATCTACTGTCTCGTCATAAATCAGCGGTTGAATAACACCATATCCCAAACCAACCAACATACATCCCGGTATTATCAGCCATTCTTTAGGCGAAATCCATATCAAGAGCAAACCCGCTGCAATGGACAAAAGGCTGTAGAACTTTGTGTGTTTCCCCATCCACTTCACGATATGCCCCAGGAAGAAACCCGGAGCCATAATGGCAAGAAAGAATAAGGAAATCATCAATCCGGAATTTCCGCTGGAGAAGTGATGGGCCTCCATCAAAAAAGGCAAGTCAAAAGTAACCGCCAGCACTACATACGTAGTGACGCCATAAAACAGCATCAACTGTAGCAGATGGCGGACATGGATGCCGTATTTACCGGGAACCGCACGCTTGGATTCCTCCGGAACAACGGTAGCTGTATCTTCTGCTATCTGCGGCTGACCGGTATCCCCCTTCAAATACCCGACAAGCAGCAGAGAAATCAACGGAAGCAGATATACCACGAAAGGCAAGTGCCAGTTTACCTCTGCCAGATACCCAGTCACCGCCGTTGCCACAACCAGCGTCACATTGGTGATGGCAGAACTGTAACCAAACTGCTTCACCCGATATTCCCCCGTGAAATAGCGTGAAACCAGACCGGTGGACAACGGAATAATCACCCCCGATCCGATGCCAAGCAAAGCGCTGACCACCATCAACTGCCACATTTTGTCCGAAAAAAGATAAAGTACCCCACTGGCGGCAAACATCCAAAGTCCCACTTTCAGCAGACGCACAAAGTCACGTTTCTCGGCCAGCTTGCCCGCCAATAGCACAAAAGGAATTATCAGCAGCGAAGGCAGGGAGGTAAGCATCTGTATATCCAGTTCTGTGGCATATGGAAAAATGGTAGTAAGCTGTCCCAAAATAGGTGATACGGCCAATCCCGGCAAGGAAGTCAATGCAGAGACTGACCAAATGCCGACAAGCGTGATAAGGGGGATTGTACCCCTTCCGGTATTGATTTTCATATAGTAGTATATTAATTAAATGAATAATGTGGGAACAACAAACCTACCTTCAGAATGTTCGTTTTTTAAGATTTTACTACGCTGCCCTTTAATAAACGCCAAATAATGCAAAACCCCGGAACTTTCATCCGCAAACCCCGTTGTTGTGGGAAATTCGACGGGGAAAAGCCCCGCCGCCTAAACCTTTAAAAAACTTATTAATATGGAAGATTTGAATTTCAGAAAAGGAGATGCAAAAACTGAAGTATTCGGTTCAAACCGTATGTTACAACCCTCACCCGTAGAAAAGATTCCCGACGGACCTACTACCCCGGAAATCGCCTATCAGATGGTGAAAGACGAGACCTTCGCCCAAACGCAGCCTCGCTTGAATCTGGCTACATTCGTCACTACCTATATGGACGAATATGCAACCAAGCTGATGAACGAAGCCATCAACATCAACTACATTGACGAGACCGAATATCCGCGCATCGCCGTAATGAACGGTAAATGTATCAACATCGTGGCCAACCTCTGGAACTCTCCTGAAAAAGAAACCTGGAAAACCGGCGCACTTGCCATCGGTTCCTCGGAGGCATGTATGCTGGGTGGTGTGGCAGCCTGGTTGCGCTGGCGCAAGAAACGTCAGGCGCAAGGCAAACCGTTCGACAAACCAAACTTCGTTATTTCAACTGGTTTCCAGGTGGTATGGGAAAAATTCGCCCAATTGTGGCAGATTGAAATGCGTGAAGTGCCTTTGACACTGGACAAGACCACGCTCGACCCCGAAGAAGCCTTGAAGATGTGTGATGAGAACACCATCTGTATCGTGCCTATCCAAGGCGTTACATGGACAGGACTGAACGATGACGTCGAAGCCCTCGACAAAGCCCTCGATGCCTACAATGCGAAGACCGGCTACGACATTCCTATCCACGTAGATGCCGCCAGCGGTGGTTTCATCCTCCCGTTCCTCTATCCCGAAAAGAAGTGGGACTTCCGTCTGAAGTGGGTACTCTCCATCAGCGTCAGCGGACACAAATTCGGTCTAGTTTATCCGGGTCTGGGCTGGGTTTGCTGGAAAGGCAAGGAATATCTGCCCGAAGAAATGTCATTCAGCGTAAACTACCTCGGTGCCAACATTACTCAGGTAGGCCTGAACTTCTCCCGTCCTGCCGCACAGATTCTGGGTCAATATTACCAGTTCATCCGTTTGGGATTCCAGGGTTACAAGGAAGTACAGTACAACTCTCTGACCATCGCCAAGTATATCCATGACGAAATCGGCAAGATGGCTCCGTTCGTAAACTATTCCGACGAGGTTGTGAACCCGCTGTTTATCTGGTATTTGAAACCGGAATATGCAAGAGCTGCCAAATGGACTCTGTATGACCTGCAGGACAAGCTGTCACAACACGGTTGGATGGTACCCGCCTATACACTGCCTTCAAAGCTGGAAGACTACGTCGTAATGCGCGTCGTTGTTCGCCAAGGATTCAGCCGCGACATGGCAGACATGCTGCTGGGTGACATCAAGAATGCCATCACGGAGCTGGAGAAACTGGATTACCCGACTCCTACCCGTATGGCACAGGAAAAGAACCTGCCGGTGGAAACCAAAATATTCAACCACGGATGCCGTACTCATAAAAAATAAATTAATTTACGATTAAACGATTTACGATGTACGATTAGAGTTTCTCTTGATACGGACTACGTTTAAAGGAGTAATTTCAATCGTAAATCGTACATCGTCTAATCGTACATCACAACGTGTTTATGGAAAAGAAAATATCAATTTCACAAATAAAGGAGGTTGCCCAAGAAGCCTACAATGAGGTGAAGGGCAGCACAGGAGGCAAGAATGCGGATTATATTCCCTACCTTGCCAACATAGACTCCAAACTATTCGGACTCAGCATCTGCCTGATGAACGGGCAGACCATCAATATAGGTGACACAGACTATCGTTTCGGTATAGAGTCCGTCTCGAAGGTACACACGGCCATCCTTATCCTGCGCCAATACGGTGCACAGAAAGTGCTGGACATGATAGGTGCCGATGCCACGGGACTACCATTCAACTCCATCATCGCCATTTTGCTGGAAAACGACCACCCTTCCACTCCATTGGTAAATGCCGGTGCCATTTCCGCTTGTTCCATGGTGCAGCCAGTGGGAAACTCCGACAAAAAATGGGATGCCATTGTACAGAATGTCACTGAGCTGTGCGGCTCTGCCCCACAACTCATCGACGAACTGTACAAATCGGAAACGGCTACCAACTTCAACAACCGCTCCATTGCCTGGCTGCTGAAAAACTACAACCGCATCTACGATGATCCGGATATGGCACTCGACCTCTATACCCGCCAGTGTTCTCTCGGCATCACGGCCCAGCAACTGGGCATTGCCGCAGGAACCATCGCCAATAACGGTGTGAACCCCGTCACCAAACAAACGGTGTTCGAAGCCAGCCTGGCACCGAAAATTACGTCGATGATTTCGACCGTAGGCTTCTACGAGCATTCCGGCGACTGGATGTACACCGCCGGCATA
>ERZ779974.699-NODE-699-length-14016-cov-2.30936_pt1 | contig 14016 bp, 10 predicted proteins | sample MGYA00511026_ERZ779974 | MGnify/ENA primary metagenome ERZ779974 (study PRJEB29588, sample SAMEA2153010) | human gut metagenome | biome: human gut; feature: human-associated habitat; material: faeces | place: Denmark | collected 2008/2010 ... | reverse complement strand
TGCAGCCGCGATCATTTGTCCTACTTATTTTAAAAACTGAAAGAACGCCACAAAAACTTTGCGACGCTCCTTAATATACACTATTCCTTTAATTTTCGCAAGAAAATTTTTTTCGCAAGAAAATTTTTTTCGCAAGAAAATTTTTTCAATTGTATTTATACATTGAAACAACTTCCGCCGATAAATTCACGCAGAATGGAATTCTGGTTGATCCCATCGCTCGGCATTGGAAGGAAATAGTCCAGGAATTTCAGCAGACGCTTTGCCTCTAAATATTCCTGGCAGTCTTTGTCAATGGCAAAAAGCAATGGTTCCGCATACATTTTAAGAACCGCCAGTTCGTAGATGAGCGCGGAGTTAAACATCACATCTGCACCTTCCTGAAATGGGAAAATGTATTTTTCTTCTCCTCTGCGCACGGAATCCCACATGGCGATGGTTTCTTTTGCAGAGGTCCCGCGTGTCCGTGCATCGCGGACAATCCGCCGGATCAGTCTTCCGTCAGTCGTCGGCAGACAGTTATGTTCATCAATATTCAACTGCGTCAGCGCACTGATATAAATCTTAAACTTGCTCTCAATCGGCAGGGAATAGGACAACTTGTCATTCAGACCATGGATTCCCTCGATGACTAGCACATCATCCTTTCCAAGTGTCATAAGCTTATCTTTGTATTCCCTTTTACCTGTTTTGAAATTAAAAATAGGAAGATTGACCGTTTTTCCTGCCAGCAGTTCATTCATATCATGGTTGAATAATTCCACATCCAGCGCATCCAGACACTCAAGATCCAGTTCGCCGTTCTCATCCCTCGGACAGGTATCCCGGTTCCTGTAATAATCATCCAGTGGAAATGGATGCGGATTCAGTCCTTTTGCAGCCAGCTGGATGGACAGTCTGTGGGAAAACGTTGTTTTTCCTGAGGAGGATGGTCCTGCGATCATAATGAACTTCCGGTCTTTTGCTGAAACGATCTGTTCTGCCAGTCTTCCGATTCGCTCCTCAAACAATGCCTCCTGTGTCAGTATCATCTGCTGTGTTTTTCCGGCTGCGATTGCGTCATTTAAGGCTCCGATCGTATCGATCTCAAGCATTTTTCCCCAGTCTCTGGATGTTTTTAACGTGTGGAACAGTTTTTCTGCCGGAACAAACGGTGCAACCTCTTTCGTATTCTTATCCGGGAACTGAAGCATAAATCCATCCGCATAAGGGATTACATCATAATAGCGCAGATATCCGGTTGACGGCACCATAAATCCGTAAAAATAATCCATATAATGATCAAGCTCATAAATATTGACTCTGGAACTTCTACGATAACGGAACAGTTTTTCCTTGTCTGTCATTCCAAGGTCATGAAACAGTGTCACGGCGTCATCTGTATTGATGCTCTCCTTGTGGATCTCAATATCGGAAACTACCATCTGATACATCTCATTCTTTAATTTCTGGATTTCTGTCTCAGATACTTTCACAACTTCCTCTGTATCATTCTCCCACTTCACAAGTTCACAATAATTTCCCTGTCCGATAGAGTATTTTACACGCACCGATATATTCCCTTTTCCCCAGAGATTATAGACTGCCTTCTGCATTAAAAGTGTCACGCTTCTGCGGTACGCCTTTTTCCCTGTCTTGTCTGCGGTTGTGAGAAATTCTACGGTTCCGTCTCCATCTGCACACTTATTTAATTCCCGCAGTCTCCTATTGTACAATACCAGAACAATATCATCCTGATACGCATCGCTGTAATCCTGCGCAATGCGCAAAAAACTTGTTCCTGCCGGATACTCTTTTTTCTCCCCCTGGATTGTTAACATAACTTTTTTTCCGTTCATCGTAATCCCCCTTTTCCGTGAAAACAAAATACGAAACCTAATAAACTTAAGTTTCGTATTTTACTGTTCTTATTTTTCTTAAAAATTACTGCTGGATCAATGTCACACTGACTGTACCGGTTCTTAAATCTGCTACTGCTGAAATCTGCAATGGCGTATTATAAATATTCACAAATCTTAAGTCGTAATAATTACCTGCAATTGTCGCATCTCTGCCCTCCGGAAGATATGGAACCGGGAGAGAATGTGGGTGACGCTCAGTCGCCGGGATTCCTCCGTTTAACATTGCAGAATACATGGTAGAAGATACCTGACAGATACCTCCGCCTGTTCCTGTGGAATGTTTACCACTCACATAAATTGGCGCTTCCACATAACCGTTTGCTGCCGTTCTTGGCAGGATCGTTCTGTTAAAGGAAAACTCTTCCCCTGGCTGAATGACTACACCGTTGATTCTGGAAGCTGCCACTGCAATGTTGGTTGCTCTGGAAGCTCTCGGATCAAACTTCGTTGTGCAGGAACCACGGACAATCGCTGCCTGTGCTCCCTCCCCTGCCGAGATCAGTGTTGTTGCATTTCTTCCCTCTGCTGCACCGTTTGCCGCATAATGGGCACAGTAGGATGCAAGGTCATTGCCGAATGCTGCCTGAAGATCCGGGTAATTGGCTCTGTAAATTGCAACATTGAAATTAGCGCAGCCTGATCTTCCCTCATAAATGCCGGAAGATACAAAATGATTGAACAACTTCTGTGCATCATATCCAAACGCCGCCTGAAGATCCGGGTTGGAATTATAATAATATTCTGCATCAAATACTGCCTGATATGCACCTGTATTCGATGATTTCTTTGCTGCATTTGCCGTGACAGTGCTTCCGGACAGCAGCACCATGCACAATGCAATGGATAAAATCTGTATTACTTTCTTTTTCATAAGAAACTCCCTTCTTTGGTATCATATTATTCCAGACCATACGTTACTCTGGTAAATTATGGTAAGATAAATGTAGTATAACACTTTTAAGGATTTTCTACAATCGTTCCTTCACGATATGCCTGAAGTAAATTTTCAAGATCACGGATATTTTCCCGCATCACTTTTCCATTATCTGTGTCTGCAACCGTTTTCCGTCTCACAACATGCTGCACCAGAATCGTATGTGATACAATATCATTTCCATCCGAAACTGCCTTTTCCACGGATTCAAAAGGCTCATGCGCCGCCAGCACAAGTCCATATGAATTGTAGATCAATGTGTACCCGGCAATTCCGGTCTTTGGCTGATAAGCCTTGGAAAAGCCGCCATCTATGATGAGAAGCTTTCCCCCGCACTTCACCGGGGACTCTCCCTTTTTTGCCTCGATCGGGATATGTCCATTGACAATATGCGCCTCCTGGCCGGACAGTCCGAACTCTGCGAGGATCGCATTTACGACCTCTTCTTTTTCCAGCAGCCGGTAATACGGATTTTTCGGTTCCACATGTGTCGCTTTCTCTGCCACAAAATACCGCTCGAACGTTGTCATCTTATCTTTGCCAAATACCGGTGAATTTTTATTTTCCCAGATAAACCAGAGAATGTCTGATCCCTTTTTCTTCTCTTCCGGGTCAATGGCGTAATAACCTTTTCTGGCGTAGCTTTCTAACACATCGTACAACGCTTTTCCGGCATATTCCGTGCCGTAAATATTGACTTTGGTAAAAGAGCCATCCTCATTCAGCGGAACGCAGCCGTGATACAGAAGATTTCCATTGTATACATGATACAGGCTTCCCTTGGTAAAAAGAAAACGCACCTGTCTCTGTAATTTCTCACAATTTAAAAATGCGGCAGTCAGACGTTCCATCACATCTGCCTCATCCGCCGAAAGTTCATACGGATGTTCCCAGTCAATGGTTGGAAAATTCAGATCCCGGAGCGGATATTTCTTCCCTTCGATCAGGACTGTACCGGCTGCGGGGTCTATCTTATCGAGCAGCAAACGGTTCTCCATTCCAAATTCCGGGTGTCCCACGATCATCTGTCCTTCCAGCTTAAACTGCATGATGGCGATCGCCTTGTGCATTTTCTCATCGAGCATTGCATCCCGGACATCATATTCCTCTTCCCGGTAATCCAGTTTAAAACAGCTGCAAGGATCTTTGTCATAACGGTTCATTGCCAGTCTCGCAAGCGGCACCAGATTGATCCCATATCCATCCTCCAGCAGATTCAGATTGCCGTATTTTGCGGAGATGCGGATCACGTTGCAGATCAGCGCCTGATTGCCCGCTGCTGCACCCATCCACGAGATATCATGGTTTCCCCACTGGATATCCACGGAATGATGTGACATTAATGTATCCATAATAAGGTTTGGATACGGTCCTCTGTCAAAAATATCGCCGACAACATGCAGATGATCCACTACAAGTCTGCGGATAAGGTTGCAGAATGCCACCACAAGTTCTGCTGCCCTGCCTGTCCGGATCACCGAATGGATGATTTCATTATAATATGCCTCCTGATCGGATACATCCGGTCTTCCGGTCAGAAGTTCCTCGATCACATAGGCAAAATCTTTCGGAAGCGCCTTGCGCACCTTGGAACGGGTGTACTTAGAAGACGCTCCTTTGCAGATCCTGATCAGGCGGTACAATGTGACCTTGTACCAGTCCTCCATGTTCTCCTCGGTCTTTATCACCTGCTCCATCTTCTGTTCCGGGTAATAGATCAGTGTAGCGATCGATTTCTTTTCTGCCTGACTGATGGCATTCCCAAACTCGTCCTCGATCTTTCTCTTGATCGCTCCGGAACCGTTCTTTAATACATGTTGAAACTGATCATATTCGCCATGGATATCCGTGATAAAATGTTCCGTTCCCTTCGGCAGCCTTAAAATTGATACCCTCTGGGGCGGCCGCCGCCACGGTCGGATACTGCTTTGCAAGACTTTTTAAATAACGTAAATCGGTCTGTTCCATCCGTCACCATCCTGTTTTTATTCTGTGTACTGATTTATACTTCATTCATCATTGCGCCTGAATGACATCGCTCATATCATAAAATCCTGCCGGCTTTCCTGCAAGAAATTTTGCCGCCTGCACTGCTCCCTTGGCAAAAACTGCCTTGGAATATGCCGTGTGCTTAAATTCGATCACTTCGTCCTGTCCTGCAAAGATCACTTCATGCTCTCCCACGATATTTCCACCGCGCACTGCGGAAATTCCGATCTCGTATTTTTCTCTCTTCTTTCTCTCCCGGCTTCTGTCATAAACATAGGCATACTTCTCATTCAGCGCCTCATTCATGGAGTCTGCCAGAGCGAGAGCCGTTCCGCTCGGTGCATCCAATTTCTGATTGTGGTGTTTCTCCACGATCTCCATATCGAAACCTGCCGGTGCGAGCGTTAAAGCCGCCTTTTTCAAAAGTTCCATCAGCATATTGATGCCGAGTGACATATTGGCTGATTTTAAAACTGCCACATGTCCGCTGACCTGTTTTACTTTTGCGAGTTGTTCCTCGGACAAACCGGTCGTGCACAATACAACCGGCACCTGTTTTTCCTCACAGTAGATGAGCAGATCATCCACTGCCTTTGCATTTGAGAAATCAATCACTGCATCTGCCTTCACGTCGCAGACGGAGATATTCGGAAATACCGGATAATCATTTTTGATCCCGTCATACAGATCTATGCCTGCCACGATCTCAATTTCCGGATCATCCTTGCACATCGCCGTGATCGTCTGTCCCATTTTTCCATTGCATCCATGCATAATTACTTTTGTCATACTTAAAAATCCACCTTTCGAATTTTATCTTTGGATATAATTTATCAATAAATCCAAAAAGACTGCCGCACCCGGATACGACAGTCTCTTCCTTTTAATCTAAAATGCCATATGCTTTCATTGCATCTGCCAAAACAGCTGCATTTGCATCGGTCATCTCCGTCAAAGGAGAACGAAGTGTTCCAACTTCTCTTCCCATGAGGTTTAAAGCTTTCTTCACCGGAATCGGGTTGACCTCTGAGAATAATGCACTGACAAGCGGCTGTGCCTCTCTCTGTATCTTCATTGCAGTCTGTAAGTCTCCGTCAAAGAAACTCTGGCACATGCCATGTACTTTGGCAGGTGCAACATTTGACCATACAGAGATCACTCCGATTGCGCCGATCGCCATAAGCGGAACTACGATTCCATCCTCGCCGGAATAAAGGTCGATCCTGCCATCGGTCAGATACATTAACTGTGATGCCTGTGCAACACTTCCTGTCGCCTCTTTGATTGCTACTACATTTTCAACTTCCTTAAAAATCTTTGCTGCTGTCTCCGGAAGAATATTGCATCCGGTTCTTCCAGGTACATTATACATGATGATCGGTAACTTTGTACACTCTGCAATTTCAGAATAATAACGTACCAGACCGCCCTGTGTACATTTATTATAATAAGGTGTCACTGCAAGGATTCCGTCCGCTCCTGCTTCCTCTGCTTCCTGTGTCAGATAAATAGCTTCTCTTGTGCAGTTCGAACCGGAACCAGCCACAACCGGTACACGGTGTTTTGCAAATTCTACTGCTGCTTTGATCACTTTACTGTGCTCTTCCATGGTCAGTGTGGAACTCTCTCCTGTCGTTCCTGCAATGATGATCGCATCTGTTCCCTGGTCGATCTGCCATTCGATCAGTTCCTGTAACTTTTCGTAATTGACTTCTTCGTTTTCTTTCATCGGTGTGACGATCGCTACACCTGCTCCTTTAAAAATAGACATTGCATTCTCCTCCTATCGTCATTATACGCACTGCATTTTTTTTTGTTAAAAATGTTGCTACAGTAAAGTAAAAAAAGACCGGCTGACGAGCCGGTCTCAAAATTCTAATATTATACGCATTCTGCATCTTTGCAAATCTGCCTAGAATCTGATAGCTCCCCATCTCAAATGATCTCCATTCAGATGACAGTCATAAAGTTCTTCACTTTATGCCCAAGTAATATGCCTTCAGGCTGCATACCCTTTCGGCGTACTTTCCTTTTGCTTCTTATCAACTGTTCCTGATACATCCAAAAAGCGACTCATAAAGCACGCGACCTCTACCAAGCAATATTTTCATTGCGTAAATCATAACACCATCTTATTCCATTGTCAATGCACGATTTCCCTGTCAATATCTACTCTCAGGAATAATTTCCCTGTTAACATCTACTCTTCGTCTTCGATAAATTCCACTTTGCTCACAGAAACCTCATATGCCACGCGCTTTTCTGTCTCTGTCTCGCTCAGTTTTTTCACATACTCCCTGCTCTGGATACGTCCCCATACCTGAACATGCCCTCCGACTTCAAACCCGGATGCAAACCTTGCATTTCTTCCCCAGCAGATGCATGGAATATAATCTGATTTTCCATAAGAACGGTTCACCGCGATCAAAAGGTCTGCAATCTCTCTTCCAAGCGGTGTTTTCCGGTAAATCGGATCTTTACAGATGTAGCCATCCAGAAAAATCTGGTTCGTCTTGATATCCTCATCGATCTCATCTAACAATTCCAGTTCCCTTACAAAAACGGATAAAACAAGACGGTTCTTTTTTTCCTCGTGCCGGTTGAATGACCGGAACTGTCCCATAACATATATGGTCTGACCAATATAGTCCTCATTCACGTCAATGAGCCGTTCTGAGATCATCAGTGGTATGTAATCCATAAAATTGCTCAGCCGGTTGACTGCGACATCTACCACATAAAAGCCCTCTCCATACACTTCGTGGCTGAATCTGAAATCAGAAACAATCTCTCCCACAATTGACACCTGGTTATTTTCAAAAATTTTATCTGCCATGAATTTTTTCTCCCTTCCTCTTATCACCGGAATCGACCGGTGATTTGCCTGACAACTATGGTTTTACCATTTCCTTCCAGAAAAAATTTCGTGTAACTTGTCGATAAGTTTTTTATATTGTTTTGAAAAAAAATATTGCTGCCTACTTGCGTTCTCATAAAATTGTGATAGAATATATGGGTTCGAGTTAATTTATAAGCTATATTAATAGGAAAAGACAGGATTTATTTCTAGATAATTTCTTTTCCGCACAGAAGAAAGAGAGATTTTTTATGAAACAGAAACGTGAAGACGTACGTAACATAGCAATCATCGCCCACGTTGACCATGGCAAAACAACACTGGTCGATGAACTTTTAAAACAGAGTGGTGTATTCCGTGAGAATCAGGAAGTTGCTGAACGTGTCATGGACTCCAACGATATTGAGAAGGAACGTGGTATCACAATCCTCTCCAAAAATACAGCGATCACTTACAAAGGAACAAAGATAAACATCATCGACACTCCTGGCCACGCCGATTTCGGTGGCGAGGTAGAGCGTGTCCTTAAAATGGTAAACGGTGTTATCCTTGTCGTTGACGCATTTGAAGGTGTTATGCCTCAGACCAAATTCGTTTTGATGAAAGCTCTGGATTTAAAACTCCCGGTTATCGTCTGTGTCAATAAAGTAGACCGCCCGGAAGCCCGTCCAAACGAAGTTGTGGACGAAGTATTAGAGTTATTTATGGATCTGGATGCCTCTGACGAGCAGTTAGACTGCCCATTCCTTTTTGCTTCCGCAAGAGACGGTTATGCCGTTCGTGAAATCCACGACCTTGTAAACAACAAAAAAGATATGACACCATTATTTGAAACCATTTTAGATTACATTCCTGCTCCGGAAGGTGATCCTGAAGCACCGACACAGGTACTGATCAGTACCATTGATTACAATGAATACGTTGGACGTATCGGTATCGGTAAGATCGACAATGGTTCCCTGAAAGTAAATCAGGAAGCGGTCGTAGTCAACCATCACGATCCTGACAAGAAGAAAAAAGTCCGCATCAGCAAATTATACGAATTTGACGGATTAAATAAGGTAGATGTCGAAGAAGCAAATATTGGTTCCATCGTTGCTATTTCCGGTATTGCTGATATTCACATTGGTGATACGATCTGTTCTGTGGAGAACCCGGTTGCGATCCCATTCCAGAAGATCTCCGAGCCGACTCTTTCCATGAACTTCATCGTAAATGACAGTCCATTGGCAGGTCAGGAAGGAAAGTTTATTACTTCCCGCCACTTAAGAGACCGTTTATTCCGCGAGTTAAATACAGACGTTTCCCTTCGTGTAGAAGAGACCGATTCCCCGGACAGCTACAAAGTATCGGGCCGCGGCGAATTACATTTATCTGTATTGATTGAAAATATGCGTCGTGAGGGATATGAGTTTGCCGTAAGTAAGGCTGAAGTATTATATCACACGGACGAAAACGGCAAGAAATTAGAGCCTATGGAACTTGCCTATGTCGATGTTCCGGATGAGTATACCGGTGCTGTTATCGACAAGTTAAGCCAGCGCAAAGGTGAAATGATCAATATGAAACCTCTGACCGGCGGATATACAAGACTTGAGTTCAATATCCCATCCCGCGGTCTGATCGGTTACAGAGGCGAATTTATGACCGATACCAGAGGTAATGGTATTATCAACACCATTTTCAATGGCTATGATACTTACCGCGGAGATATTGCTTACCGTCAGCTTGGTTCGCTGATTGCATTCGAATCCGGCGAATCTGTCACTTACGGTCTGTTCTCTGCACAGGACCGTGGTACTTTGTTCATCGGACCTGGTGAAAAAGTATATGCAGGTATGGTCATCGGTTCCTGCTCCAGAAACGAGGATATCGAATTGAATGTTTGTAAGAAGAAACACCTTACCAATACACGTTCCTCTTCCGCTGACGAAGCATTGACTTTAGTTCCGCCTAAGATTTTAAGCTTAGAGCAGGCGCTTGACTTCATCGATGTCGATGAATTATTGGAGGTTACTCCGAAATCCCTTCGTATCCGTAAGAGAATTTTGGATCCGACTTTAAGAAAAAGAGCGAATTTTAAGAAATAAAAAACGGCTCTACGCCTTTTTTCCAGAAACTATAAAAACCTATGCAACATTCAACGACAAAAAGGAGACTATGTATGAAAAAAATATGTACATTTTTCGGATTGCTGATATCCATGTGTCTGCTGCTGAATGTCGGTTTTGGCTCTCTGTCCGTAAAGGGCGCAGCTGTCGGGAATACAGAACAGACTTCTGATCCAAACTTTACAAATTTAATCGTATTTGCCAGATTTGCAGATGAGAATGAATTTGTGAATGATATTTATCAAGGTGTCTCTGTAAGGGAAATCATAGACAATTCCTATAACACTGCCTATTATTCCGTGGGCGATTACTACCGGAATGCGTCCTCAGACAAATTGCGCATGAATAGTCTTTATCTGTTTGATAACGGCGGTTCCCTGCAGTTGAAACATGAACGCGGTTACTATGCCGGTTACAGTGCAGATAATCCAATCGGTTATAAAACAAGTGGTGAAAAAGCCTACCGCATGTACGAGCTGCGCACCGATTGGTCTGATGCCATAAACAAAGCTATCCAGAACGGAAACCACATTACGAATTACGATGGCAGCCAGACATACAGTTACGAGGATCTGGATAAAAACCGTGACGGAAAGATTGATTCCATTACTGTTATCTATAAAAACACGACACAAAATATTGTGATAAACCGCTCTGATCCGCTTTGGAACTATAAGGATTATGCTGACTATGTGGAGATCACTCTTGCCGATGGCAGGATGCTTCAAAGCCAATATTATGTACAGGTCATAAATAACTACTCGACTCTGTATATGGCAAACGAAGATCGAAAACCGATCGTTTCCTTGAAGTCTCCAATCCATGAAATGGGGCATATATTTGGTCTGCTGGATTTATACAATTCGTCAGGTCAAACACCGGTTTATTTCATGTCTGCCATGGCAAATGCCATCTCACCTGTTCCACAGGGACTTTCGATCAAAGAAAAAGAGGCTCTGGGATGGACAGACCCTAGTACTCTAAAGACGATCACAGAACCGGGTAAATACAAAGTAAAGCTCAGCGGCACAGCCACCGGAACTGACGACTGTATCGGATATAAAGCAGGCATTCCGGAACTGAACAGGACACTGTATCTGGAATACAGAAACTTTTCAACAGATGGCAGTAAATATGATAAGTCAGAGAAGCAGCTGACCAATTCAGAAACATCAAACATAAAATCCGGTTTGGTCTGTTATCTGGCAAAGTCTGACATCCGCTTTCCAAGCAATCTGAATGGAAAACCGGGAAATTGGGTGTTGGAAGTTATGGGCGGAACACAATCCACAAAATCGGATGCAGCCCTTGGCGTAAATGATTCCCTTCAGGTTACAGACAAACTCAAAGTGACTGTCACTGCCATAGAAGGGGATGTCCTTACCTTTCAAATCGAAGGGGAAATGGAACAACATGTCCATTCCGGTGGACAGGCGACCTGTACGAAAAAAGCCGTCTGTGAAGAATGTGGGAAGGAATACGGAGAAATAGATCCAACATGCCATTTGAATCTCCAGCGACAGGGCTTTAAAGAGCCAACACAGGAGGAAAATGGATATACCGGTGATCTGGTATGTACAGATTGTAACGCCATAGTAGAAGCTGGTGAGATCATTGATAAATTACCAGTCACTCCACCTGATGGAAAACCGGAACCGGAAATACCGCCTGTATCTCCTGATAATAAGCCACCGGTCATGCTGGAAGGTGACAAAACAGAAGTAAGTAAAAATCCGGACAATCACTCCGGTGCTGTATTTCGTTCCAGCGCACCGCTCGATAACTTAATCGAAGTTAAGGTAGATGAAAAAGTATTAGTGAAAGATAAAGACTATACCGCCTGCTCCGGAAGTACTATCATAACTTTACTTCCATCCTTCCTTGCCGGTCTTTCCGAAGGAGCTCACAACATTGCCATTGTATCAACAACCGGAACGGCAAAGGCGGATTTTTCTGTAATTTCAGATCCTGCCCCGGTGCCACCAGCTCCGGTACCACCGGCATCCACACCTGTACCACCGGCATCAGGTAATACAAACACTGCTGGTTCATCTACAGATACTGTGGCAGATCCGGTTTCCGAAACTGCTTCTACAGCCGGATCTGCCAATGTATCTGGCAACAGTTCTTTACCTGATACCGCTCAGATGAAGAAAGACTCCTCCGGCACAGACATAAAATCACCGCAATGTGGAGAGAAAAACTGTTTCACACTCTTATTGGATGATTTCATAGAAATATTAAAAAAAGTATTAATATTCTTAGGTTTTTCATCTAAGATCTGAAAAAACACACAGGACAGCTCCTATGTTAAGCTGTCCTGTGTGTTTTTTTTCAAAAGTGATTGATATATTTTCTGCACGTCATAATCCGGTGCGTTCTGCCGAAGTATATCATAAATCTGCTCAATGACTGACGGATTTTCTTCCAGCATATCTGCTGTTTCAGCCACAGAACATCCTTTTTTGTACTTTTTCATGATCTGCTCGATCATTTTAGATGCTGCGCCTTCTGCTCTTCCTTCTGCTTCGCCCTGTGCCCTCGCTTCCGCTTCGCATTTATGAAATTGGTCTGCGAAAATTTCTTTTATTACATCACTCATGTTTCCTTCTTCCTCCACTTCTTTCCAGTTTGCGCGCATGACGGTATCTGCCAGTGCCTGGAACAATTTTGAATCCCTGTTTTTCTCATATTGTTCCATAAATAATTTAATTTCTCCACCGGACTTCAAATTGTTGCGAAGTTTATTCAGCCAGTAATTATTTTCGATTGACAATTCCAGTACGATAATAAGCTGTATTGGAATTGCATCTCCATAGAGATAATAGATACCATTTTCGATATTTGTCACATTTATATTTCTCTCATTCTGAAGATTTCGTAACATTTGCCGCGGATAATGATAACACACAAACGTAATCGTCAGTTCTTCTGCTGGAATCTGGTTCACTTTCTCGACTTCCGTTTTGTAAATACAGGTATAACCATAGACTTTATAAAAATCATCAATGTTCAGATGATCTTCCGGTGACTTATACTCGATAATGTTATGCTGCCGGAAAATCCTTCCAATATTTTTCCTGATTTTTACCTTCTTCTCGTTTTTGACCAACACATCGATCTGCATTGGTTTCTTCGAAAGCAAATGTTCCGGCTCAAAGGTCAGGTACTTTGCCTCTTCTCCCAGTTCAATCTGCAATGCCGCATCAAACGCAGGATGCCATTGGATTTTTTCTCCTTCTGTGTTCAATCATGTTCCCCCTTTATCATAATAGAATCTGCTGTGATTTTCAACGCATAAGAAGCATTTTCTATGTTAAAAATATAACAAGAAACTCAGAATCTATATGCATTGCTGTTCTTCATCAAAATGGAATCTCGTGCCGAACCGGCTGTGAACGTTGAGATTATATCCTGCCACCTCAAATTGGTTTTGGATTTGCAGACAAGAAAAAATAAGATGCTTTATCTGTCTGCGACTTTGATGTGATTCCAAGTATAAGGGATTGCGTGGAAGTTGTCAATGATAATTATGAACACTTCTTTCTTATCCAATATTATTCTAATAATTAAGAAGAAAATTTATTGATTTTTGTAAACTCTTTTTAATTTTTTACAATCCAGTTACCATTCTTATAAACATTGCTACTTCCTTATCCAGCCACTCCCCATAACCCGGTAATTCCCAGACTGTCCACTTTGTGCGATCTTCGCCAGACTGTATTGCCAGATATCCATTATCTCCGTGCTTATAGATCAGATAGTCTCCATGTCCTGTCTCTGATGTTTCTTTTTTGGGCATCACCTGCTCCTGTACAACCCTTACCCATGTATCAAATCCTTCGGTATTAATGATTTCTTTATCCTGATTCAGATACTGACTGCTTTCTACAATGTATTCATTCTGTGACTGTATTTGTTCAATACCCACTGTGTCAATCCCGGCTCCGCCTCGTGGTGCAATCCAGGCAAGCGTCTCTATATTTTCAACCATTCCAGTATTTTCCATTGCATCTGCATCAAAAATCTGAACTTCATTCTCCCAATTTATAATCAAATGACTAGCAGATGTTCTTTCTTCCCGTCTCGTCTGAGTATTGGTGCAGTCCACCAATGTCACAATACATACTATTATTACAATCAAGATTATGAAATATCTTCTAATACCTTTTTTCATATTCATGCCTCATTTATAATATTGAAATTATTTTTTTAGTTTTATTT
>ERZ779974.698-NODE-698-length-14036-cov-1.63951_pt1 | contig 14036 bp, 9 predicted proteins | sample MGYA00511026_ERZ779974 | MGnify/ENA primary metagenome ERZ779974 (study PRJEB29588, sample SAMEA2153010) | human gut metagenome | biome: human gut; feature: human-associated habitat; material: faeces | place: Denmark | collected 2008/2010 ... | reverse complement strand
GCAACTCTGGCGCTGCGCGATGATCTGCATCCAGTGTTTCATTCTTATTTCGTGTGTAATTTTTTGAGTATCCCAAAATATCCTCCTTACTGAATAGGATAAATTAGAGTTTTTAGACAAAATGGGAGAAACTCTAATTTGTCTAATTTATCCTGTCTGATGAGCCTATTGTCTCACAAACAGCCAGAAGATTAAATCCACCGATTTATTTTCCGCTTACTTTAGAGATTGAGAATATACGAAAGTTTTTGAGTTTATACTTAAAGCGGGAAGTTGATGCTCATCGCCACGTAGAGGAAAATTTTTTTGACGACTTAAATAGCTGTTGCTACAATGATATTCAATATTGCAAAAATATACTTAAAGTAGTATGCTGGATACATACTATGTTGTCTTTTTTGAATCATATGTTAAAGGAGACTGGTTGCAATGGCAGATGTGCATTTTTTGTTTTTAAAATTTAATGACAATATCACGCTTAGTTCCAGTAAGACTGATTTTCTGAAAACAAGTCGTGATGCCATCCGCAGGGATATAAAAAAATGGTTTTCAGATAATGATAAAAAGCAGCCTAAATTTTGTTGGCAAGGGTCATTTTCTATGAAAACCACTGTAAATCCTCTTAACGATGAGTATGACATGGATGATGGTGTATACTTGCAAGGATATGAAGAAGATAGCCTGGATGATTATCCTGCTGTATATACAGCGCATAGTTGGGTGAAATCTGCTGTTGATAATCGTACATCTTGTCATACTATGGACAAAAATACATGTGTACGTGTTAAATATGCCAATAATTATCATATTGATTTGCCAATTTATATAGTAAAAGAGAATAAGGCATATTTAGCTCATAAATCTAAGGGGTGGACAATTAGTGACCCCAAGGCTTTTACGGATTGGTTCATTGATAAAGTTAAAATGAATTCGGAGCAGTTGCGCCGTCTTGTTAAATATTTAAAAGCATGGAAAGATTATAACCATGTCCCATTAAAAGGGATTGAAATTACTATATTAGTTGTTGATTCATTTTCAGACTATGATGGTAGAGATGAAATTTCTTTGAGAAATACGGTTCAGGGGATTTCAACTGTCTTGCATACTAGCTTCAGCTGTACGAAGCCAGTTGAACCTTATGAAAATTTATTTGAAAGTAAAACTGATAATCAGAAAAAAGAAATCAAAGAAAGTCTTAAGCGGTTGATTTATTCTTTGGATTCTGCCATTCAGTCTGACGATGGGTATGATGGTTCTGTTATTTTACGTGAAGAATTTGGGAGCCGATTCCCATTAGGAAAGAGGTCGAATCCTAATGATGAGTATAGGTATGAGAGAACTAGTGCACCGGGGATTTTAAAGCATGACGGAAGATCAGCGTAATTCTATTATAGAAAAGTTTGCATATATAGGTATATCATGTTATTTTGCTGAGGAGACAGTGGTAAAGGTTTCTTTCAAAGAAGATAAAAAAAGCTATCATTTTAATGTATATTTAGATGAGTGTTTTCCAGAGTCTTTTCCGTTGATTCAAATTTCGGAGGATGATTTCAACGGAATTAGTAAGCCACTTCCTCATGTTTATGGTAATCACTACATATGTGTTTTTGATAAGACAACATCTATTCCTGACTATAATAACCCTGTTGATTTAATTGTAACTACTGTATCTTATGCTAGGGATATATTTCTTTCTGGTTTGCATGAGGATAACAAAAAAGATTTTATTGATGAAATAGCTTCATATTGGGAATTGGATAGTAATCATTGTTGCAAGATTAAAGTGCATAGTTTTGTTTGTCGTATGCAGACCGTTCATACCATTAGTATTTTTCGTAAGACCTCAGATACAAGGAGAAGTCGTCTTTTAATTGCAGATAACAGTGCTGCAATTAAAACGATTCTATCACATATGGTGGATGGAATGAAGGGCTATTGGGGATACTGGAAAACGAGGCTTAATAAATGGCTTATATGTTCCTTTAAAAAGTGCTATATATCCTCCGTTTCCTGAAACAAATTTGGATTGGTATAACCTAATCCAATCTTTTGCCAAAGATGATACTATATATCGAGCATTTGTATCAAAACATCTTGAAGATGGCGCTTATATTCTATTATCAATTCCTTTAGATAATGATAAAAAATTTCTTTTTATGATTAAGCATACGCCAATAGCTCCTTTAGTAAGAAATGGGTTTAGGAAAGGAAAATTTCCTGCTAAATGGGCATTTTTGCATGGCAAGTCTCAGAATGTCGTCAAGTATAAAGTTGAAGATTTGAGTCATTCAAGGCTTTTTAGAAGGGGCGGCATGGGGAGTAAAACGGGTATGAATGATATTGGTATAATCGGTATTGGATCTTTGGGGAGTTATTTAGCAAAAGGTTTGGCAGAATATGGCGTAACAAAATTGTCTCTTATTGACGAGGATGTTATCAATCCAGAAAATATTGCGCGGCATTTATGTGGATACAAATACTTATATCGGCCAAAGGCAAACGCAGTGATGCAGAAATTAACTTGCCATGAGCCGTCTATGGATATATCTGATTTTCAAATGACCGGTGAAAAATATTTACATGATTATTTAGTTAACGTGAACCAGATGGAATGTTTATTTATTGCAGCTGCTGATTGGAAGCTGGAAAGGCTCATTTATCGAATGAAATATGAGGGTGCGTTAAAGATACCTGTTATTGTATTATGGGTCGAACCATATTGCCTGGCGGGGCATGCATTGATTATACAAACGCAGCAAGATGTTCAACGCATTTTATTTGATGAAAGCTTAAGGTTTAAGTACTGTACTATAAATAATGCAGACTCTCAATTTCGGAGAGAAGCAGGATGTCAGTCTACATTTATTCCCTATTCTGCATTTGAAATTAGAAGATTTGTTTATACCTTTCTTCATTATTTTATCGTGAATTTTGTGGATAAAAAGAAACAGGGAAACTATTCTTATACCTGGTGTGGTGAACTTTCTAAAGCACAATCTTTGGGATGTGAATTGATGCCAATTTATTGAGAAATAGATGATTATACTGAATGCATTAAGAGGTTTGACTGATAAATGAGAAAAATTATTTTTAAGGATGGCACATCTCTGCTTATTCCTGATGGAATTATCTCAGAAATGGCATCTTATCGTCAATTACACAATAGGGACGAGGAATCTGGTGGAATCCTTCTAGGAAAAAAAAAGATAGGAATAGAAGCATATGAATTAAGCCAGATTTCATGTCCACAAGGTGAGGATAAACGAAATAAATATGAATTCTTGCGAAGTAAGAATTCACATCAACACATTATCACCCAGGCTTGGAAATCTTCGGGTGGTATTGTAAATTATATAGGTGAATGGCATACGCATGCAGAGAATATTCCATATCCATCCAAAATTGATTTAAAATTAATAGAACAAATTAAGCAGGATGGCTCTTGTTGTTATAGTAAAATATTTATGATTATTGTTGGGAGAAATTCTTTATGTGTTTTTGCTTATACTAATTTAACGCCTCGTAAGGATTATTTGATTGGAGGTATTTATGAAAATTTATATTGTGATAAATAGCCAAAGGCAAAAAGTACTTTATGCAACTTTCTTTTTGGGATTAATATTATACGAACTTGGTTGTATTTTTTTTGAATGTATTGAGACAGCCTGTCCAGAAATTAGTAATATAGTAGCAGGGAATTCAATAATTACGATAGTTATTGGAGAAATGTTTTCAATTAGTGTGTGCATGTGGATAGTAAATTCGCTGTGTGGTCGAATCCTTTGGCGTACATTGTTAAAAAAATATCTTTCCATCCCTAATTTGAATGGTAAATGGAGAGGAGAACTAATTTCTAACTACCCAGGAAATGGTGAGCGAACAACACTTATTATGGAACTACATATAAAGCAGACACTTTTTGAGATTTCCTGTACAAGTGAGTTTTTTAAAACTGGGGTGGAACAAGAAGGAAGTCCCAATTCAAAATCCTATAGTGATTGTGTGGAAATTGATAATTCTAATCCAGATGAGCCAATTTTGAAATTTAGTTTTCGGAACGATTCACAGGAACGAGGAGTTGCATCTCCTTCTTTTCAGGGATTTAATGTGCTTAACATAAGCGGGAATACAATGAATGGTATTTATTTTACCAACAGACCATTTGAAGATCGCGGAGTAATGACATATACAGGGGGTACAATAAGTCTACGTAAGCTCTAAATTATTAGCCGTTTGTTTATATGACAGCACTTTACAACTTTTACGCGGCCTCGGAAGTTGACGAAGCTAGTTTACACAAGGCCGGGATTAAGCCCGTTGAATTTTTTATAGTTTGGGCCTTAGGAATCAAAGTGCTAAAAAATATTTCACGCTGCATTTGCCAGCTTATATGGCTTTGCAGCTCTTGCAGACTGGCATTTTGGTACTTCGCAAAATATATGTTCAATGCTTTTTTATAAATCGGTTTCCCTCGCTTCCTGGGACAAGAAATGCCGGTGAATAAAACGAAGAGATGAGAACATCTGCAAGGCAAGCTGAACAATAACTGTGAATGATAATAGATAAGTGAGCCATTTAAGACATTCGTGATCACGAAGAAGTGAGCCATCTCTAAAAATCACTTTTTTTCACCGCAGGAAATTTTATGACTTCTTGAAAATTTCAATATGATTTATTTATAAAATTATCATACAATTGTGGTATAATGATATCAATACATGTAGTTGCTTATGGGAACAATTCTTTCTGTAATTTTTCTTGGGTTAAGTATCACTCTTGATATAAAAATTCCTTTTTGTAAAAATGTTTTATTGAATTTACAATTGAATTTAAAGGAGTGTGTTGTCATTATGACGATTTTTCCCGTTAATCTTTTGGTGGAAAATGGCGTATGCGGGTGTGATTTTTTCCATTTTGGAGTTGCAGGAAGAATTTCCTTTTAATCATAAGGTATATGCGCCATTGGGTTCGAATCCCCACACACCCACCACTTATTTATCTGAAAAATTGCAATTCTACTTGAGTTGCAGTTTTTCAGATTTTTTATCCAGTATGCGTGTGTTTTGCCAGTGAAAAATTGTATTACGACCTTATAGCTTCGCAAACGGTTGAAAGGAAATGTAAAAAAATAAAGGAGTTGAATCTGATTATTTTGTATGAACTAATATGTTCATTGAAATATTAGTTATATGATTTTTTGTGTTTTCATTAAATCCAGTACCACTTTAATCGGATTGCTAATTTATTCATTGTAAAGGAATGTTTTCTTGCAAAAATTGCTATTAATAGTTTTATTCTTGATCAAAAAAGAATATTCATGTAATTATATGTAACAACTAAAGGTAGGAACCAGTTCATATAAATAGTGGCCGAAAGCAATAGACCGAAATTTTTATTATAGTGATGGTACATATATGGAGAAAATAAAAATGAAAAAATATTATCAGTATTATCTCGATATAACAGGAGACAAGTTGTTTGAAGGTCTTTTAGGGTATGGCATGTTTTCAGATCGATTGCCACCTATTCTTTCTTCTACTGATTTTTTTGAGAAAAGCAGTAAAATTGAACAATATTTACAATCAGATAAGAAATGTCATGATTATTTGAGTTTCAATGTATTAAGAAATACTGGCGATTATAGAACTATTAATATACCTAACCCGATTGCTTATTACCACCTATGTTGTTTTTTACGAGAAAATTGGAATGAAATTCAAAATTATTTTAAAGCAACTACCAATGATCAAGATATTAATATCAGTCAAATTCATTTACAGTATAGGGGAAATAGAAAAAGCCTTTTCGAAATGAAATCATATGAATCAAAGTATGAATTAGCTACAGAAGATAGCTTGATAGTTGGGAAAAGATATTGTGTAACCGCTGATATTTCTTCTTGCTTTCCTAGTATTTATACTCATGCAATTCCTTGGGCATTAATTGGAAAAAATAAAGCGAAAAAGGAAAGGAGTAATGACTACTGGTATAATGGCCTGGATAAATGGTGCAGAAACGTTACTAATGGGGAGACGCATGGAATATTAATTGGGCCACATTATTCAAACTTAATTTCAGAAATTGTTCTCACGAAAATAGATCAAAAAATCATGTCCAATAAATGGCAGTTTGTTCGATACATTGATGATTTTCATTGCTATACAAAAAATGAAAATGATGCAAATGCATTTTTAATACAATTATATAAAGCATTGCAAGAATTTGGGTTAACATTGAATAGGAAAAAGATTTCAATTACAAAATTACCTCAAATTAATAAGGATGCTTGGATTTCAGTACTTAATTCTGATGAAATTGTGGAGGATAAAGAAATAACTAGTTGTCGTAAATTAAAAGCTTTTTTTGATAAAACATTGAAATTAATTACTGAAAATGATGATAATATAGCTATACTTAATTATGCAATAAAAATTATATCTAGCAAAAAAATGGTCTCTAAAGTGGAGAAATATTTTATTGAATATGTATTTCATTTAATTTTTATTTATCCCTATTTGATTACTATACTAAATAAATGTGTGTTAAAAAAGTATGAAATATCACAAATAAAACTAGAGAAATATATATCATTATTGTATAGTGAAGGAAGAGAGCAGGGCAATATTGAGGAACAATGTTATGCGATTTATTATGCTATTATTTATAATCTGCATATAATTTCACTTGAAAATTTGTTTAAAAGTGTTCAAATGGAAATGAGTAAAGAGTTAGATGAAGATAATAATGGAATACTTAATTTATTGATATGGTGTTATTTCAAAAATAAGAAACAAAATGATGTAGTAGAAACAATCGAAGACTATGCAGCTACATTGACAAATGAAAGAGGAGGAAATATAGATGATAATTGGCTTTTTCTTTATGAAACAGTACCTAAAAATAAATTAAATCAACCTTATAAGGCTATGAAAGAGGAATCTATTTCTTTTTTATCACCTGAATTAAAGGAATATATATAATATGGGTATATAATCCTATCAAAAAATAGCGAAACACAGGGCATAAACATTTTTTTTGAGCAACTGATAGATTGTGACAATAAAACGTATCTTTAGTTACATCGCTTTACAACTTTTGTGCCATTACGGTAGTTTGTGAAGAGCGTTTGTACAAGGCTTGAACTAAGTCCGTTGAAATCTTAAGACATAATGAATTCATCGCGCCACTCTTTTGAGTTGATGTGTTTTAGTGAATTCATTATACTTCAAAATATGCTTACGCGATATTTATTCGTCTTTAAATTGTTGTATATAAGTGGTTTATAATTTGCTCTATGAATAGAAAGGACATCATGTCATGGATAAAAAGGTTATAACGCTGAATCATTTAGATTCTTTCACAAAGGCTTTTTATGAAGAATCAAGGAGGATGATTCGGTCTGCCATGGCAGAACATAATCTTATCATTTTTGTCGGTGCAGGAGTGTCATTAGATTCGGGTATGCCGTCTTGGAGTCAAGCGATTTCGCAGATTGCAAAGAAATTGGATGTTTCTCCTGGCGATATCGACAATCTGAAAATTCCCCAATATTATTTTAATGCCAGAGGGAAAAATGATTATACGCAGCTGATACATCAAATTTTCAAGTATGGAATTCATTTACAAACAATGCCCGTGCATAAAAAAATTATCGAATTTAATGCAGATGTGATGATTACAACAAATTATGATCATCTTTTGGAGCAGGCAGCAGAAGAATCTGGCGAAATTCTATATGTTGCTAGCAAAGATAGCGAACTTCCTTATAAGCGGGGAGCAGAACTTATTAAGATGCATGGTGATTTTGAGCATGATAATTTTGTACTCAAAGAGGATGATTACCTGAACTATGAGCAGAACTTTCGCCTCATAAAAAACTACATTACTTCGCTGGCAGGGACTAAAACTATATTATTTATAGGCTATAGTTTTAATGATCCTGACTTGAAGCAGATCTTTTCATGGCTCAAAAATATACTTCTGGGAGATTTTAGACATGCTTATATGATATCGGTTGGTCAGTATGACCGGTATGAGGAAAATTATTATAAAAACTTTGGAATCAATACCATCTATGCGAGCTTGTTTCAAAATGACGGAGAAAAACTTTCCAAAACGGAAAATCTTAATCGCGTTTTAGATTGGCTATTACAGGATAATTCCTTGGGAACTATTCTTGATGAACTGTGGAGAAAAATTGGTGTATATCATTATATGAAAGTGCCTTATGCTAATCATGTTATTGACTGTTTAAAACCTCATTTTGAGGTAAGAATAGATTATTCTGGTGATTTTTCTTTTGAATTTATGCTATTTCCGAGAATACCTCCGCGTGACATAATATTATCAAAGCAAAATGGTTTGACTGAACCGCTTATTCTATTTTCTAAGTTCTGTTATGTTGCGCATAAATCTGCAGGAGAGTATTCAGGGAAAGAAAAGGTAGAGTCAACAGAGTGGTATAAAGAATTTGAGAATGCTGTTCATAGTGATGACATTATAGACATTGCTGGTGTACAGGTCGCAAAGAAATATTTGCACTTTTCAAAAGATGAATGGGAGAAAGTTAGTACATTTTTGAAGATAATGGTAAAAAGTGGGTTATCTGATTTATTAATTTCCAGTGAGGATGAAAAAATTATAATCCCACTCAGTTCTTTAGATGAGAAGCCGGATGATATAATGCCTGCTATGGAGAATTTCGATTTTCAAAAGTTGGAAAATTTTAAAGATGGTAATGAACAATTACTTTCAGTCGGTGATGCAGATTCATATTTAAGACAGGCTCACTTATGTTATTTATTAGAGGATTATGTAACGGCATATTTTTACTCCAAGCAGGCAGCCTATTTATATTTTCATCAGAACGATTATGCTAGATACTTTATAGCCAAATGTAATCAACAATTTTTGGGAGATTTTATCCATTCTAGATTTAACAACAATGAGGCAGTTGAAAAAAGCAAGGAAGAGTTGGAACGTCTTGACTTAAATAAGATATTTATGCAGATACCTGATTTAACGGATGGTCATGCAGGGAATCAGGGCAAAAATGAATTTTTAAAGGAAATCTACTCATTCAGCTTGGCCTATAACATGTTACAAAATACTGTTAAGGAGGCACAGAAAGTAGAAGATGAGGCAAACTCAAATTATATAATTTTTGGAGGAGCCCCGGCGTACCAGAAGATAAGGGCTCAAGTAAAGAATTTCTACCATTATATGGAGGGAAATCATTTATTTATTGATCGCTTTGAGGATATAAAAATGGTCTTTGGGAAGGCTGCATCAGCTTTAATTTCTTCTGCTTTGGCAGAGGATAAGATACAAGATACTACAACTAATCCGGTTGCCATACCTACACAAAATATCCACGAAACTGAAATTCAAGTATTCGATCTCTTTCTGGCAATCAGGTATTTATCCGATAATGAGATCGAGCAATTGTTTCAAAAACATAATATGGGAACCGTTTCCAGCAGTGGAATGAAATATTTATCATTGGTTTCTAAAAATTTAACCAACAGTTCGAGCAGTTCGAATCGCTTATGGAATTACTCTCAATATCTATCTTCGTTATTTGCCATTATTGGGCATGTCAAACTAGAAGATAGACTGGTAGCTTCTGCTTTATCCACTGTGATTAGGCTATTGTCATTAGATTTACTGGGGATATTTAGGCAAAATTTTAATGCAATCAGACGAATTATTGAGCAGATTGGTAAACAGCAACTGATAAAAAAAGACTCTACGTCCGCAAATAGTTTATTACAACTGGCGGATAAGATTTTGGAAATACTGCCATTAGTAAATGATGAAATTATGGTAGATGAGTTGACAGATATTATGAGTGCTTCGCTTTGGAATTTAAATGAAGCACAGATATCTCATGATAGAAGTGATAGAGTGAAGGAACTTTTGCAAAATAACGATTATAGAAATGCAAGTTTTTTTATTTATATCTATCTACAGTGTTCAGAAAATACACAAAGGATGATTAGGGAATGGATAAAAAATTGGAATCCGGGAAATTCTGTAGAAGATTACAGGACATACTTGGTTGGCATCCAGGCTGGCGCTATTTCGATGAGTACAGTACAGAAAGAGAAGATTGTTAAATTCCTTAAGGAACAAGAAACTTCGTATGTAGATTATCGTAAAAGAGGGATTCTTGACTCTCGGAATCAGAGTCTAGTAAGATGTATTCTTAATCTGGTCTCTATTGCAATTATAGGAAAAGTTGAGGATAAAACCTGGATAATTAAAATCTGTAAAGAATATCAGTTGAAGTTAGCGCTATGGTTGCTTGATATGAATAATGAAGATAATTGGAAAGACTTTCAACCTGAATGGTTGAATCAGTGTGATTCCGAACTGCTGCAACGCATTGCAGAGAATAAACAGTGGTGCTTTAAGATTGCAACTATAATCAAGAAAGAATATCTGGAGAGGAAAATTGATGAGGGTGTAATAGAAAAATACTTCCGGTATTTCGCATGAATAGTTTGTGGATTGGATGGAGTGGTGCCATCCTATTACATGAATACCCCTTATTTATCTTTCTATAAAACAGTTCTGAGCTAGCATGTCTTTTGTGAAGTTAAATCACCAATTATATAAAAATATATTTATTTGAATATTGGAGCCGCAAAATACTGGGAGAAGTGATGAAATGCCGAAGTTTATGAAACTGTTTCCTGCTTACATATATATGACTGTTGCCTTGAAGTTTCTATTTATAGGGATAGCGACTGGAGAGTTTATATATATACTGCTTTCTGGATTTTTGGTTATTATTAATCATACGACATACACTGGTATTCTCTTTTTTATGCAATTAATTATTATTGCTTTCATGGTGTTGTCCTTGCTTATACCGAATAATTTAGCCAAAGTGCGTAGAATGTTTTGCGGAAGATGGGACCTTATATTGTGTTATCTGATTGGGAGTGCTATTCCTATATCGTTTCAGGGGTTTTATATAAGCGAAATTTTATATAAACTTACAGGCTTGCAATATATATTAATTGAACTTGGATTTTTTATTCCTTTTGCTATCAAAACATATTACCAGAATATGAATGATGAATTGACAAAACAGGAAATTCCTTCTTCCTCTTTTTTTAATGATACTGCCTTAAATAATGATGATGATTTGTTGCAGCGTGGCCCATTAGCAGAAGATTTTGCTAATAAAATTTATGATAATAAATCGGCGAATAGTATTATTTGGGGTGTGGAAGGACCCTGGGGGATAGGAAAATCATCCTGAAGAGGTTATTGTTGGTAGATTTAATGCGCTAAAGTATAGTGGGAAATATAAAGATATTTCCACTCCTCTTTCTGAATTTTTAAGGGAAACTGTCTATGAAGCATTAAAATATCCGGAATTGGATATATTACTTGCAGAGTATCAGAAACTGGTAAAAGGAATAGGAATTAATGTGTTGGGTATATCTTTAAATGTCAATGTTTTACAGTGGAACGCATCAAAAGTTTTTACATATATTAGCGCAATTCTGAAGAGAACAAATAAAAAATTTATCTTTGTTATTGATGACCTTGATCGGCTAAATGAAGAGGAAGTTTACACTCTCCTTTATTCTATCAAGGAAATCTTTAATTTTCCTTTTATAAATTATATTCTTTGCTATGACCTTGATAACCTTTCTAAAGGAATGGAAACAGATAAGATAGCTCAAAAGAATGTTGAATTTTTGGAGAAGTTTGTGCAAGTTAAGGTTTGCCTGTTTGTGCATAAAACAGATTTACTTCACGTTCTTGATGAGAATATTAATGCTTTGGTAACAAATATGAGTCTTGATGTAGAGATGAATAAGAAAGCGCTGACAGGGATAAAAAGAATTTTGCAATCCGATGATGCGCCGGAATATATGGCTTTCCTTGGAGACCTTAGAAAGATTAAGCGGTTTATTAATACTTTAACGGCACTTGATATTCAAAGCGTGGACTTCCCTAACTATGACTTTGATGAGAAGAAATTAACAGAACTTATACTTTTATATATGTATTTTCCTGCTGTTTTCAGAAAGATATACATGAAGGAATCTTGGAGCAGGCTTAATTATTTTACTTCTTATCATGATTATCTACAAAACAAGCCTATGATGGGAAAAGATGTCGTTTCAGAAATGGATAGGCTAAAGGACTTCTTTCCTGGGGCAGAATATCTATTACGAAGCTTGTTTTCTATAGACGAATCAAAGCCTACGGTATCATCAACTTTTACTAGAAATGCTCTTGAAGTGAGATATAAAAAATCACTTCTTTTGTATATGGATTTGATTGTTAATCGGACTAAGAAGTCAGAATATGAACAAACGAATTTTTATATTAATTGTGCTAATAAATATCTTAAGAATGAAGAATGTCTTGATGATGTTTTTAAGAGTCTTAGACAAGAAGTTTATCATGCAAAGCTATGGCGTGTTTTAGCATACCATGAATTTGCGAATTTAACAAAGAAAGAAATTGCTGAAATTATACAGTATGGCTTAAATATCAGAATGCGTTACTCATATACCGGAGATGAATTCCATATAGGACTAAAAAATATAATTTTAAGTTATTTCTTGAATTTATTCAGGTATTTGAATCATGACAGAGACGAACAAAATACTAAAAAGTTTATTGTTAATACGATATTTGGGGCTAATGGAATTATTGATGTGATTTCTCAAGAAAAAATTGGCATTTTAGGGATATATGATTTGTTGCAGTTTAGGCTTCGGTGCTGTTACAGTCGTCATGTGGCCCCGGGCATAGCTTTGGATATACTTGTATATGAGACTATAGGTTCATTTGAAAATTCAAAGTTTCATGTAGGGGCAAATATTAACGTTTTAGAATTTACAAAAGATGAAATGAGAGCCTTTACTCAAAGATGTTTTAGTATATTTAAAAAACGATATATGGACAGGCATATTAATTTTATGAAAATGATTTATGACCTGACTCCTGCAGCATTAGAAGGGGATCAAACATTAACTAGTCAAGAAACTATTGATTCTTCTAGCGCTCAGAAAATAAAAAATGGCATTTTAACGTTTATTACTTACCAGATTGGAAATTGCCGTCTGGATGAAACAGGAATCGGATGTGGATATTATGATGAAAAAGGCATGGAGGATAAAAAGGGCATTCGAAGAGCATTTTCAAAGTATTTATTTAGTGATGTATTTGTTGATTCTTTTTATTGGCAAAGCTTTCTTTTGATTCTTGCTAAAAATGATTATTCACTTATGGCATCAGGTAACGTAAACTGCGATAGAGTAATCGAGGCCATAGAGGAAGAACAACTCAAGTCATGGTGGTTTGATAATAGGGAAAAAATGATGGAGCCGAATTTGAGGGTTGAAAATTTTAAGCTCCAAGCGAATGGAATAAGCAGTCGGGAAATTTTAAGGATGTATGGCGTGGCTTTGGATGAAAAATTTAAAAGCAATCCCGATGACAGCGGGAATATTAATGTTGAGAAGAAAACGCTATGACATCGGTAATAAATTGGATTACCTCAAAGCAACAGTAGAATATGCCTTGCGGCGCCCTGAATTAAAAGATGCTTTTCGGACTTATCTGAATCAGTATACATAATGCGATAAAAGCCATGAACTTTCTAGGTTCGTGGCTTTTTCAAATTTCTGGGCATTACGAGAGACCAATGGATATCTTGCTAATTTGCCCTAGAGATGATATATTGAACTTAGAATGTTTGTTCGTTTACTGCGTGGCGAAGCAGGTGAATAAAAATTCGTGATTTGGAGCGTGAATTATATGGATAATTTTGTGCATATACAAGGGTTGCATATTAAAAACTTTAAAGCATTGGCAGATATTAAGATGGGGCGTTTATGGAATGAGCAGGCGGCAGAGCCGTTGACCCCGATTACTACGGTCATTGGCAAGAATGGGACAGGCAAAAGTTCCTTGATAGATGCTTTTGGATTTTTGGCGGATTGTTTGAAGTATGGGGTAGAAGCAGCTTGTGATGCCCAGAATCGGGGTGGCTATGAAAA
>ERZ779974.696-NODE-696-length-14071-cov-2.87272_pt1 | contig 14071 bp, 9 predicted proteins | sample MGYA00511026_ERZ779974 | MGnify/ENA primary metagenome ERZ779974 (study PRJEB29588, sample SAMEA2153010) | human gut metagenome | biome: human gut; feature: human-associated habitat; material: faeces | place: Denmark | collected 2008/2010 ... | reverse complement strand
TTCTCTTGTATATAACGCTTGTTCTCCACTGAAGTGTCAAGTTCTTCAAGAATTCTTTCATCCCATTCGAACCAATTCCAACCTCGAAATGCATAACCACCGTACCCGTTGTCATCGCCTTTTTCAACTACGAATAGTTTTCCTTTCTCTGTTGGATAATAATTTCCGGGCTCACCAGAAAGGAATCCTTTTTCTTTTAATAAGATGTTCATTTCCTCTGCTGTCAAGCCACACCTTTCTCCTAATCGTTTTGCTGATAATGTCATGTATCGTCCTCCTGCGTTATTTATCTCGGATGTTCTTCTGCCAATTTTCGTTCTTCTTCATCCCATCGTTTCTGAACTTCTTCAAAATATTTTTCACTTTGTTCAGAAAATGTGCCACGCATATAGCTGATTTCATCCATCAGGCCTTGTCCCCATGTTACATCGATTAGCTGTTCATGATGATATGTTGCTTCACTAGTACATCTGGACAACACCGTATTTCCTGAAGCATCCAAAATGGAGTACGGATATTGATACTTCAATATTATGTTGTTCTTATTGAGTACATCTTCCTTAATATCTCTGTCCCAACAAAGTATAAGAAGCTGTAGACTATTGAACCTAAATACATACGATAATGCATAATTCTCAAACTCTTGTATTTCCATCTCCTCTCGCAAGGTGATATGCCCGGTATTATAATCAATGTTTGTGACAATACTATTCGCCAGTAATAGTGGCGAATCTCCCCAGCGGAGTTTCATATTTCCAAACATATAATCCGGTGCAGGCGAAGTGTTTACTGCAAGTCCAGCCAAGATTGTAATATTCCCTAGCGGACTACTTTTTTCTTCATTCAACAGGAATTCTTTTACTTCATCATCAAAAAAAGATACATCCTTCTTCCTAGCCCTCAAGTCATTGAACGCAAACTTCAAACACATTTTTTGAATCATTGTATAGTCATATTCTACAGAAAGTGTCATCTTTTTTGTACTTCACTAAAAAATACTTCTCAATAAATTCTTTTGCATAAGAATCGATGTACGAAATCCTATTGTTATTACAGTCTGCACAAACATCCTTCACCATAGGGTCCCCTTGATGCACGATACTTCTCTCTCCGTCTATTGTTGCGAAGCATTCCGGAAATAATCCAAGTATTCCACTTGATATTATATGCTCTTTTGTTCCTTTAGCTTCTTTTCCACAATAAGCACAAATCATACATAGCCACCTCCTGTGGTCATGTAATCCCAGTAGTTTGTTTTTAGGTCACCAGTCTCTTCAAGCACCTCATAGATATTGGTAATATTTATATTTGAGAGCAACTGCCTAAACTTCATTATTTTTTCTTCGTTTGTCATACCTTGCTCCTCTCCGGTAAATCAAAGTGCGTTTCCGCAATAGTATTCAGTTGCTTAGCAATATCCGAAAATGGCAAATTCAAGTCCAATGTTCTGACGGTAATCTGGTTACCATGCATTTGATACACGTTGTCCGGTTGAATCTCTTCTTCCGTTTTTGCATACAGCAACATCCCGGATACCTTGTGATCTTCATCTCCAAATTCATAATCGCGGTTCTTCACATACGTGAATATCTGGTACATATTATTTGAATGGAGCGTATGTTTGTCATACTGCGTTTGAGTTGTATGACTATAATATTTTGCATCAATAATCAGTACGGTATTACCTTTTTGCAGATGAATATCACTCTGCATTACCGGCAGCATCGTTCTGATTCCGTCGTCCACAGACCAAGGTATCTGAGAGGCACTGACTGACAGCTCAGGAAAATGCTTACTGTAATACTCAAGAATAAATTTCTCATACAGCCTACACATACGTTGCTCATCCACAAATGATGCAAGCCTATGCTCTCCAGCATCTGTTGTAATAAGCATCCCCTCAATTATCAGCTGACAAATACTTATAAGCATCCTGTAGGTCTGATTGTTTCGCTGAAATCTGATAAATGACCATCGTATGGAGCTCGGCTCAAGTATATCAACATTAGAAAAGAACAACATCTTCTTTTTCAGATCATCCTTGTACTCCGCCTTAACCTTTGCATTTCGCAGTAACAGCATAACCGTCGTCTTAATTATTTGATTGAAAAGATTATTCTCAGACAACTCATCATAATCACATGTCAGTAACTGCTTACGTACCAGTCGATTCTTAATTGTTCCTGTCATGTTAATCTTTCCGCGCATTACCGGGAGTTCCTCCTGACGGTTTATATACTCCCGGTAGAGGCCTTGTTTCAGCTGAATTCCAATCCCCTTCGCAAGAATCGCAGCCAATAAATCATACATCTCGTCAAACGATTCAACTGCTACATCATCGTAGTTTTTCTGATTCAACGTTTGAAAAGCATAGGACAGCATATAATATATATTTTTGATGAATATGCTCTTCTCTCTTGTCATTGAAATACACCGTGCAAGATGTTCTCCCACCGCTGCAACTTTGAACTTTCATCAAACCAGTATTCACTGAGCATCGGTAAAATATCAAAATCAACAACGTCCTTCATCCATTCTTCTGTGCAGTCATCCGCATTACAGAAATAGCTATGCCCTATGCAGAAGCCTTTACCAAGTGACTTATCCTGAGCTATTTCCTTGTTGAGTTCCTTAATACGCTCAATGAGAGTGTTGAATGTTTCATTTGCAAAGCTATTCTGATAATTGATAAATCCCTCCGAATCAAAGCCTGGTTCCATATCGAAAAAGCTGAATCTACGTCTTAATGCATAATCAATCATTGCCAGACTTCGATCTGCGGTATTCATCATTCCGATAATATGTAATCTCTTAGGAACCGAAAAGCTCAAGCCATTATATGCAAGCGTTGCTTTTTTATCTCGATAATCTGCCTCTATCAGCATCAGCAGTTCTCCGAAAATCTTGCTCATGTTTCCACGGTTGATTTCATCTATGATAAAGAAATAGTCTTTATCTGGATGGTTTGCAGCCTTCTGGCAAAAGCGATAGAAAATACCATATTTTAGTTCAAATCCATTTTCCACAGGCTTATAGCCCATCATGAAATCTTCATAAGAATAATTCTGATGGAACTGAACAAATTCGATACGGTCATCATCTTTTTCACCCATCACAGAGTAGGCTAATCTTTTAGCTGCAAATGTCTTTCCAACTCCTGGTGCTCCTTGCAGAATAATGTTCTTTTTCTTTTTCAGAACCGCTGCAAGCCTATCGTATTTGGCTTCTGTCATATAGACTTCTCTTAAAAAATCTGTTTTCGTATATTCGGTATTGCCTTTCCCTGACGGAGCCGGATTTTCCTCTCGGATCATGTCTATGATAAAATCATATTCTCCGCGTGTGAGCTTAAACAAGCTGCCCTGTGTCATAGAGAAATATTCCATCTTCTCAAGCTCGGAGCAGTCTTTCAACGTCGAAAAATCAATAGGAGAGGAAAGACCTTCTACTTTCTCAAAATAGATTTTTTGCCCATCTTGCTCCGCACTAACACGCAGAATTGCAACGATCTGCTTTACTGGTGTCGATTCATAACCAATTACCATATCACCAGCCTTAGCATCTAAGAAGTTCTGAAAAATCCTGCGTTTATTTCCATTATCGTTATAAAGGGTATAGTCCTGAACCTCACCAATTGGCATACTGGACATACTCCATATTTTAGGATTTGCATTTAAAAACCAGTAGCGCAAACCTGATGTATCATTCTTCAGAAGTTCTTCTTTTGTAATATCAAAATAAGGCTTTAAGATATAGTCTTCAAAGAGCTGTGTTTCACTTTTGGGAACAACAATGCAAGTCGAGTTCTCGTTTGGCGTCCACCACTTTTTATTTCCAGAATAGGCACTTATATCACGAGACTCCGTAATAACCGTATAACTTCTCTCATACCAGCCATCCTGCTTTTCTGGATTTTCATTTACTTCATCCGAATCAATACGTCCCAAAAGCCGTATGCTGTTTCCACGGCACAAATAGAAGAAATCGCCTTTCTTCATTGTAGCCATAAAATCTTCGCCCTGAGAGACTTTTGATTTACCCTTTGCAGCTGTATCCTTATGTACCACAATTACTTGTCTTTTTTCAAATGCTGCTGCCTCTACATCAGAAATACAGTCATTACCATGGCTTATCTTCCAGAAATTAGGCTCTAAATTTGCATACAAATTCACCTTAGACAAATCAACTCGTTCAAGAGCTTCTGCAAGCTCATCTCTAAGCTTCCAAACATAAGATCCTTCTTCATCCTTCTTGGCAGCCTTGCCAACATAAAGAACCGGCCACCATTTACTTTCATCGTTGTCCCGCGACATGATTGGGCAGTTCGTTTTATTTACAATCCTTCTGGCCAACGCTGATGATCCTGAATTATAGAAATTCTTGCTTTCACCGTATTTTATCGCAAGCTGAGTGCAGGTAGCCTTCCCTCCATAATCAAGAATGCGCTTCATTATTTCAAGGCTACTGTCTGTAAATATATCCGCATCATTAAGCAATACTTCCCAATCATCGACTGATAATGCAGGAGTATAATCTGTCGGCCACCATTCATCTGATGTCGGTGCAGATTCATCTTTATTCAGGTATCGACTTATAAAGAATCCAACATCAATTGTTAATGTTTTTAATTCTGGATCTGGATAGCACGTTCCCGTTATTTGTGATGCAAGCATATTTTTGAGTTCTTCATCTTGCTTCAACTCGTCACAGATTCCATTATAGAAAGCAAAAAAATTACGAATGTTATCTGCATACGCACCCTTTTTGAACGTATAATCGCTTTCCAGCTCATTAGAAACTGCCTTGATCTCTGTAAGTTTATAAATGTAATACTTATCCGGATAACGCAGCCACAAATAGGTGCATATCGCATTCTCATACTGATAATGCTGTGCCGCGCCATTGCCATATCTTTCGAGAAGGCTATTCGATTTCTGCTTGAAGGAGTCGATACGTTCATACACATCTTTGCCTTCATCAAAGAGCTCGATGAACATTGCTCTGACTTCTTCCTGTGCTATCTCCGCAAACTTGATAATCATTTTGGCCGGAAAGTTATTTACTGAGGCCAGCAGATTGCCTGTCTGCGATAACGCCTTTGTAAGCATTGCCGCAAAATCATCCGCATTTACATCCCAGTTCACCTGAAAGCATTTTACAGCTTCCCACTTATATTTTTCGTCCGGCCACTGTGTCTGTATAAATCGTTTCTTGTATTCAATAAGCGCTGACTTTAATCGCATTTTATTAAACATTGCAAATTACCACCTTATCATTTTGCATTACGAAGGCTCTTGTATATCTCATCAGAAAAAATACCCAGAACCTGTCGCTTCATCTCATCATTGGACAGAAGCATGGAGAAGAAATCCTGATTCTGTGTCAAGCCCTCAATCAAAGCATCATCAATATCATCAAAATAGGAAAACTCGAAATCCTGTTGCGTATTGTTGCGTGCACTTGTCTTCAACTTGTCTGATTTCATCAAGATATCACGAATTTGTAGCATCGATCTAACTACTAAATCATTATCATAATTTTTACCAGTGCGGCTGTTAATTTCATCTATAATCTCAGACAGTCTCTTTTCCTTGTCATCTGTAAGCCCAAAGTGCTCTGCTGTCGGGAGCTTCATAACCGGATTAGCAACGAGATCAGCCGACTTATGCTCTTCGCCCTTCTTCTGCACGAAATTAGTAGCCTTAATCTTTCCATCCAGATTAAAACCACCACCTGGATGTTTGATATTGATATAAGACAGCAGATAAGACACAAAGTTATATTTCTTATGTAAATCTGTATCTTCAAAGCTGGACACCTGCAACAGAAATTCATAGAAACGAACAAAACTTCTCATATCAGCTACGCACTGGCGCTGTGTATTATATTCATAATGTTCAATCAGCTTCTTGCTCTTCTGAAGGAAAAAGGTCAATCTCTGTTTCTGCTTACCATTCACTTTGTCGGCATACAGGATATCGTTAGCCGCTTCGATATCAGCCGGATCTAATATGCCGTAAGCATCAATCTTAGCTTCCAGATCATATACAGCACTCGGTGTTACAGAATTGGCCAGTAATGTCGTTGTATAATATGGCGCAAAAGCAGATTTGATATCTTCATAGCTATTTACAAAATCCAGCACGAACGTCTTTTTATCATAAGGTGCACAGATACGGTTTAACCGGGACAATGTCTGTACCGCATTTACACCTTTCAACTTTTTCAGAACATACATGGAACAGAGTTTCGGCTGGTCAAATCCGGTCTGATATTTATTTGCTACCAGGAGAACCTGATATTTATCTGTATCAAATTCCTTTGTAAGACGATCCTCCGGAAATCCATTCAAAGAGCTTTCCGTATACTCCTGCTCATCATCCGGAAGCTTTACTTTTCCAGAGAAAGCCACCAATGCATGAATGCCCTCGTATCCTTTCTTAGCAATGTAATCTTCAAATGCCTGACGATACTTTACTGCACTCTGACGAGAAGCGGTAATTACCATTGCTTTAGCCTGACCGCCTAATTCCTGCATGACCGTGGTGCGGAAATGTTCTACAATCACTTCTACACGCTGCGCAATATTGGTATCATGCAATTCTATGAAACGGGCAATCTGGCGTTTCGCATCATTGGTTTTACAACGCGGATCATCCTCAATTTCTTTGTTAATCTGATAGAACGTTGAATACTCCGTATAGTTCTGCAATACATCCAGGATAAATCCCTCTTCAATAGCCTGCTTCATGGAATATATATGAAATGCTTCCTTCTGTCCCTTTGTGTTCTGATGCCCAAAAAGCTGAATCGTGGTAGGCTTCGGTGTCGCCGTAAAAGCAAACATTGATACATTGACCTGCTTACCATTTCGCTTGATTTCACTGGAAATCATATCTTCCACATCCGCTTCCGTATCTTCTCCGGATCCAAGCGTCATCGTGATAGCAGCCATATCCTTTCCGGCGGTTGAAGAATGCGCCTCGTCAATGATGACGGCAAACCGCTTGTTCTTCAGATTAGCTACACTATCAACGATATAAGGAAATTTCTGAATCGTTGTTGCAATAATCTTTGTATTGCCATTCAGCGCAATCGCCAGGTCTGCGGACATACACTTATCATCCATCACACGGATGAGTCCAGCCTTGTGTTCCATACCCATGATGGCTTTCTGCAGCTGTCTATCTACAACAACTCGGTCTGTAACAATAACCACATTGTCAAAGATAATCTTGTTATTGGCATCATGCAGTGAAGTTAACCGGTGTGCCAGCCACGCAATAGAGTTAGTCTTTCCGGATCCAGCGCTATGCTGAATCAGATAATTCTGTGCTGTACCGTTCTCACGCACATCTGCCAGTATCTTACGTATAACATCCAACTGGTGATAACGTGGAAAAATCAGATTTTCCGAACGCTTCACTTTCCCAGTTGCTTCATCGACCTTTTCTTTTACTTCCACAAAGATAAACTTGCTGATCAGATCGAGAATCGTATCCTTCGTAAGAATATCTTCCCACATATAGGACACACTGTATTTATCTTTAAATGCCGGATTTCCAGCTCCCGCGGTAACACCATGACCATTCCCCATGTTAAAAGGCAAAAAGAATGTAGCCTGACCATCAAGTTTAGTGGTCATATACACTTCTTCTAAATCCATAGCAAAGTTTACAAGTGTTCCGGCTTTGAAGCGGAAGAGTCTCGTCTTCGGATTTCGATCAGTACGGAACTGATAGATGGCATCCTGATAGGACTGACCTGCTGCATTACATTTCAGCTCAAAAGCCATAATCGCCAGACCATTCAGGAAAATAACCACATCGATTCTTTCCTTGTCGCTGGCCCAGACCTCCTCCATCACAGAAAAAATATTCTGGCTGTATTTCTTTGTCAATTCCGGATTAAAGGTAGTCGCGGGCTTCGTATACATGAGCTCAATCTTCTGATTCGAAAGCTCAATGCCATGCTTCAGCACCTCAATCAGGCTGCCACGTGTCTTCGTAGTCTCCGCATTAATGAAGCTGACAATCGTCTCTTCCAAATCGTCTTTGTAAATTTTACGCAGATAATCCATCGTATCAGGCTGTGTATCGTTCAAGAATTTAAAGAGCATCTCACGATCCACGGCAAAATAGCGGTCAAAATTTGTAGCCTTACGGACTACAAAACCATTGTCCTTCTCCAAACGCTCCAGAAGGAACTCCTGGTATTCCTTCTCTGAAACAATGGAGGTCTGATGAATCAGGCGCTTATGGTATTCTGCGGCTCTTTTTGCAGTACCGTCGGTATCCTGCTGTTCCACATGAACCTCAAGTATATTTTTATCATCCATTCGCTTTAAGCCTCCTCTCTAATCCATCTGCCGGTTTTCAAATCGATAAACTCATCCAGTTTGATTTTTCCTTCAAAATCCGCCCCGTATTCACCGGCACGAGTCTGGTCATAAAACTTGAAGCTGTTGTTATAGTATTTACCGGTCTTAGTTTTCCGACTCAGATCATTGTCCATCATAAACTGGATCACACGCTCATGATTCTCAATGTCATCACCATTCAAGTAAAAGCAAATCACTCCCGTCAGAGCGAGCTGCACTTCCATGTCAGTACATTTGCACTCATAGCATACGTGCTCCGCAATGGCCTTCTCACATATCTGCTGTGCAAAGGACTGATTTTCAAAAAAGTACATCGACTTATCGCATTTGTGCTTTTCGAGCTTGGCCTCTTCACCGGAAAGATACCAGTACCATCCGCCTTGTCTGATCATATATATGGCACCTCCTTCTTTCCTGTAACGTATTCATAAATCAGAGACTTCTTGTATTCATCAACGATCGCCAATTGTTCGATTTTAGCAGCAATGACTTTATCAATTTCTTCACACTTTGCATCAAGAAAATCAGCAATTATCTTTTGCTCTTGAACAGGTGGAACAATCACCGAAATTGCCCCAAGTTGATCTTCTGTCAGTGAATGTCTAAGATTTTTAGCTAAATGCAACAACGTCTTATCGTTATCAAGCATCGTATAGTAATAGCAATAATATTCTGCATTCCCCATACCATTGAGCTCAAACTGACTATACGCTGGACTTGATAGTCCCGCCTGTTTTATCAAGCCTATACAGCGCGGTGTAACATCGATATCAAACAAACACATCAATAAATTTCCTGGTTCTAATCGCTGATAGCCATCAAACGACGTTGGCATCTTTCCGCCTGCATCTAAATCTCGGACTATAACTCCTTTCATTGTCAAAGAGAGAATATCTTCCCCATTATATACTGGGCAAATAACTTTTTTCTTTTTCATGAGATACTTGTTAGGCATCACATTCCACGGGGAAGGTATTTTACCAATCCACTTCAATCCACTGTCCTTCATTTCAACGTCTGGATTCAGCCCTTTGGTCACCGCTTCAGTAATGACGGAACGCTTATATTGCTCTAGTATGTCAATCTGCGTTTGAATATCTGCTGTGAGAGCATCAATCTCAGCACACTTGGCGTCAAGGAAATTCACAATACGATATTGATCAGAAAGAGACATATATGGCAATTTGATGTTAAGGTAATTTCCTTGTGTCATGCTTGGTAATGCTGTTTGTGTTGAATAGTTTTCATAATCAAAACATATAGCCGTATAGTAAAAAAATTTCAGACTGTAATTACCTTTGGGTTTTACATCAAATGCAGTATCAACATTCCAATATCTTCCGTCAATCCATTGCGGAATATTAACAGTTCCTTTTCTTCCAAGCAAAACTGTCGGCCCCTCTTTAAACTCAATGCAAGTCTTGAAACTTTTCGAACCACTGCCGTATACGGGTGTATCTCCATCATTTGTCGTTGGATCAGATCCGTTATTTACAGTGAAGCAATATTTCGTTGGTATAATATTCCATTCTTTCGGAATCTCTCCAATCCACTCAATCCCACTATCTTTCATCTCTCGCATATCATCACCGCCTTACTCGAACAACTTTGACACACGTTCAGAAACTGAAAGCTCTAGATCCATAAACTTCACTTCCAGTTCTTCGCTTGGTGTCGGCTGCTGATACTTATAGAAGTAGCGTGTAAACGGAATCTCTGCACCGGTCTTTATGACTGGTTTCTTTTTGCCCAGATCCTCTTCAAAGAACGCTTTAGCATCTGGGACATGCGGCAGTACTTCTCTTGCCATATAATCGGAAATGTTTTCTTCCCATTTCACCAACTCTGTATCTTTGGTTTCCTTATCATAGAGAACATTGCCTTTTTTATCTTTCTGAATTTCGGCATCCTTATCCATGACAGACAAACCATTCGCAATCTTATCAAGCAACTTCTTATCTACTGTTGCATTGGCAAGAGCTTTTGTCAGTACAGGCATAAATGCTTTTGGTGAATCATACACCTGCTCTGATACTGCCGCCTGCAGCGCCGCAATGATTGCTTCATAAACCGGCTGATTGTTCTGATATTTTTCCAGCTTCTTTAAGTCCTTACCAGATAGTTCTTCCATATTCTCCAGTTCATCCACCTTTGCCTGGTCGTAAATGGAAGAAAGAGAGCCTTTTGACAGCATTGCTTCAATTCTCTCTCCTGTGATGGCATAGCTTCTCTGGAGCGGCTGCATCACGGTGTACTCACGATAGATAAACTCTTCATTTTTATAAATCTTGCAATACTCATTTTCAGCAAAGTCTGCATACAGCTTCGTAATCTCAGAACGATTCTCTGGTGAGATTTCATTTTTCTTATTACCAAGAGCTTTACGTAACTTGTTATAAAATCCTGACGCATCGATCAGCTGAATCTTACCTTTTCTTTCACGTCTCTTATTCTTAGAAAGTACCCAGATGTATGTAGCGATACCTGTGTTGTAGAAAAGGTCTGTAGGCAGTGCGATGATTGCCTCGATCAGATCGTTCTCCAACATCCAACGGCGGATCTGGCTTTCTCCGGAAGCAGTTCCACCAGAGAACAATGGACTACCGTTTTCAATAATGGCGGCACGGCCAAAATTGTCGTCCATCTTATCTATAGCAGACTGCAAGAACAACATCTGCATATCGCCAGAACCAGGAAGACCCGCACCCCAACGACCGTCAAAGCCCTTTGTATATTCATCATCAACTGCCTGCTCCACACCTTCTGCTGCATCTTTACCGCCCCAGGGTGTACCGAACGGCGGATTTTCAATAATGAAACGCATCTTGGTTTCCTTGAATCGGTCAGCTTTCATTGTGTCCTGATAGCAAATATTTTCTGCATTCTGGCCTTTAATCATCATCTCAGCCAAACAGATCGCATATGATTCTGGATTGATTTCCTGGCCAAACAAACGCACATCCGCAGATGGATTGTAGCGCTTGATAAAGTTGTAGCTAGTGGAAAGCATACCACCAGTTCCACATGCCTGATCCAATACGGTGATGACCTTTCCGTCGTCAAAAATATCATCGCAGCCTTCTGCCAACAGAATATTGACCATCAGCTTGATGATGTCTCTGCCAGTGTAGTGATCACCGGCCTCAGCATTTTCTGAAAATCTTCTGATTAAATCTTCAAAGATGTATCCCATCTTTACGTTATCGATTGTCACCGGATTCATATCCAATTCCGAGAAGGCCTTCACCACACTGAGCAGACGATTGTTCTTGTCCATTTTGTCAATTTGCTTATCAAAATCCAGACTCTTAATAATGTCCTGAATGTTTGCAGAAAAACCTTGAATGTAAGATTTAAAGTTTGCAGCCAGATGATCCGCATCATTTACCAGCTCTGCAAGATCAAACTCACTGGTGTTGTAGAACTGATATCCGGATACACGATACATCGCCTTTGCCGGATATGCCGGATTCGCCTTAAACTGGTCTACTACTTTCTGCTTTGTTGGTGCCAATGCGCACTCAAATCTGCGGATGATAACCATCGGAATGATGACATCCTTGTATTTGTCACTCTGGTAAGTACCACGCAACTTGTTTGCGATAGACCAGATAAAATTCACCTCTGTAGAAACGTCAACAGGGGAGTCGTCCCACATTGCGTCAATTGTCTGCTTTTCAGCCATTGCTGTATCCTCCGTTCATCGGGATCAGATATCCCTGTCTAAATCTGTTTTAATTCTTACTGTGTCCCATAATCAGGACTCCGTATTCATCATCATTTTGTAATGCTGTTCCTGCTGCATTGCATCATAAATCATCTTGAACACATCTTTGCTACATTTTGACCGCTGGTTCTTCTTCTCACCTGCCAAGGTATTGTGAACCTCTATCTGGACACAGTACACCATTTTTTATTCTTTGATTTTTCCTGCTCTGACCCACTCATCAACTTCGGAAATCTTAAATTTATATCTCTTACCTGCCTTATAAAACGGAAGCTTTCCTTCTTTTATCCAAGTCCTGACCGTATCCTGGCTTAAACTCAAATGTATTGCTATATCCTCAAGATTCACCCATTTTTCCACATTCATTTCTTCGTATTCCTTACTCATTTCCTACCTCCATTCATCACAGTCTATAAACTGTTGTTCTTTACACTCTTCAATAATAGTTTCTACATATGTCAATATCAAATCATTTTTCAAATTCACTACCATAATGCCCTGTAGCCCTCGGAGTACTTTCTTTAAAAATACACCAACCAGAGCACAATAACTTAGCTAACTATTGGCTATTCTTGTCATCAAGCCTTATGTATCTTTTATTATAGTACATGATTTTCTCCTATACGTAAACCAGGCTAAATCCTAATAGACCTTAATAAAATATATCACAATCCTCTTTTTTTTTCAATCGTATAAAAAGTTTTGCTGTGTTTGAAAGAAGATACTATTCATCCCGATTTGTTTTCTCGGCTGGGCATCTTGAAAAATGCCATATAATGCTTGCATATTTCACTTGTATATAGTATATTATAGATAGCAATTGGGGTATGTGTTTGCGGACACATACTTGAAGGAGTCGGAGTAATCCGGCTCCTCTTTAATTTTCAACAAAATGATACCTTCCTGGCAAGATTTTTTTCACTGTCCTTTATGTGTGATCCATAATATCGCCTTTCTCGAATACATCGAATCAGCCCTTCAAAACGTCTTAATAAAAATCCGTTTTAAAGGTATAAAAAAGGACCGCTCACTTTCAATTTTTCTTGAAAATGAACGATCTTTCACGTTTATTTTATTCTGTTGAATGATAAAAATATTACTTTTCCTTTGATATGTTTCCGAAGCCGCAGTCCAATACCACAGAAACGTTTACTCCATCAGAAATTTCTTTCGCGCAAATCAAGGATTCTTACAAATCTGTCCGATGTAGTGCCACTATTGTCTCATTTTGTATATCATTGTCCAAACTCAGTGTAAACTCTTTTTCTATAATTGGTAACTTAAATTCTATAGATTTCAGCCACTGACCATTCTCTTTGCGTTCTTCGTAAATCTGCACATTATCCACTAACTGCGACAGGAACTCCCGTTTCTCTGCTTCGTTCATTTGAGCATACAATTTATCAAAGAACACGAGTGCCTTATAAATGTTATCCCCTGTAATCTTATCTGCCAGCAGAGAGCGTTTCTTAGCCTTTGCAGATACCAGCAGTTCCTCTGCATCATCTATTTTATCATAAGTCTTGTACAAATGATTCTCTAAATCTGTTTTTCTTCGCTGATAATGCTTATCCTCATAATCAAGAGAATCCATATCTGATAAAATAGTATCTTTATTATGATATAGCTTTCTTAATTGTATTTTATAATTTTCTATTTCCTGATCTAATGCACTAGTATCTACTTCCATATTTATTTTGTTGCGGATTAAATCCGAAAATTTAGGATTACTAACCAGTTTACTAATCACCTCTGCAACAGAAGCATCCAGCATTTCTTCATGCACCTGTTTTTTGTAATCACACTTATGACCTCTAGTCATATTTCTGTGTTTGCAGCCATAATAATAAAAATCCTTATAGTTACTTCCATCCTTGCGTTTCTTAATAGACTTGTTGCCATACATTCCTGCACCGCAGACAGGACATTTCAAAATTCCTGATAATAGATGAATCTTTTCTCTC
>ERZ779974.691-NODE-691-length-14112-cov-2.84058_pt1 | contig 14112 bp, 13 predicted proteins | sample MGYA00511026_ERZ779974 | MGnify/ENA primary metagenome ERZ779974 (study PRJEB29588, sample SAMEA2153010) | human gut metagenome | biome: human gut; feature: human-associated habitat; material: faeces | place: Denmark | collected 2008/2010 ... | reverse complement strand
GAACTGATTTGTTTTCAGGATTTTGGGAGCGGCCGGTTCTGAAAACAAACAGTTCTATTTTTTATATTTCTATACATTTTGTTGGCATGCAATTAACATAACCTGCAAAAATCCGTAACACCACCTACAGGCGGCAGTTCCTAAGTGAAACTCCGGTTTTAGAATGGAAGTCCCCCTAAACCACCCATGCCACCGGTGATTTTTGCCATAGAGCTCTGGCTTTCCTCATCGAGTTTACGGAATGCTTCATTGGTAGCTGCCATGATAAGATCCTCTAACATCTCGATATCATCCGGATCAACAACTTCCTCGGATAATTTGATCTTTGTCACTTCATGTTTTCCAGAAACTGTTACTTCAACTGCTCCGCCGCCTGCTGTTGCAGTTACTTCTTTTTCTTCTAACTCTTTCTGAGCTTCCTCCATCTGACGCTGCATTCTCTGTGCCTGTTTCATCAGATTATTCATATTTCCAGGCATACCACCTGGGAATCCACCTCTTTTTGCCATTGTAATTCCTCCATAATTGTTTTCAACTCATGATATATAAAGACTGTCGAGCAAGGCTCGTATAGATAGCGATCATGAAGCTATGCTACATGATAATATAATTTTCCAGATTCGTCCAGCTGGAAATTAGAAATCATCTTCTTCAATCTCAAAATTGATAAGTTGTCTGAGATCCGGATAAATCTCCTCACTCGCGTGTCCGGTGTCATTTTGTTTCACCTGAAGTTCCACTTCTTTTCCAATCCGCTCTGCAATCATCATTTTCAGACTGTCCTGACATTCTGAACGATTTTCCGAAATGTACTCATACGCATTCGGATCTTCAAATACCAGAAGCAGACAGTTATTTGGTCCAAGTGTTGGAACTGCCTTATTCAGATATGTTTTGGTAATTCCGGTAAGCTGGGACAGGATTCCCTTCCAGTTTCCAATAATCTGTTTGATGTCCTCCGGGATTGCTTTCGGAAGCTCCATTTTTGCAATTTCTTCCGATGCAGTTACCTCACTGCCCTGCCTGGGGCTTTGGGATTGTGCAACAACAACACCTTTTTCCAGCTTTTTTTCCAGACTGTCCACACGGTCTATGAGTGATGTATAATCTTTTTCCATTTCTGGTTTACATAACTTTATTACATTTATTTCAATCAAAATACGCTTCTGCGTTGCATATTTGATCTGATTGCTGAGTTCTGAAAAAATACGGATGTATCTCATTAAGATTTCCGGATCGACCATTTCCGCTTCTTCTTTTAACAATGCAAGGTTATCCGCAGAAATGTCAAGTACATCTTCCATATTATCTGAGCTCTGGACAAGAAGAAGATTTCGCAGATACCATGTAAAATCTGTGACAAACTGCCCCATCTCGCGTCCTTCAATGACCATCCCGTCAATCACCTGAATTGCCCCGGTCACGTTTTTATCCAAAATCTGTCTGAGCAAGCGGCTGAACACTTCCGTATCTACTGCGCCAAGCGTCTCAAGCACTTTTTCATATGTCAGTTCCTGCCCCAGATAGAATGCAATGCACTGATCCAAAAGGCTCAATGCATCCCGCATGGAACCATCTGCTGCCTTGGCAATGTAACGGATTGCCCGCTCCTCCACATTTACCTGCTCTTTTTCCATAAGATCCGTCAGGCGTCCTGCAATCGTATCAATGGAAATTCTCCGGAAATCGTATCGCTGGCAACGAGATAAAATCGTTATCGGAATCTTGTGTGCTTCCGTTGTGGCAAGAATAAAAATAACGTATGACGGTGGCTCCTCCAACGTTTTTAACAGTGCGTTGAACGCTCCTATGGAAAGCATATGAACCTCATCGATAATGTATACTTTGTATTTTCCTTCGGTCGGACGGTATTCCACTTCCTCACGGATCTGACGGATATTGTCCACGCCATTGTTGGACGCCGCATCGATCTCGATCACATTCATGGAACTGCCCGCCGCAATCGCTTTACAGGTCGGACATTCCCCACAAGGGCTGCCATCCACCGGATGCTCACAGTTGACTGCTTTTGCAAAAATTTTTGCGATCGTCGTTTTACCGGTTCCTCTTGTTCCGCAAAATAAGTAGGCATGTCCGATACGATCTGCTTTTATCTGGTTTTTCAAAGTTGTTACGATATGATCCTGCCCTTTTACATCTTCAAATTCCTGTGGACGGAATTTCCGGTACAACGCCGTATATGACATGCTGTTTTTCCTCTCTTAGTTATGCCCGGCTCTGACGATGCAGATTGCCGGGCATTCGTTTTTTATGTTTTTAATCACCAAAACTGATTCCGATACGTTTTGCCTCCTGAATCATCTGGCAGTCCGGATCAACGGTTTTCAATTTGCCGGAAACCTCTGCCAATGGCACACGTTTTGTCTCTCCATTGATCATTGCAATCATGCAGCCGTAATCTTCCTCAATGATTGCCTGTGCTGCTGCAGAGCCAAGTCTGGTACAGAGCACTCTGTCATATGGACATGGGCTTCCGCCCCGCTGTGTATGTCCCGGAACCGTAACACGGACCTCAACGCCTGCTGCTTCATAAATCTGATCCGCAATCTCATAGGAAACGGACGGATATTTGCGGTCGGCCACTTTTGCCTTGTATGCTTTCTTTGTCAGGGATGAATCCTCCTTGGAAATCGCACCTTCCGCAACTGCAAGAATTGTAAATCCTTTTCCTGCTTTTGTTCTCTTGTTGATAGCTCCTATCACTTTATTGATATCATATGGAATCTCCGGAAGCAGGATAATGTCCGCACCACCGGCAATTCCTGCATATAACGTCAGCCAGCCGACTTTGTGTCCCATAACTTCCACGATAAATACACGGTTGTGAGAAGCTGCTGTCGTATGAATGCAGTCGATTGCCTCTGTCGCAATGTTGATCGCGCTCTGGAAACCAAAGGTAACATCGGTTCCATAAATATCATTATCGATTGTCTTTGGAAGATGAACCACATTTAAGCCCTCTTCCCGGAGAAGGTTTGCCGTTTTCTGCGTTCCATTGCCGCCAAGGATCACAAGACAGTCCAGATTTAATTTATGATAAGTCTGCTTCATTGCCTCTACTTTATCGAGACCATTCTCATCCGGCACACGCATCTGTTTGAATGGCTGACGGGAAGATCCTAAGATTGTTCCACCTTTCGTGAGGATTCCGGAAAAATCTGCTGAAGTCAAAAGACGGTAATCTCCATAGATCAGCCCTTTGTATCCATTGTGAAATCCGTATATCTCAAGTTCATCAACATTTTCACTCAAACCTTTTACCACACCACGCATAGCAGCATTCAGTGCCTGACAGTCGCCGCCGCTTGTCAACATTCCGATTCTTTTCATACGTAAACAGTCCTTTCTCATTACTATATTAAATGATTTCATTGCTAATCTAGATTATAATATATTTTTTTAACAGGTACAACTATTTCAAAGCTTGCAGATTATAGAAAATATGGTATACTAAACAAGTATTTTTATACAAAAAGAAAAGCGTATCACGTTTTTCTATGGAGATATACCCAAGTGGCTGAAGGGTCCGCACTCGAAATGCGGTAGGTCGGTAAATGTTCCGGCGCGCGAGTTCAAATCCCGCTATCTCCGCTGAGCCAGTGTCTTTACTGGCTCTTCTTTTTATTATACCTAATTAACCAGTTCTCATTTTACTATCTGAGGGAAATAATATGGAATTCATGAATGCATACAAGCATCTTGAAAAGTTATGTGGTGATATTTTAAATGATGAACGCCGAATCTCTGCTTACATTGATGAAATGGCAAAAATTTCTGATGGTTCTACTAAAGTACACAATTGGGATAATGATCTGAAAAAACTAAAGCATTACCGTTGGATCAGGAACCAGATTGTCCATGAACCGGATTGTCAGGAAGAAAACATATGCCATCCAGACGACGTTGCATGGTTAAATAATTTCTATTCAAGAATTATGAATCAAACTGATCCGCTTGCACTTTATTTAAAAAGTAGCAAGGTAAACCCTTTGACCAAAACACAGAAAGAATCTAATTACTCTCCACAGAGAAAAAAAATACACCATAAAACAAAGCGTTCTGCTAATTTTACATTATTTTTTATAATTTTAATAGTTTTAATCTTTGTTTTACTTATTGCTACGTTCCTTTTTCAAAAGTAGCGACTAAGAATTATTTTTTACAAAAGAAGAGAAGGGCGTGTAAAAAAACGAGAGTTTTTCACACACCCTTTTCAATTATACGATTGCCTCTATTAATTTCTTTCCTTTTATGTGAACTTCTTTAACACCAATCTGCTTATTTTTATTAAAACAAAAACTCAGCATATATCCTGTTTGTAAATGGTAATAATCAAGGTACTCCGATAATTAGAGTTGTCCATTTTTCACAAATTGATTTTTATCTTGTAAAGCAGCATCATACATCTTACTATTTAAAAATTCTTCCGAAAGAAAATAATTATACAAAACAGTCTCAAAAATTCTGTTGGAAATCACTGCTGTATCGTTTTCCCTTTTTATAAAGCCAAACATTTCTGCCATCTCAATTGCAGGATTCAGCGGATTGTACGGAATCATTTTTCCGTTAAACAATAATGCATAAATTACCTTTCTCAGTTCCGGATAATCTGCCAGTTTGTTTACCAGTGATTCAAATAAAGTGTTTTTTTCTTTGAGCAGTATATTTACCGCTTTTAATAAACCTTCCTTTGTCCATGAATTGTTCAGAAACTGTGGTTCTTCTGCTACGATCTCATCGATTAGTTTACATAATTTCGATACTAAAAATGGATACCCGGATGTATAATCGAAAATCATTCCGGCAATTGCATTAATATCCATTCCTGTTTTATGATCTCCCTCATATTCCTTAAGCATACCTGCAATATCTAGTGCCGAAAAACTCATATCTACAAGATAATCTGCTGCTATATTCCATGGACTGTTTAATTTATGTTCACCATTTTCAGAAATTTTGCGTTTAATATTTTTGATATCATGTACTCCTGCTAATATCACAGATTGGAAAGTCGCCTTTCTGTCCCTGTTAATATAATAACCACGTAACTGCGCCAAAAAATCTAAAAACACCTGATTATTAGATGCACTGTCAACTTCATCAATCAGAAGCACTATTTTTTTATTTGATTGCTCACACCATTGGCTCAGACAACGAAATAATCTTGAAAGCGTAACCTGTCTCTCATCCCCATCCGCAAAACCCTGCAAAGTTGTTTTTATTGTATCTGGAATTTCTTCCGGGAAACGCATACAATCTAAAATTTCCCCTGAAAATGCCATGACAAATGAATTTTCGTTTTCGAAATCTGCATAACTCATACGCTGAAAGTCCAGACTGACTACCGTATATTCTTTCTGAAGAAATTCCTCTAAAGCACGCAGTGTTGTTGTTTTGCCATATTGCCTTGCACGGTTAATCGTAAAGTATTGTCCCTCATCTACCATATTTTTTATCTGCCGTAGACGTTCTGAGATATTAACCATATAGTGTAGATTCGGTTTGCAATCTCCATTTACATTAAAAATTTTTGCCATGAATACCTCTCTTTTCCCTGACAATAACATGATATATTTCTATATTATAAGCTATCATTTTAGGGAAAGCAACAGCCACCGGATTCCGGTGGCTGTCTTTTTCGAAAATACTTTATTTCACATCTGTCACTTCGTAACCTGCATCTACAACTGCCTGTTTTAATGTTTCTACAGAAGCGTCGCCTGTTACGACTGCATTTTTGTTTTCGAGGCTTACGGTAACTTCTGTTACGCCTGCGACCTCTTTTAATGCTTTCTCTACATGTGCCTGGCAATGGGCACACATCATGCCTTCGATTGAAATTGTTGTTGTCATAGTTGATTCTCCTTTATCATTGTTTGTTGATTTTATATTATTATCCAGTGCATTGTGCTGGTTAATATCTGCAATTGTACTTGCAGCGACATCCTGATGCGGTTCACTTTGTGTCTTTTTCGCATCATGCAGTTTTACCCATCTTAACCGGAGTGCATTACTTACCACACATACGCTGCTCAGACTCATGGCTGCTGCACCGAACATCGGGTTCAATTTTATCTGGAAAAGCGGATACAAAACACCAGCTGCAAGCGGGATTCCGATACTGTTGTAAAAGAATGCCCAGAACAAATTTTCTTTGATGTTGCGGATCACGGCTTTACTTAATTTTACTGCACCTACAGCGTCAAGTAAATCGTTTTTCATCAGTACGATATCAGCGCTCTCGATCGCTACGTCTGTTCCTGCCCCGATCGCAATTCCGCCGACACCGATCATCGCTACTTTATGTCCTGCCTGTTTTAAGGCTGAGATTTTCTCCTCTTTCTGTGTTGGCAGAACCCCGGCGATCACCTCATCGATACCAACCTGCTCCTTGATCGCCTGTGCGGTCACTTCGTTGTCACCGGTTAACATAATGACATGGATACCGTAATCACGGAATTTCTGTACCGCCTCTTTACTGGTCGGTTTTACCACATCTGCAACTGCCACAATTCCAAGGAACTGTTTTTCATCTGCAAAAAGAAGCGGTGTCCTGCCCTGTTTGGCAAGTTCCCGGATCTGGTTTTTCTGTTCTGCGGAAAGGCTGATTCCTTTCTCTTCCATCATTTTCTCATTTCCTGCAAAATAATGTGTACCGGATACTGTACCTTCGATTCCTTTTCCAAATAAAGCGTTGAAATCCGTTACTTTTTCCAATGCAATACTGTTTGTCTCGCAATAGTTTACAATCGCCTCGGCAAGCGGATGTTCGCTTCCCTTCTCAAGACTTCCTGCAATCTGAAGAAGCTGCGTTTTATCTGCATTCTTTCCGGCAACACAGATAATATCTGTCACGACCGGTTTTCCCTGTGTGATGGTTCCTGTCTTATCTAACACAACTGTGTCGATCTGGTGTGCTGTCTCTAATGCGTCACCGGATTTGATGAGGATCCCGTTCTCCGCACCTTTTCCGGTTCCAACCATAATTGCAACCGGTGTTGCAAGACCAAGTGCACACGGGCAGGAGATCACAAGCACTGCAATCGCAGTTGACATTGCAAACTCAAACGTTGCACCGGAGATCAGCCAGATAATTCCTGTGATCAATGCAATGGTAATAACGGTTGGCACAAAAACTCCAGCAATTTTATCTGCCATTTTTGCAATCGGGGCTTTGCTTGAGGAAGCTTCCTCAACCAGCCTTATGATCTGCGCAATTGTAGTGTCTTCACCGACTTTTGTTGCTTTTGCACGGATGAGTCCGGATTTATTTATGGATGCAGAGACAATGGTATCTCCCTCCTGTTTTGGCACCGGAATGCTCTCACCTGTGATCGCAGATTCGTCAAAAGAGGATTTTCCTTCCAGCACGATACCGTCCACTGCAACCGATTCACCCGGTTTTACAAGGAAGATTTCTCCTTTTTCCACATCTGCTGCATCCACGACCTGCTCCACACCATCTCTTACAGCCGTCACGGTCTTTGGTGCGAGATTCAGAAGTTTTGTGATCGCCTCGCTTGTTTTTCCCTTGGACTTCGTCTCAAGATATTTCCCGATGGTGATCAGTGTCAGGATCGTTCCGGCTGACTCAAAGTATAAGTCATGGGCATACTGATGTACGACCATCATGTCGCCGTGTCCCATCGCATACCCGATACGGTAAATGGCAAAAATACCATAGAGGATTGCCGCACCCGCACCGATCGCGATCAGGCTGTCCATGTTCGGGCTTCTGTGCCATAATGTTTTAAATCCGTTTTTAAAATATTTCTGATTTGCGATCAAAATTGGCAGCAACAGTAAAAACTGCGTAAACGCATAGGTGATTGCATTCTCATTTCCATGCAAAAAGTTCATGGTAAACGGCGGCATCGGAATGTTGAGCCACTGATATATCATATGTCCCATGGACACATACATCAACGGTATCCAGAAAATCAGTGAGACGATCAGTCTCTTTTTCATGTTTTTCACATTCTGCTCTACGGCTGAAAGTCCATTGTTTTCCTGACTGCCAGACTGTCCAGACGTTTTTGCCCCGGATTTTGCGTGCTCGTCTTCCCGCCGTATCAAGTTTATTCTCATCAAATTCGACCTGCATACTGTTTGTCAGCAGATTCACGCTGACATTTTCCACCCCGGTGAGCTTGCTCACGCTTTTCTCCACATGGGAAGAGCAGGCGGAACAGGTCATGCCTGTAACATCAAATCTCTCTTTCATGTATATCGTCCTTTCCTGTTATGTTCTGTTTTTGAATATCCGGAGTTCTGCTGAAACTTCGGATATAACTTTGCCAGAGTTCTTTATTTCATCAGTTTCTTCAAAAGTTCGCACAGTTCATCGACTGCCTCTTCATTTCCTTCGCGGATATCCTCCGAAACACAGGTTTTGATATGTCTTGCCAGAAGTTCTTTGTTAAACCCATTCAAAGCCGCCTGGATTGCTGACACCTGTGTGAGAATATCCACACAATAGCGGTCGTCCTCCACCATCGCCCTGATTCCACGCACCTGTCCTTCGATACGGCTCAAACGTGTCATGAGTGCTTTCTTCTCCTGCTCATCACGCTGTTTATGTTTTACATTGCCATCCTCATTGCCTTTACAACAACATGTCATAACTTCCACATCCTTTCTGTCCATCGCACCCTCATTTTGTTATCTGAGTATTATTTTCTACCACTTATGATATTGTCATTCATCATATTTTATATACCCCTATGGGGTATTTTGAATATAGTACAGGATAACAGAAAAGTCAAGCATCATTATTTACTATTTTTTTCAATAACATAATTGCTAGCCGCTTAACTTAACAATGCAAACAATAGAAGTTCATGATATAATGTGCGTAAGCAATGAGCAGTGCCATAGACAGAGAAAATATTTTCTGACTGCTTGCAGGCAAGGAAATATTTTTCCTGTCTATGATAGGGCGAATGCCCGACAGCCAGGAAAATCTCTGATTTTTCTGGCGTGCACTGCGGACTGAGGTTCATATATTAAATCAAATTAAAAAACAAGAGAACATATACGTGGGAGGAAGACACAATGGATACAAATATTCTTTTAGAGTCAGGTACAAATGAATTAGAAGTTCTGGAATTTACGTTAGGTGACAATTATTATGGAATCAACGTGGCAAAGATCAGAGAGATCCTTACCTATCAGCAGGTAACACCGGTTCCAAATGCACATCCTTGTGTGGAAGGAATTTTTATGCCGCGTGATACGATGATGACGGTTATTGACCTGAAAAAGTGTCTGGGAATGGAACCATCCGAGAAAAAGGGCTTATTCATTATCACAAACTTTAATAAATTAAACATTGCATTCCATGTAGATGAAGTGATCGGTATCCACAGAGTATCATGGGAGGACATCATTAAACCGGATTCTACGATCAACACGGAAGATAAGAGTGCTGCAACAGGGGTTATCAAGCTGGAAGGAAAATTAGTGGTGATCCTTGATTTTGAAAAGATAGTTACGGACATCAGCCCGGAAACCGGACTGAAAGTATCAGATGTGGAGGAGAGAACAGCCAGAGACAGAAGCGATTCTCCAATCCTCATTGCAGAGGATTCCCCACTGCTTGGAAAAATGATCTCAGAGTGTCTGAAAAAATCAGGATACACGAATCTGATCATGACAATGAACGGACAGGAGGCGTGGGATAAGCTGACTGAGTTCAAGAAGAAAGGAACAGTCCGTCAGGACGTACACTGTATCATCACAGATATTGAGATGCCTCTCATGGATGGACACAGATTGACAAAACTCTGCAAATCAGATGATGAGATCAAGAAGATACCACTTATTATTTTTTCATCTCTTGTGAATGAGGAGATGCGCAAAAAGGGAGAACAGTTAGGAGCAGATGCCCAGTTGACAAAGCCGGAGATCGGTATGCTGGTAGAGGCAATTGACAATCTGATCGATAAGAGCGTAGATTAAGTCAGAAAAAGGGGTGTGAGTTTTTTCACATCCCTGATTTACTATAATCGAAAAATAAATATATGATAGTTACAAAGAAATCAATAGCAGGAGAATATTACCATGAATGAATCAGAAAATTACCTGGATCAGTTATTAAATGCCGTCGATGGCAGATCTGATTTAAATGACAGTGATCCTGTAAATCCAGAAGAAATTGAGAGTAAAGAACAAATGCCACAGAAGAGTACAAGAGAGACAATTGATATTCCGGATTCCAATGATCTGTTTATGGATCAGTTTGAACAGGAACTCCGGAAAGATAATGATCCCGATGAATTTTTAAAACAGTTCGAGCAGGAATTAGACAGGGACGAAAGTTCACAGGGTGTGACAAAAGCAACACAGCCGATGCTTGATGATATTGACCAGATCATGGAGAGCGTGAATCAGGAAGCAGCAAATGATACAGCAGAGATGGCAGCATCGGCAGTGGAGAAAACAGCAGAGCAGAAAGAGGATACTGCCGAAGTAAAAAATGATAAGGATGCCAGTGAGGATGGAATTGATGATCTGGCAATCGATGATATCGGAATTGATGATTTTGGACTGGATAATTCAGAAACGGAAAACGAAAAAGCGGTATCAGATGAAGATGATGAATTAATGAGGATTCTGAGTGGAACAGGCGAAGATTCCGAAATACTGGAGGCAGACAATGCAAAAGCAGAAGTGCAGCCGGATGACGAGGTAAAAGAAGAAAAGAAGCCAAAGAAACAGGGATTTCTGGCAAAGCTGTCCAAGTTACTGTTCGGTGATGATGAACCAGATGAGGAAGAAATTTCCGGAATGCAGGCAGAACCTGCTGTTACTGAGATGTCTATGGATGATATGGACATCTTAAAAGAGTTAGAAGGTTCTTCGGACGGTGATAAGAAGGGCGGGAAAGAAAAAAAGAAAAAAGAGAAAAAGAAGAAAGAAAAAGCACCAAAGCAGCCGAAAGAGAAAAAAGTAAAACCAAAGAAAGAGAAGAAACCAAAGCCACCGGCAGAACCGGATAACACACCGCCGCTGCCAAAAGTGCCGGTGATCCTCGTTTTTGTGATGGCAGCATCCATTCTGGTACTTGTTTTGGCAGGTACACATTTACTCGGATATTCAAACAGTTTTGCAGATGCAGACCAGGCATTTGCAGAAGGAAGATATTCGGATGCTTTTCAGGCTGTGGCAGGGGAGAAAGTAAAGGAAAAAGACACGGATACCTATGAGAAATATCGTATTACAGCTATGGTTTCAGCAGAGTATGAAGCTTACGAGAGCATGATGGATGCAGAGGTTTACGATATGGCTCTGGATTCTCTGATCCGCACGGTGCAGCGATATGACAAGTATCTGCAGGATGCAGAGACTTATGGATGCAGGGGCGAGTTTGATAAGATTGAAAGTGCAGCAGAGACAGCATTACAGCAGGATTTTGGATTGACAGCAGAGGATGCAAGAACCATGTATGCACTGTCCAATAAAGAGACTTATTCCAGAGAAATTTATAAAGTATTAGAGAAGGCAGGCTTATCAGAGGTGACAGAATGATAGCAATCATTGACTATGATGCAGGAAATTTAAAAAGCGTAGAAAAGGCGTTACAGTTTCTTGGGCAGGAGTGCGTGATCACAAGAGCTTTTCATGAGATCAAAAAGGCAGACAAAGTGATCCTTCCGGGTGTTGGATCTTTCGGAGATGCCATGAGTCAGTTGAAGAAGTTTGAACTTGATAAGGTCATTCATGAAGTGGCGGCAGAACAGAAACCATTTTTGGGAATCTGTCTGGGATTACAGCTTTTGTTTGAAGGAAGTGAAGAGTCTGATGGAGTGGAAGGGTTACATCTGTTGGATGGAGAAATCCTTCGAATCCCGGAACAGGAAGGACTGAAAATTCCAAATATTGGATGGAATTCGCTGGATCTGCAGAACAATGGACGACTGTTTGAAAATCTGAATGGCAATCCATTTGTTTATTTTGTTCATTCCTATTATTTAAAAGCCAGAGAAGAGTCAATTGTCAAAGCAACCATCGAGTACAGCACACATATTCATGCGTCTGTGGAAAAAGATAATATTTTTGCATGTCAGTTCCATCCGGAAAAAAGTGGAACAGTAGGATTACAGATACTTTCTAACTTTGCAAAATTGTAGGAGGAACGTCAATGTTTACAAAAAGAATTATTCCGTGTCTGGATGTAAATCAGGGACGCGTGGTAAAAGGTGTTAATTTTGTTAACTTAAGAGATGCAGGTGATCCGGTAGAAATTGCGGCAGCGTATGATAAGGCAGGAGCAGATGAATTAGTATTTTTAGACATCACAGCAACGTCTGATGCGCGGGAGACTGTGGTCGATATGGTGCGAAAGGTCGCAGAAAAGGTATTTATCCCGTTTACCGTGGGTGGAGGAATCCGCACGGTAGATGATTTTAAGGCGTTGCTTCGCGAGGGAGCAGATAAGATCTCCATCAACTCATCTGCCATCAATAACCCGAATCTGATCAGTGAGGCCGCAGATAAATTTGGAAGTCAGTGTGTGGTTGTAGCCATTGATGCAAGACGAAGAGAAGATGGTTCCGGTTGGAATATTTATAAAAATGGCGGTCGTATCGATGTTGGCATGGATGCTGTTGAATGGGCGATGAAAGCAGACAGACTGGGTGCGGGGGAGATTTTGCTGACCAGCATGGACTGTGATGGCACAAAAGCCGGTTATGATCTGGAACTCACCAGAATGATCGCTGAAAATGTATCCATTCCGGTAATCGCATCCGGTGGAGCCGGAACAAAAGAGCATTTTTATGATGCGCTGACGGAAGGAAAAGCAGACGCAGCGTTAGCAGCTTCTCTGTTCCATTATAAAGAGCTGGAAATCGCTGATCTGAAAGATTATCTTGCAGGCAGTAATAGCAGTTTGTCCGCGATGAATACAGTAAAGCGGTGATTTATCCACCGGCGGACGATATTTTTAATGCAATGCATTTTACACCGTTAAGCAAGGTGAAAGTGCTTTTGCTTGGGCAGGATCCATATCATAATGTAAATCAGGCGCACGGATTATCTTTTTCCGTATTACCGGAGCAGAAAGAAATACCGCCTTCCTTACAGAATATCTATAAGGAACTGCATGATGATCTCGGCTGTTATATCCCGAATAATGGATATCTGAAAAAATGGGCAGATCAGGGTGTGCTTTTGTTAAATACAGTACTGACTGTGCGTGCACATCAGGCAAACTCCCATCAGGGACATGGCTGGGAACAGTTTACAGATGCAATCATCCAGGCTGTGAATGCACAGGACAGACCGATTGTATACATGCTGTGGGGAAGACCGGCACAGAGCAAAATTCCGATGCTGACCAATCCAAAGCATCTGATTTTGACAGCGCCGCATCCAAGCCCACTGTCTGCGTACCGGGGATTTTTCGGATGCAGGCATTTCAGCAAGGCAAATGAGTTTTTACAGGCGAATGGTGTGGAACCGATTGACTGGCAGATTGAGAATATATAAAAAAACAGATGGTGTTCTGCCATCTGAAAAAACCTCTGAAATGAGGAGTGCCCAGACACCAATGGCGTCTGGGCTATTATGAAAAAATTTATCAAGTATTAAAAACTTATTTCCGTTTCATTTATGAGTTTATTGTAACAGTAATATGTGAATAAAGTATGAACAATTGTTGAATAATTAAAAATTTTTGTGCAAAACTACAGAAATGACCTTGAAAAACTAATAAAATGAAGCTAAAATGACGATGTAATGATAAGAGAGAGGTAATTATGAGGGAGAATGCATAATTACACAACGATATTGTTTTACATGGATGATTGCTGATCAAAGGAGTGAGAAATATGGCAACAATTTCAGGATATGATTCATCTTCCATCGGCGTATTGTTTTCCAGTTTGAATTCAGGAAGTACGAAAACAAGTGCAATGTTTGGAACATCAGATTTACTTGGTATTAGTTATTCTGACTATGCCACAATCCAAAATGGAAGTTACACAAAGCTGATGAAGGCTTATTACAAAAAGGCGGCATCGGATGATTCATCATCTTCGTCTGTGTCTGCTGCTACATCGACTTCCAAAGATTCTTCGAAGACACTTG
>ERZ779974.689-NODE-689-length-14168-cov-4.07745_pt1 | contig 14168 bp, 6 predicted proteins | sample MGYA00511026_ERZ779974 | MGnify/ENA primary metagenome ERZ779974 (study PRJEB29588, sample SAMEA2153010) | human gut metagenome | biome: human gut; feature: human-associated habitat; material: faeces | place: Denmark | collected 2008/2010 ... | reverse complement strand
CCCATCTGCAAGCTTCGGGGTTTATCAACGACCATCTGACGGATTGCATTTGCCGGAAAGGGTAAGATAAGGCATCCCCTCTTCATCAAACCGGACCGGAATCCAAAGATATTCCGAATACATCAGGCTCTTGGGCCGCCAAATATCGGCCATGAAAAGGTAGCGGTTACCGGGAAGCTGCAATACGTAAGTGCTTTGACCGCCGAAAGTCTTATCACTTCCCTCACCCCGACAAGGGTTGGGATGCTGTGTCCACGGTCCCCAGATGGAAGGAGCCGAGAACAGACGCGCCGCATTGGGTGCCCAACCGGTACATCCGGAGGTTATCATCCAGTAAGTGCCGTCTTTCTTGAAGATGGCCGGTGCCTCATTGTGTCCCCCCGGAAAGAGACGGACATATTTTCCGGAATGTCCTTGATAGTCATCTGTCAGTTCGGCTATTTGCAAGGTCAGATTCTCTTCCGAAGAGTAGATATGATAAGCTATCCCATCATCGTCAACATACAATGTCATGTCACGGGACATCTGTCCGCCCTCCAAGTCACGCTTCACGAACAACCCCTTATTTACAGCCTCTCTCCACTCGGGTGTCCACCATTCTTCAAACTGTTCCATATTCCACTGCATGTCCCGTTCTTCCTCCGTCATATTCAGCGGAAATATTCCAGGGCAGACACGACTCGAAGAAACAAAACAATAAGGTCCCGTCGGAGAATCACTGACAGCCACTCCCGCACGGGCAGCCTCATAGCCTTTACCCTTCAGCTCCAAATGAAACCACATGACAAATTTCTTCGTCCTTTTGTTGTAAATCACCTTGGGACGTTCCATAATACAGCCTTTCTCTATTTCATTGCCCGCTTCTTCCGATACAGACAAGGCCACCCCCTCGTATCTCCAGTTACATAAATCGGTAGAAGAGTAGCAAGTTACTCCCACTTCCGTAGAGAATCCCTTTGCCGGACGGTGTTCACCGAACCAATAATATTTACTGTCAAATAACAGTATACCACCACCGTGTGCATTAATATACTCCCCGTTTACATCGTTCCACACTCCGGCCGGAACCATTTCGTCCTTTCCCTTTAAGGTGGAATCATTTTGTGCCTGCAGACCGGTGATTGACGCTACGATAACCAACCATGCCCCTAAAAACTTGAAATTAAAATTAGTCATACTCTGTCTTGTTTCTATTTATAAAGAAGGGAGCAGGACGCCTTCTCACCAGAAAGTGTATCCTACCCCCTAAATCAAATACCTATTGAAAAATGCCTTTATTTCTCAGCCGGCTGGTCAGCTACCACCGGCCAATAAGGATTCTGGTAAAGAATGGAAGTCGATACATCCGCTCCCGAAGTGGCTGTCAACTGGAACTGCTTGATCATGATAGGATTCAAATAGTGTGCCATCTTCCAAGTACAGCCGTTATAGGCAGACTGGTTGCTGCTTCTCTCGAACGGACGGAGATACTCACTCTTGTCTTTCGATGAGACATTAGCTTTGTCTGTCCCGTCAGCAACCAAAATGGATTTTCCATTATCATCCAAATACCAGTCCTCCATCGGAGTATTCCACAAATGCATACCTTCCAGATGGCTGGGAGCAGTCATCAGTTGGTCCATAGAACGCCAACGGCACAAGTCCATGTAGCGAAGACCTTCAGCCAGGAACTCGCAACGACGTTCACGACGGATATTATACAGAGTCTTGTCAGAGATGACACTTCCACCCGTATAGGCTCCCCAATCATTTTCAGCCTCCTTGCTCATGTCCGTTGCAGCGATAGTCTTGTCAAAATCAGTACTGATGCCGGCACGTTGACGAAGTACAGTCCAATATTCACGAGCCGTAGCATCCAGCGTTCCATTGAGCAGATAACTTGCTTCCATATAATTCAGCAGAGCCTCAGCTGCACGGAAACATACAGCTGCCGTATAACCACCGCCATTGGCATAATACTTACGGTTGAATGAACCACCCTTGCGCAATGCATAGCCGGTAGCATAGCCACGCTCACCGTCACCACTCGTAATGGCCGGATAGGGCTCTTCCATCACAACCTCCGTACCTTCATTATTATCAACTTCAAAAAGGATGTTCTTCTGTCCCGGTTCTTTCAGGAAGATACTGAGACGCGGGTCACGGTTTACACGTACATCAGCAACCGTCTTGTCGCCCATATAATAGCCGTCACCATCCGCATAAGAACCGTGAGCATAAACCGGAGTACCATCCTTCATCAGGAAATTCTGTACGAATCCACGGGTCAGACCGATACGGTAATTACCACGTCCGGCAGCGGCATTGATGTTATGAGTAGAGAGTCCGCGGGCATACTGGCGCCACAACAGTACTTCCTTCACATCCGAAAGGTCTTCTTGTGCAAACATATCAAAGTAAGGATTTGACGGGTCATCAGCTGATTGTTGCAACACACCGGTATTCTCCGTCAAATTCCCTTTGTATTTATCTGCTACAAGTTTGGAAGCTTCTACGGCCTGTTCCAAGAAGTACTTCACTTCATTATCAAGGTTTCCGCTCGGATACTGGTAATTGTTGTGAAGAGATGCCCCCGGCCAGCCTTCTCCACCAGGTACGAATGCCGTACCCTTGAAATTCTGCAACCAAGTAGCCTCGAACAGTGCCACACGTGACTTAACCAGCATCGCAGCATCCTTATTGATACGGGTCGTCGCCATATCGACATCACTCATATAGGCATAAGCCTTGTCAAGATCGGAAATGATGAAACGTGCCACTTCATTACGCGGAAAACGTTTGCTGGCTTCACGGAGAGCTTCCATCTCATCGGCAAGCGGTTGGTCGATAATCGGGAAGTCACCGAACAACTGAAGCTTCTTAAAGTACTCGTAAGCACGCAGGAAGTACATTTCTCCGATATAGTGCTTGATGGTGGCTACACTCCCGGAAATTGTATTTTGTGAACCGCTCATGTCCTCACCGAATTTGGGAAGTGCTTCAGACAAAAAGAAATTAATACGATAGATGCGTTCGAACTTCCAATTGTCACTTTCGCTATGAGGTACTTTCCAGCGATCCTGGGTATAGCGGTCATTGGCATTCACCTCTATCTGGTTATCGGTTCCTTTGTCTTCACCGAAGATGCCATAAGTCCACTGGCCGAATGACGGAAGGACATTGGGATATTCATCATTCAGATTGGCTTCCAACTGGGCCGCAGTGGAGTAATAGGTTTCGGGAGAAATGCTTGACATCGGCTCTCTGTCCAGAAAATCATCGCAGGAAGTCGTTCCGGCAATCCGACAACCCCTGCCATTGCCATGAACGCTTTTACAATATATCTATAATTCGATTTCATAATATTCTTCATTATTTATGGGATTAAAGTGATACGCTAAGTCCAAAAGACCAAGTTCTTGAAAGCGGGTATGCATTACCGGCACTCTTGATAGGTGCAGAAGCATTGCTGTCCGTGTTACCACCGCTGATGGTTTCGGGATCGAACAACTTGCTCAGTTTGGTTCCCGTCCACAGATTCTCGCCCGATACGAAGATGCGGCAGTTGGTGATACCGATTTTGCGAATCATGGAAGCAGGCAATGTGTAGCCAAGCTGGAAGTTCTTCAAACGGATATAAGACGCATCCTGCAGATAGCGGGTTTGGGTTTCCTGGTTCTGGGTACTGTCAAATCTCGGACGCGCATAGTATGAATTGACATTGGCGGCAATCTCATGACCGGCCAACCCGACGGGTTCATCACGGAAGTAATCTTCGTGTTCCTTCAAACCGGTTGACCACCACATACCCCATTGGCCAACGCCCCAGAAGATATTGGAACCCTGCCAGTAGTCACGCTTCATCACTCCCTGGAAGAAGAGGCGAACATCAAATCCCTTGTAATTGGCATTCAAGTCAAGACCGAAATGATAACGGGGAGTATTGTTGCCTATCACCTTCAAGTCACCGTGGTCCTCCAAAGTCTGTGCACCTTTGGTGATGCCCGGTTTGCCATCCTGGTCGGCATACATGATGTCACCGGCAGTCCAAACGCCGGAACCGATGGCACTTTGTCCGCCCACTTTATTCAGATGCGCCTGCATCTCATCATCTGTCTTGGCAATTCCCACGGTTTCAAAGCCCCAGATTTCACCAATCTCGCGGCCTGCGATATAAGTATTGATTGAGTTTGTCGGGTTACCCGGGTATCTGTCTATATAAGTACGTGCATCAGAAACATTGAACTTAATGCCATAGCCCATACCGAAGTTGGTGCGGTCCTGCCATCCGATGGTAAGTTCCCAACCCTTCGTCTTCAAGTCACAGTTATTGGTCTTGGGAGTCGCAATACCCAATGTAGCGGGCAACTCTACAGACGGACCTACCATATTGTCCGTATAACGGATATAAGCATCGAATGACCCGGTCAGACGGTTGTTGAACAGCCCCCAGTCAAGACCGATATTCCAGGTACGCACTTTCTCCCAAGTCAAGGCTGTACTGATAAGGTCGCCTACATAAGCAGTGTTTGGTTTCAGTCCATTCTGCAGCCAGCTTCCGTTTGCCTGCTTCAATGTCATGGCACGATAAGTAGGATACCAGCCGTTTGTATTCATATTCCCCAGTTCACCATAAGAGAAACGGAACTTCAACTGATTGCAAACATCCGCAAAATCTTCCCAGAAGTTTTCCTGGGCAATGTTCCAACCCAAAGAGAAGGAGGGAGACAACTGCCAACGATTGCCACGGCGGAAGCGGGAGGTACCATCATAGCGCAGATTGGCCTCTGCCAGATAACGACCTTTATAATCATAGTTCAAGCGGCCAAAGAAACCCGCTGTGGCCCACTCATTACGATAGCCACCCACCTCGGGCACCTTATCCTTACCGGCGCCGTCAATATTCGAAATCAAGTCCAGTTCCGGAAGGTCTTCCACCTGCAAGCCATATCCTTTGGCACTAAAAAACTTCTGGCGCATTTCTTCGGACTGAAAACCACCCATTACCTTAAAATTATGATCATCATTGATAGCAAGAGAATAAGTGGAGTAAATATTCCAGTTCATGTAGCTCTCTTTCTTGTAGTCTTGATAGAGACTTGAGGTTCCTTGCGTATCCACAATATTTCCACTCACATCGTGGTTATAGTAAGGAAGTCCGGTTTCACGTGTATCTATAGAATTGGTACTATAGTTGAACTCAACATTGGTAATCCAATTCTTCACGGGTTCGAATACCAAGCTTGCCTGATGATAAACCTTATCTGTCTGCACATCGCGCTCACCACCCAATGCAAGTGACATCGCCGGCGTATCGGCATTACCATTAAAATAATAGCCGTTTTCATCATAAACCGGAAGATTAGGCCAAGTCTGACGGCCAATTCTCTCATACAAACCGCCACCAAAATTGGTAGGACGGCCAAGGTCTTGACGGACATAACGCAAGCTGTAATTGAACTTCAACCATTTGGTCAGCTCGGCACCAAATTTGGCAGTAGCATTATAGCGCTTCAAGTCATCGGAACCATGACGGAGCAAACCATTCTGATCCAGATAGCCCAATGAAGCATAATAATTGAACTTGTCACCACCACCGCTTACACTGAAATTATGTTCTTGCGAGAAGGAAGAACCCTTGTAGATTTCGGAAAACCAGTCAGTATTGGCATACGCCGTAGTAAACGGGTCGCCTGCCGGTTTACCCCATACATTGCCATCAGTAGGCAAACCGCCACGATTAGTACCTCCCGCAGCCTGGAAGTCAAGCATCTGCTGCATCACTGTATCAGAGAACTGGGCATTGTCCTGACCGTTGCGTGCAGCCTCATTGAAGTAGTTGGCAAAGGTATAGGAGTCCATCATCTCCGGCAGATTCACCGGACTGTTGAAGCGGAAGCTGTTGTTGTAGTTGATAGTCGGCTTGCCCGATTTGCCTTTCTTGGTAGTCACCAAGATAACACCGAACGGTGCACGCGACCCATAAATAGAGGAAGCGGCAGCATCCTTCAATACAGAAATATTCTCGATGTCCTGCGGATTCACCGTATTGATGTCACCTTCCATACCGTCAATCAAAATCAGCGGACTTCCGCTTGAGCCGTCACCGATGGTACCGTTGCCACGGATATTGATGGACATATTCTTGTCCAGTTCACCGGTATTGGTCGTAATCTGCAAGCCCGGTACCAAGCCCTGCAATGCCTGCGTGGCATTCGCTACCGGACGTGCTTCAATTTCCTTCGCCGTAGCCAGCCCCACAGAACCTGTCAGGTTCACCTTCTTCTGCGTGCCGAAACCTACCACTACCACCTCGTCCAGCATTTCGCTGTCTTCTTTCAGAGTCACAGTAAAGGATGTTTTTCCAGCCACCGGCAGCTCTACCGTCTTATAACCGATAAAGCTGATTGTCAAAGTGGCATCCGAAGGGACTTTCAAAGAGAAATTACCGTCAATGTCGGTAATTGTTCCATTCGTCGCATTCCCTTTCTCCACTACACTGGCGCCAATCACCGGTCCCATCGCATCATTAACCACACCTTTTACATTGATTGTCGAACTCTGTGCGTTCAAGAACTGAACATTCAACAGAAGGGCCATACAAATGGCCAAAGTGACATACACTTTCAGCCCGAGTCCTTCAAAGAATCTCTGTCTTTTCATTGTATAAACTTTAAGATTAAACATTAATTGTTTCACTTTCACTCTTCATTTTAACCGTGAAAACAATGGCAAATGTAGGCGAATGCTGATAGGAAGACCTCCAATAATGCTTCTACGAGGTAGAATTTTAGTTATTCGACCTAATTGAAGCATAATTTGACTTGATCTATGACTGTATGAAGCGTTCCTGATATTCCGTCGGCAACATGCCGAATTCCTTTTTGAAACAAGAACTGAAATATTTCGGGTCATTAAAACCGACGGCATACGCCAGATCGGAAACACGCACAGAACTCCCCTTCTCCTCCATAATGCGGCAGGCCGCTTTCAGACGGATGTTACGGATAAAGGCAGAAGTATTCAGTCCCGTCAGGGATTTCAGTTTCTTGTAAAGGGTGGACTTGCTGGTGCCCATCTCCTCCACAAACTGGGGCTGGTCGAAGTCTGAATCTTCCAGATGGCGGTTTACGCAGTCAATGGCACGCTGCATGAAGTCCTCATCAATGCTGGTATAGTCCAGTTCCTTGATTTCGAACACCAGTTGGTTCTTAAAGTCATGCGCCTTGCGTTCTTTGTATTTCAGCAGATTGCGGATGCGTGCATGCAGCACGGCCAGGTTGAACGGTTTACTGATAAAGGCATCCGCCCCCACTTCATAAGCTTCGGCACGGTCTTCCTCCTTGTTCTTGGCTGTCAGAAGAATCACGGGAATATGACTGAGTTCCAACTTGTTCTTCACATACCTGCAAAACTCGATGCCGTCCATTACGGGCATCATCACGTCCGAAACAATCAGGTCAATATCCTCATTGTCAAGCACAGTCACAGCCTCCTGACCGTTTTCGGCCGTATGGACATTGTATTCACGTTTCAGCAGCCGGACCATTAACTGCAAAAGCTCCTCATTGTCCTCCACCACCAGTATGGTATGCGCTTTGGGCTTTTCAGCAACCACATTCTCCGCATTCTCCTCTTCAAGATAGGTAACGGTTTTCTGTACCGGAAGTACAGCTTCCTCATCAATCTGTTCTTCCTTAAAGTAAGAGCGGTCTACGGGCAAGGTCACGATGAATTCCGTTCCCCGGCCTTCCTCGCTCTCCACTTCAATGCTTCCTCCATGCAGCTCCACCAAGTCCTTTACCAAAGAAAGGCCGATGCCCGTACCAATGGTGTTGAACTTCCGGTAATCCCCCTCGTAGAACCGCTTGAAGAGGCTCCTGTGCTTGTCCTTTGAAATGCCACTGCCATTATCCTTTACATGCAACCGGACGAAGTCCCTGTCTTCGGCATACATCAGCGTGACTTGTATATAGCCACCCTCCTTATTATATTTGGCGGCATTGGAAAGCAGGTTGTAGAGAATCTTGTCCAGCTTGTCCGTATCAAAATAACCGATAATCGACTCCGGATTACAGAGTACGGAGAAATGTATCTTGCGCTTTTTGACAAGCGGCAGGAAAGATTCGGCTTCATTTTTCACAAACGCCGCCACATCTCCTGGAGAGACACGCAACTTCAGATTGCCGGTTTCTGCTTTACGAAATTCAAGAATCTGCTGCAACAGACGGATGAGCCTGCTGATATTGCTACCCATTACCGTATAAAGGTCGTCATGCCCGGGAAACCGCATCTTCAACTCATCGACGGTAGCCGAGATAATGGTCAGCGGAGTCAGCAGTTCATGCGTGATATTTGTAAAGAACTGCAATTTGGCATGATTCAGTTCTTCCAGTTTGGACTTCTCCATCTCCCGAAGATGCAGCTCATTACGCAGCTGCATCCTGTTCTTTGCTGTCCGGAGAATGAAGCAGACAATAGCTGCCCCTATCAGTGCATAAATGATATAAGCCCACCATGTAGCCCAGAACGGTGGCAATACCACCACCTCAAGTTCACGGATTTCCTGACTCCAAATGCCATTTTCATTGGTGGCTTTCAGACGGAACCGATAAGTACCGCTCTTCAAATTATTATAATAGGCAAAACGGCGGTTGGCATCCGTATATTGCCAATCCTTGTCAAAACCTACAAGCTGATAAGCATACCGATTTAAACCGGGATTCTTATAAGTAAGGGATGCGAATTCAATACTGAAATTATTATATCCGTAAGGCAGATCTAACTTCCGCGTAAACGAAGGCATGACAGAAGAAATCCGTTCTCTGACCTCCGGTTCCAATACCGCAAAAGAACGGTTGAAGATTTTTATATCCGTAATCAGATAAGGCACAGCTTCATTGTCTTTCTCCAGAGATGCAGGAAGGAAACTGTTATAACCCTTATTTCCTCCAAAGAATAACTCGCCCTCCCTACTGCAAGAAGACTGTGATATGAAAAAGTTATCCTGCAGACCGTCTGCTGTCGTATAGACACGGACCGTAGCCAAATTCTCGTCCATCGGTACAAAAAGCTGTACCAGCCCCATATTAGTCCCCATCCATAGACACCCTTGCCTGTCTTCCTCTATAGACCCTATCATGTCGGCAGACAGCTGATATTCCTGATTCTTTTCCGTAAATACATTTTCCTTATAATCATATAGATACAACCCTCCTCCCTCAGTTCCGGCCCATAGCCTTCCCGATTTATCCACATGCAAACACAACACCGAGTTCGTTGCCAGCTGGCCGTTGTTATAACTATAGTTACTATATTTCAGCGTTTCGGGATGCTGCACATCCCCCATAATATGTATAATTCCATAGTTGGCTGTCGCAATCCAGAAGCTGCCATCCGCATCCTCCACAATGTCCTTCACATGATACCAATCCGCCAACCCGCCTCCGGCAAAAGAAAGTGTTCCGAACCTATAATGCCCTCCATCGGCCAAACTGATTCCCATACCGCCGCGACAGCCTACCCAACAATTCCCCTTACTGTCCTCACACAAGGCCGAAACGCAATCCGAATAGAGATAAGGCGTGTCGGATTCAGTCAGCACCTTCACTTTCTCTCCTTTCTCATAAATCAAGATACCACCGTCATAGGTAGCGAACCATACTTCTCCATTCTTACGCTGAATAATGTAATTGACCGTGGGTACACCGGGAATATCCGAGAATTCCGGGATATGGGAAAAGAACGACAACACACCGGTTTCATAATCCTTGCGTGCCAGCCCATAACTTCCGGTACCCAGCCAAAGGTCTTTATCTGCATCGGCAAACAAAGCGCGGACGGCAGTAGTAGGCACGTCATCCTCTGCCAGATTCAAAGAATAGAAAGCAAACGGAGATTGTTTCGTGTCTATCATCAGGACACCGCCGCCAATGGAACCCAGCCAGATATTATTGAAGCGGTCGCGCAACAGTGAATTTATTTCATCACAAGGTATATGATATGCCGAATGCAACGACTTGTAATTAATGAATGTACCGGGATTCTCCTGCTTCATAATGCTCAGCCCCACCCGGGTCCCTATCCACAAGGTATGGGTGTGTACATCCTCCACAATATCATAAACAATATTGTCCGACAAGCTGGCATCATCCCCTATCCGATGCGAATAATGTGTATAAAACACGTTTGCCATATCCTTGGGATGATTCAAGAGAAATAATCCGCAATCCCAACCACCGACCCACATTTTCCGGTTGGAATCCTGATAGATAACATGTGCCGAGTTCCGTTCATTGATTTTGGGATATGCATAGAATTTATCCTCCTTCCGGGAATAACGAAAAAGACCACTGGACCAGGTACCGACCCACAAATCCCCATCCGAGTCCTCGAACAACGATTTGATGGAAGCTGCGGGAAATATACCATCGGTGGACTTGCCGTCATACATCACGAAGGAGTCCTTCTCTGCCACATACCGGCATAAGCCGGAATCCGTACCAATCCATACCTCATTTTCCCGGGTGACCAACAGGCATGAGACCGCATTGTTTGGAATGGCAGGCGCAGTATATTGACGGATTTCTCCGGTTTTCTTATTGAGTGTGTTCAACCCCTCTTGTGTACCAATCCACAAGAAGCCGTCATTGTCATCGGCAAAACAATAAATGTTGTTACTGGTCAACAAACCGGGAGTATTCAAGCTCGATTTATAGACAGTAATCTGGTAACCGTCGTATTTACAGAAACCATACCGGGTAGCAAACCACAAAAACCCTTCCTTATCCTGATATATTTTCTGGACCTCATCCGTCGGTAATCCGTCTAATGTAGAAATCTGCTTGAACTTCAAACGGGAAATAACATTCCCATCAGCCGCATGCCCCAAGGCAGGATACATTGTCCAAAAGCTGAACAGGAGAAGACACGTATGCAGACAAAAAAAACTTACTCTATTTTTCATATACCAGATATTAGGAATTATGACAAATATAGCAAGTTCAGCTCACTTTAAAGAAGAATTATACTCTTTTTTTGTCTGCAAATACTTCAAACAAGGCTTTTCTTGAAGGAGTTAGAGGGCGATAACTCCTTCTAACTCCCGATAACTCCCTTAAATGAAAGAGCCGTGCTCCCCCTCTAACTCCTTCAAGAAAAGCCTTGTTATAACAACTTTATTCCTTACCTTTACAGCCGTGTTCTACACCCTAACCGTAGACAAGCAAACAACATATGGAAAATAAATTCGACTACCAGTCTGTGCCTTATGGCTTTGCACATTGCTTCAACAGCCAGTGCGTCCATAAGGAAGAATGCCTGCACCACTTGGCTGCTACCAATTGCACCTCGCAATGTCCTACTTTAAGCATCATCAATCCGAACTGTATCCCTGCCGATACCACCAACTGCCCTCATTTCCGGAAAGCCCTGAAGTGCCGGGTTGCATGGGGCATCCGGCACCTGCTGGACAACGTACCCCACAAATGTGCAGCCCCGATGAGGAACCAGCTTGTAGGACACTTTGGCAAGACCACCTATTATCGCTTTTACCGCCAGGAACAAGGCTTGTTTCCAAAGGCACAAGCATATATCCGTCAGGTTTTCAAACAATACGGAATTGCCGAAGAACCGAAATTCGAGAGATACAGCGAAGAATACAGCTACAACGATTGAAGCATCCGGACAGCTCAGCTCTTACAAAGTTTATTTTTGAAAAACATCTGTCATGCTATCACGCAGAGGGGGATATCCTTTTGATTATAAACCGATTAAAGCGTGAAAGATACCCGTGATAGATAAAAATCTTCACAACCATCCATCACGCCATAACAAAAGCAGTATCCGATACTTACTTCATTCACCACAGAATAGTGCTATATTCCTAGTTCTCAGTATGAAACTTTTAGTTTCTTAAGCAAATACTATTGGTTTTAACCTTCTAAAACAAAAGTTTCAACAAGAGAAACTGAGAGTTTCCCTTAGGAAAACCATTGGTTTCAACAAGTAAAACCTTTTGTTTCAATAGCCGGAAACTATTGTTCCGACAAGCAAAACCAGCGTGGAAGTCTGCACAAAGCATCCCAAATCACCAGCTTTTTCGACTCAAAACATCAGATTTTCCACAGAAAAACGCTGGAATCGACCTAAAAAAGCATGGAATCACTTGCAAAAAGAGCCTAATTGTCGTACCTTAGTACACTGTAAGCAAACCATTTTGCCTGCATGTGACAAAACAAAAAATAGAAATGAAAATCACCCAACTGAGAGAAAAAGACGGGAATCTGACACTGAGCACGACAGACTTGGACACCTTCCTACAGAAAATCAAAACGGAGACCAAAACCCAGCCCGTATCCACTTTCCGCCAGCAACTGCGATACTGCTTGCCCGGCAAGCGCTGCAACGAGGCAGACCGACTGCCCAAAGTACTCCCGGCAGCCGAATTCCGCAAGACGAACGGTGTCTGCCAGATGAAAACCTACAACGGCATCGTGGAACTGACCGTAGGCCCGCTTTCCGGCAAGTCCGAAATAGCCCTTGTGAAACGTCTTGCCTGGGAACAGCCCCAGACGCGGCTCGTATTCACCGGTTCCAGCGGACGGACTGTAAAGATTTGGACTACCTTCACCCGTCCGAACAATTCGCTGCCGGGCAAACGGGAAGAAGCCGAAGTATTCCACGCCCATGCCTACCGCCTTGCCGTGAAATGCTACCAGCCCCAACTGCCTTTCGACATTCTGCTGAAAGAGCCCAAGCTGGAACAGTACTCCCGCCTCTCCTTCGACCCCGAAGCCATGTACCGCCCGGACTCCATACAGTTCTATCTTGCACAGCCCGTCTCCATGCCCGACGAAACCACCTATCGGGAAGCCCTGCAAGACGAGAAGTCACCCCTGACGCGCGCCGTGCCGGGATATGAAGCCGAAGAAGCCATCATCATGCTGTTTGAAGCCGCCTTGCAGAAGACTTTCGCCGAAGCGACGGGTGCCGGTGCCGACAACAGCCTGCACTCCCTGACCGTACGCCTTGCCGAGAACTGTTTCCGTTCGGGCATCCCCGAAGAAGAGACCGTGAAGCGTACCTATTTCCATTATTATCTGCGCCAAAAAGAGACTGTCATCCGGCAGATTGTAAGAAGCGTTTACCAAGAGAACAAAGGCTTCAATACCCAAAGCAGCCTCAGCAAAGAGCAAAGACTTGCCATACAGACGGACGAGTTCATGAAACGCCGCTACGACTTCCGCTACAATACCCAGGTGGGCGAAGTGGAATACCGTGAACGCCACTCGTTCCGTTTCCGCTTCTCCCCCATCGACAAGCGCACGCTGAACAGCATTGCACTGGATGCACAGTCGGAAGGCATTCCCTTGTGGGACAGAGACATCAGCCGGTACATCTACTCCAACCGCATCCCGGTATTCAATCCGCTGGAAGATTATCTGTACGACCTTCCGCACTGGGACGGGAAAGACCGTATCCTGGCACTCGCCCGGACAGTACCCTGCAACAACCCGTACTGGGCCGAACTGTTCCACCGCTGGTTTCTCAACATGGTGGCACACTGGCGCGGCAATACCGACAAGAAATATGCCAACAGCGTCTCCCCCTTATTGGTAGGTGCACAAGGCACCCGCAAAAGCACCTTTTGCCGAAGCATCGTCCCGCCCGAGCTGCGTGCCTATTATACGGACAGCATCGACTTCTCGCGCAAGCGCGACGCCGAACTTTACCTCAACCGTTTTGCGCTCATCAACATCGATGAATTCGACCAGATAAGCAGCACCCAGCAAGGATTCCTGAAACATATCCTCCAGAAGCCGGTGGTCAACGTGCGCAAGCCATACGCCAATGCCGTGCTCGAGATGCGCCGATATGCCTCGTTCATCGCCACCAGCAACCAGAAGGACTTGCTGACCGACCCCAGCGGCAGTCGCCGGTTCATCTGCATAGAAGTGACGGAAGCAATAGACACCAACCGCCCGATAGACTACAACCAGCTTTATGCCCAGGCCATGCACGAACTGGACCACGGCGAACGCTATTGGTTCGACCAGTCGGACGAACGGATTATGACGGAAAACAACCACGATTTCGAACAGATACCGCCCGAAGAGCAACTGTTCTACCACTATTTCCGCGTTGCCGGAAATGACGAGGAGGGAGAATGGCTGTCGTCTGCCGAAATA
>ERZ779974.666-NODE-666-length-14553-cov-1.68934_pt1 | contig 14553 bp, 10 predicted proteins | sample MGYA00511026_ERZ779974 | MGnify/ENA primary metagenome ERZ779974 (study PRJEB29588, sample SAMEA2153010) | human gut metagenome | biome: human gut; feature: human-associated habitat; material: faeces | place: Denmark | collected 2008/2010 ... | reverse complement strand
CGGAGTGAATTGCGCATCAAAGCCCATCTCTCAATGTATTTCATTCTCGATATCATAGCAAAAAATGAGTTATCACTCTTATTTTTATCACCCATGCACCCGCCTCCTTATATAAATAAACTTATGACCCCGGCTAAAATACAAAACTACTTTTCAAGCATCTTCTTAATATACTGTCCCGTATAAGACTTTCTGCTCTTTGCAACCTTTTCGGGTGTTCCTTTTGCTATAACGGTTCCGCCTTTCGCACCACCCTCTGGTCCAAGGTCAATTATATAATCTGCTGTCTTAATGACATCAAGATTATGTTCTATAACTATAACCGTGTTTCCGTTTTCGGTAAGCCTTCTCAATATATCCACAAGCTTGTGTACATCTGCAAAATGAAGTCCCGTGGTAGGCTCATCAAGCACATACACTGTTTTTCCCGTGCTTCTCTTGCTAAGCTCAGTTGCAAGTTTAATTCGCTGTGCCTCTCCACCGGAAAGTGTAGTAGACGGCTGACCAAGCTTTATATAGGAAAGTCCTACCTCATAAAGCGTCTCTATCTTTCTTCTTATAGCAGGTACTGCCTCAAAGAATGTAAGTGCTTCTTCTACTGTCATATCAAGCACATCATATATACTCTTTCCCTTATACTTTACATCGAGTGTCTCTCTGTTGTATCTCTTTCCTCCGCAAACTTCACACGGCACATACACATCCGGCAGGAAGTTCATCTCTATCTTGATAATTCGCCTTTTACATTAAAACTAAAGCGTCCTTTCTTGTATCCTTTTGCTTTTGCATCAGGTGTAGCCGCAAACAAATCTCTTATCATATCAAACACACCTGTATATGTTGCAGGGTTTGAACGTGGTGTTCGTCCAATCGGAGACTGGTCTATATTTATAACTTTGTCAAGCTGTTCAAGACCTTCTACCCCATCGCAGAGTCCCGGAATTGTCCTTGCTCTGTTCAGCTGTTTCGCCATTGATTTGTAAAGTATCTCATTGACAAGTGAACTCTTTCCTGAACCTGAAACACCGGTAACACAAGTCATTATTCCTGTCGGAAATTCAACATCAATATTTTTAAGATTGTTCTCTCTTGCACCTTTTACTTTAATCCAGCCTGTAGGCTCTTTTCTGACATCAGGAACAGGTATCTTTTTTCTGCCACTCAGATAGTCCCCTGTTATCGACTCCTTACACGCCATAATATCTTCCGCAGTTCCTGTGGCAATAACCTTTCCGCCATGTGAACCTGCTCCAGGGCCTATATCAACTATATAGTCCGCTGCAAACATAGTATCTTCATCATGCTCGACAACTATAAGTGTATTGCCGAGATTTTTTAATTTCATAAGTGCACCGAGAAGTTTGTCATTGTCCCGCTGGTGAAGTCCTATACTCGGCTCATCAAGAATATAGGCAACTCCTACAAGTCCCGAACCTATCTGTGTCGCAAGCCTGATTCGCTGTGCCTCACCACCGGAAAGACTTGCCGTATATCTCGAGAGTGAGAGATATTCAAGACCAACCTCAACAAGAAATCCAACTCTCGCTTTTATTTCTTTAAGCACAACCTTTCCGATGTTTAACTGATTCTGCGTAAGTTCAAGGTTATCAAGATAATTTTTAAGGTCTATTATGGAAAGTTCCGTAATCTGAGCAATATTTTTATCTCCAACCGTAACGGCAAGTGCCTCCGGACGAAGTCTCTTTCCTTTACATGCCTTACACGGAGTTATACGCATAAAACTTTCATATTCTTTCCTGGTGCTCTCAGATGCCGTTTCTCTGTATCTTCTCTCAACGTTTTTGATAATGCCTTCAAAAGTAACATCATAGACACCCACGCCACGCTGTCCTCTGTAATGTACCACAACACTTTTCCCATCAGTTCCGTGCATAAGCATATGTCTGATTTCTTTTGGCAGATCCTGATAAGGTGTATTAAGGTCAAATTTGTATTCCTCGGCAAGTGCATCAAGAACACATCTCGCATAGCTTGTCTTGTTTGTAACCGACTGCCATCCGTTTACAACAAGTGCCCCATCTGCAATACTTAAAGACGGATCAGGTATCATAAGTTCCTCGGCAAATTCCATCTTATATCCGATACCATGGCAGACTTCACACGCACCAAACGGATTGTTAAAAGAAAATGTTCTCGGCTCAATCTCGTCTATGCTTATGCCACAGTCCGCACACGAAAAACTCTGGCTGAACTTAAGCTGTTCTTTTCCCGGAATGTCAACAATAAGCAGTCCATCCGAAAGTCTCATAACATTTTCGATGGAATCGGTAAGTCTCTTTTCAATACCGTCCCTCACAACAAGTCTGTCAACCATAATTTCTATGTTATGTTTTTTGTTTTTTTCAATCTTAATCTCCTCAGACAAATCATAAATATGACCGTCAACGACAACTCTTACATAACCGCTTTTTCTTGCACTTTCAAAGACCTTTACATGTTCTCCTTTTCTTCCTCTCACAACCGGCGCAAGAAGCTGCAGTCTCGTACCTGTCTCCAGTTTCATAATCTCATCACATATCTGGTCTACGGTCTGCCTTTTAATCTCCTTTCCGCACTTCGGGCAATGCGGAACTCCGACTCTGGCATATAAAAGTCTGAAATAATCATATATTTCAGTCACTGTACCGACAGTCGAACGTGGATTTCTGTTTGTGGACTTCTGGTCAATCGATATAGCCGGCGGCAGTCCCTCTATTCTTTCAACATTCGGCTTTTCCATAAGCCCAAGAAACTGTCTCGCATATGATGAAAGTGACTCCATATATCTTCTCTGCCCTTCGGCATAAATAGTATCAAAAGCAAGTGATGACTTTCCCGAACCGCTGAGTCCCGTGAGCACCACGAACTCATCTCTCGGAATATCTACATCTATATCTTTAAGATTGTGCTCTGCTGCTTTTCTAATCTTTATATATTTCTTAACTTCTTCATATTTTGCCATAAAAACCTCCGATGTTTTATCTTATCTATCTTTTTCATATCTTAACATCTATTATTCACTTTTTCAAGTACATATGTTCGCAATCCGTGGTATCATAATATTACCCAAATATATAGTTGCAGTTCTTACCTTTTTTTATTATAATAAATTACAATTATTTTAATATTATTTTGTCAGGAAAGGGCGTGAAACATGTTAAGTCGCGATACTCGTATCATTGCTGTATGCTGTGCGGCGATTGATACAAATTACAACAAACATTACATGCGGTATTTTACCGAATTTGCCGACAAATACAACTTCAAATTACTTTATTTCCGTGCTTTCAGTGACTTATACATGTCAGCCAGCGGCGGAAAACACGATATAGGTGAAAGCTGTATTTATAACCTTATAAATTATAATATTATTGATGGCATGATTATTTTATCAGAAACTATAAAATGTCCTTCTATCAGGGACAATATTATTTCACATGCAAAGCATAATAATATTCCTATAGTTTCCATAGACCACCCAATCGACGGATGCTACAACATAAACTACAACTACCGGGCTGCACTTGAAAAAATTTTATTGCATCTGTTGGAAGACCATCACTATACCAGAATCAATTTTATTGCCGGCATAAAAGGCAATCATTTTTCAGACGAACGTATTGATATTTACAAGAAAGTGCTGTCAGAGCACAACATTCCCATCGAGGAAGAACGCATAGGTTACGGTGGTTTTTGGAGTACACCTACCAAAAAGGTTATCAATGACTTTATAAACAGTGACCTTCCTATGCCACAGGCTATTGCCTGTGCAAATGATGTTATGGCTATCACCGCCTATCACTCACTTACGGAAGCCGGATATGACCTTCCGCACGATATTGCCATCACGGGATTTGACGGCATAATTCAGGCAGTTGACCATTTTCCGCCTATCACAACGGCACAGCACGACTATAAAAGTGCCGCAATAAAAGCATTTGACTTATTACAGGATATTTTTAACAACAGAGAAGTTCCTAAAGAAAACTATATAAATTCAAATGTGCTGATTGGCGGTTCATGTGGCTGTGTTCATACAAGTGCACGAAAATACAACAGTCTTGTATACAATCTGAATAATAAATTCGATGAGCAGATACATTTCAATCAAAATCAGATAAATATGTCAGCCGATTTAAACGATAACAATTCCTTTCAAGCTGTATTCGAGAAACTTATGCACTATGAAAAGAATTTTTTCAGTCATCGTTTCTGGCTTTGTATTGTCGACAATTTCCTCACGGAAGACGAAGAATTATCTGACATCCTCGAGGGGAGAGTTTCAAAACGGTTTGGATATTCAAGCCATATGGATGTCGTTCTCTCAAAACATGATAAGGTCTGGCAGGGCATGACTGATTTTGAAACTTTAAATCTTCTTCCAAATCTTGAACAGGCTCTCGAAGAAGAAAATAACATCATGTTCGTTCCTCTGCATGCTCTCGACCATACAATAGGCTATGTCGCTCTTGTCTATGAACCTGATAAAATCAATATGGAACAGCTCTATCAGTTTGTTATGAATGTGAGCAATTCACTTGAGACAATGAAGGTTCACCAAAGACAGCAGAGCATTATATCAAGTCTTGAGAACAAATATATACACGACCCTCTTACAGGTCTTTTAAACAGACGCGGTTTTTACCAGAAAGTATTGCCGCTTTTCAATAAGTGTATAACAGAACAAAAATATTTTATTGCTATATCAGTTGACCTGAACGGTTTAAAAAAGATAAACGACACCTATGGTCATTCAGACGGAGACATTGCTATTTCGGCAATAGGAAATATACTCATGCAATCCTGCACTCATGATGAAACATGTGCACGATTTGGTGGTGACGAATTTGTTATGGCTGGACCACTTGCCGATGGTCTTGATAATGATTATTTTTCAGATAAACTTCACCATAACATGAATATTTTCAATGAAGTACATAATTACCCATATAATATCAGTGCAAGTATCGGTGTTATCACAGGTATTCCAACACATGATATTTCTCTTGATGATTTCATAAAAGCTGCCGATGAAGAAATGTATAAAGATAAAGTTATTCATCATCAGCTAAGAAAAGAATAAAAAAAGACTGTCGCTTTTGACAGTCTTTTTTTATTACTTATCTTTGTTTGTTATGTCCTGATTCCACATAACTATATGCTGCTATTTACATACTCTCTTATGACATTGTCATCCTCCGGCATCTGACAGCCTACAATATAAATTCCTTCATTTTCAGAACAACGTATAACCTTACCTTCAAGAATATTGTGTTTTGGCAAATCAAAATCTTCAATCTCAATTGTTATCTTTGCATCTTTGTTTTCTTTAAAGTATGAATCCTCAGTAAGCAATGCGAAACCATTAGCACTAATATTGTCAAGTCTTGCATCTATTACTTTTCCTGAACTCTGAATAGTAATCTTACATTTGTTATTTATGTCCATACGAGGATATTTTCTTCTGTTTTTTATCTTCGGTCTTGATGCTACAGTAATTTCAAATGTATTGTTATTTCTGTCCTTAACATTCTTTATGCTTGCTGTCTTCCACATATACAGGACATTTCCAACTGTTACCTGAAGTGTGCATAAAGTATCTTTAGATATATCCCTTGACTTAGAAAGCTTCACAACAACTTTATCACCATTTTGTTCCAATACATCACCGTGAAGTATATCTGTATCTTTTTCATTTTCAGAATTCAGTATGGAAACCTGAACTTTCATGCCCGGCTGTATATCTTCAATGCCCATGAATCCGCCTATGCCAAGTTCGCACATAAGAGCCTCAACAACTTTTTCAATATCGTTTATGTTCGTCATCGATTCTTCATATTTGCTCAGCATGCGTCCACTCATTTCATTTGAATAAGAAATGCAGTTTGTCATATCCGTAACAATCTGTGACACATTATCCATATTTTCAACAAGCTGATGATTTGAATTCTCCACTTCCTTAATGGCTGTATCAATCTCCTGAATATGATTTTCAATCTGCCTTGAGTCATCATTTATCTTTTCTACATTCTTTCCGGTTTTAGATACTTTCTTAAATGTTTCCTGAACCAGTTTTATTGTTTCTTCCATAGAATTTGTCATCTTATCCGATGTTTTCTGAAGTCTTATAAGCGCCTCTTCTATCTGTCCTGATGATGACTGTGTTTCCGTACTGAGTGAACTTATCTGCTGTGCAACAACACCAAAACCTCTTCCTGCTTCGCCTGCTCTTGCAGCTTCAATTGACGCATTTAATGCAAGGAGTGCTGTCTGCTCCGTGATTTCCTCTATCTTTCCGGTTTCAAGTTTAACTCTGTCAAATTCTTCTTTGAAGTTTTCAAGTATTTTGCCTATCTCTGAAGATAAATCAGTCATGGCATGAGTAGTTTCCACAAGGCTTGTAAGGTCGTCTGAACTGTTCTTTGCATGCTCTCCCGATTCTGCCGTCAATACAACCATCTGCTCTATCATCTGTGCGACATGCTTTACCTGTGAACTTATGTCTGTAGTCATATCTACGGATGATGACGTTGTATCCTCAAGCCTGCCGTTATTATCAGTAAGTGTAGTCATTCCATCGACAACTACATTCGCACTGTGTGTATTTTCAACAGATATTTCTCTTACAACAGAAACACCGCTCATAATTGAATTGCTCGCTGTCTTAACTTTTTCTACAGTTGTAATAACTCGCTGCAAATCCGCCCTTATGCTGTTTGTCATGGCACCGTCCGACTCATTGAGATGGTGGATTGACATGACATAACAAATATAGCAGAGAATAATAGCTGATAATTCAAGCTGATAATTTTTCATGTCTGCCGCTGAATTGTAGCCGCACATAACATGATACACGGAACTTATTATTATAATAATCGAATTTACAACACCACAGTAAATCATAAATTTACGATTTTTGTAAAGTACCAAAAGGCTTGTAACCGGAAGTATGTACGTAAATGCTATCGGCGACTCTGTTGTACTGATAACAAACGTATAAAAAATACCGTAACCTATAACAAGGTTGTATTTATACATATCTGTTTCCCAACCCTTTACTCTGAGTAAAATTTCTCCTGAAATTATCGGTATCCAGCAAAGTGCCAGAAATGCAGCATAATACAACGGCGAGTTAAGTCCATTAGCTACATCAGAACCATAGTTGGCTGAAAGAAGAATGGCAAATACAAACCATATTCTTCTTGCCTTTCTGTTTGCTTTTTCTTTAAAAACATTTTCATCATAATTCATAAAACCTCACCTCCGTATATCTAAATCCGATATATTATAAAATTTTCAACCGAATTTTATTTCTCCTCGCAATGTCTGAAAAAATTTGACATTTTCCTGATTGTCTCAATACTTTCTTTAAGATTTGGTTCAAACACGCTGAACGCATGTGTCAGTTCAGGCTTTTTCTCAAAACAAATCAGCTTGTGATATTTATTATTTCTCTTAAGTGCTTTTGTAAAATTGATAGTATAATGTTTTAAGTTATCTTTTTTGCTTGTGACAAGAAAACATGGCGGCAATGCATTTATCAGCTCCGTATTTTCCGGATTCACATATTTTGCATAACTGCTTTTTTTATAATCCCTGCCGTAAAGATACTTTGGCAGGAACAGTCCGAGTTTATCAAATCTGTTTGTATAAAACATTCCGCTTATAAGGCCGAGTGCCTTTATATCTATCGATGCCGCCTTGACTTTAGCAGCCATCGCCAACGGTCTGCACTTTATCATTGCAGCGGTATATGTGAGCAGACATGCCCCACCGCTGTCACCTGCCGCAAAAATCCTTTCTTTATCTCCGTCATATTTTGGAATGTTTTTATCTATAAAATCAAATGCTCTCGACAAATCTTCACACTGGTCATAAAACATACATTCAGGCACAAGACGATATTCAACACTAAATACAACATATCCCAATTTGCACAAATTGGCACAGAAATATCTGTTAAACTCCTTACTGCCAAGAATCAGTCCGCCTCCATGAACATTTATGATAACCGGAAGCTTTTTGTCTCCTGATTTTTTAGGTCTATATATATCCAGCCTGTGTGCTTTGTCTCCATCATCAAGATATGATATATCTTTAATCTCCGAAACATCATCCGGAAATATAAGTCTTTTTTCTCTCTCCTTCTGCTCCTTAAAAAAATCATCCCTCTGCTTGTAAAAAATATCCGTAATACTATGACTCATATGTTCGCTCCTGCCTGTTTGTCTTAATTTATAGTTATAATTAAAGTGGGATATCACCCTGACACGATGACATCCCTCCCCTAATAACATCCTTATCCTAACAGTGCTTTATCATTTGAAAATTCCTCACCACTTACTTCCTCAAATTTCTGAAGAAGATCCTCAACAGTGAGTTTTTTCTTTTCTTCTCCCTTAATATCAAGTATAACTTGTCCCTCATTCATCATAATAAGACGGTTTCCATGTACAATTGCATCCCTCATATTATGTGTAACCATCATTGCCGTAAGATGGTTTTCAGCAATGATCTTATCTGATAATGCAAGAACTTTCGCTGCCGTCTTAGGATCAAGTGCTGCCGTGTGCTCGTCAAGAAGCAGAAGCTTCGGCTTTTTGATTGTCGCCATGAGAAGAGTAAGCGCCTGTCTCTGCCCTCCTGACAACAGTCCAACTTTTGAAGTCATTCTGTCTTCAAGACCAAGGTCAAGTTTTTCAAGCATCTCTCTGTATTTTTTCTTTTCTGACTTTGTGACTCCCCATCTGAGCCCTCTCTTCTGACCTCTTCTTGCAGCAAGTGCAAGATTTTCAATAATCTCCATTGTCGCTGCCGTTCCATTCATAGGGTCCTGAAAAACTCTGCCAAGATACGGTGCTCTCTTGTGCTCTGAAAGTCCGGTCATATCGACACCGTCAATAACGATACTTCCAACATCTATCGGCCATACACCGGCGATAGCATTAAGCACGGTAGATTTTCCTGCTCCGTTACCACCTATAACAGTAACGAAATCACCATCTTCAAGTTTTAAATTCACACCATTTAAAGCTCTTTTCTCATTTATCGTACCCAGATTAAATGTTTTATGTACATTGTTTAATTCTAACACTTTCCGGCACCTCCCTTTGCAGCTTTTCTATATGAATTTTTAGCTTTTCCTCTCAGATATGGAACTGCAAGGAATATTGCCACTACCATAGCAGAGAACATCTTCATATCAATTGTAGGAAGACCAAGCCACAATACAAACTGAATAACAATATAATAAATTATGCTTCCGACAGCAACAAATGCAAGTCTTCCGCTGAAATTAAGTTTCTTTCCGAAAATTGCTTCGCCAAGTACCTCTCCGATAATAACTGATGCAAGACCGATAACGATTGAGCCTCTTCCCATATTAACGTCAAAGTTTCCCTGATACTGAGAAAGAAGACCTCCCGCAAATCCTACAAGACCGTTAGAAAATACAAGTGCAATAACTTTTGCAACATTTGTGTTTATTCCCTGAGCTCTTGACATATTAGGATTGCATCCTGTCGCTCTGATTGTAAAACCGAGCTCTGTTCCAAAGAACCAATACATAAGAGCTATGACAACTGCCAGTATTATAATTACTGTAACTATTGCAGCCGGATTATCACGTCCTGAAACTACAAGATTATACATATCTACATTTACTGCCTGATTTGCTTTTCCCTCTGAGATATTCAGATTTATGGAATACAAGGAAAGCTGTGTCAAAATACCCGCCAGTATGTCAGGTATTCCAAGAACCGTATGCAGTACACCCGTAATAAGTCCCGCAAGCATACCTGCAACAAAAGCAACTGCACCCGCCGCAACAGGATTCCATCCTTTCAAAATAAGCATAACCGTAACAACACCACCTGTTGCCATGGTTCCGTCAACCGTAAGATCGGCAAAGTCAAGTATCTTAAAAGTCAAAAACACTCCTATCGCCATAATTCCCCAGATAAGTCCCTGGGCTACAGAACCGGGTAATGCACGGACAAGTGCTGTAATGTCCTGCGCACATACCACTGGAATTAAACTGTACATTTTTCTCCTCCGTTCCGTCGGTTTATATTGTCCGACACTTTATATTCCGTTTGGATTCTTGTAATTCTTAACAAAAATCTAATAAATTTATTATATTATAATTATTGTTATAAAAGCAATGAAAATGTATAGGATTTGTATTTTTATTTTTTATTTTTTTCATCATCTTCATTTTCTTTTTCTATTGTATCACCTGTTGCTATCGTTGTCCCCTTCTTCACACCGCCTATAGAAGCACCTCCTACATAATAATCTTTCTGCGGTTTCGGCGAAACAGTCTCCTGAACATCTGCGCTGTATGCACTTTCAAGTCCCCATTTTCCGTGTCTTTCCACAATAAAATAATGGGCAATCATTGCAAATGCAATAATAATTACAACAGTAATAACCGTTTTTCTTCCTCTGCCATGCATCCACTCTCTGATTTTTCTCATATTTATCTTTATCCCATGCTTTCTATATCTTTAAGAATCATTCCTGACATCGGAGGACATTCAACATGAATGTTTCCATTCACAACAGGATAAACTTTCGCCTCGTCAGAATATCCGTCCCTGCTGCTTATCATAAGTCTTGCCATACGGGTCTCCTGAATAATTCCAAGTCTCCATACAGGTACATCCGCTTCTCTGACTTCATCGCTGCTGTTTATCATAACAACTATCTTGTCATTATCATCAAATCTTCCATATCCTATAAGTTTGTACTGACCTTTCAGAAATATAATAGAACCTGTCTTAAACACCTGATAATCTTTGTGTATTCTTATAAGCTGTCTGTGAAACTCTATAAGTTCCTGATCTTCTCTTCCCCAAGGATATGTTCTTCTGTTGTCAGGGTCAGTCCATCCGCACAATCCGGCTTCGTCACCATAATATATCGTAGGTGCACCCGGCCATGTCATCTGTATCATAACACCAAGTCTGAAAAGAGCCTTATCTACTCCCTCATCTGCTGCCTGTGGTCCCACACTTGCTGTTCTGCCGACACGATGATTTGTTCTTGTCATAAACCTTGAATGGTCATGATTTGAAAGTTCGTTCATGGCAACCTGAAGCGACTGGGTATTAAATCTTGTCATATAATTTCGCATAGAGCCAAAGAATGCATCTGCGTTGCCGAGAAGATCTTCCCTGTATTCATCACTGTGTTTTTCAACACCGGTTAAAAACCATGTGATTGGCTCCATAAACGCATCATAGTTCATAACCGTATCCCACTGATCACCTCTGAGCCAGTCTGTCGGGTCTCCGTAATGCTCTGCCAGAACGATTGCCTCAGGATTTGCCTCCTTGACATTTCTTCTGAACTCTCTCCAGAAATAATGATTGTACTCCTGTGACTGTCCAAGGTCGGCTGCCACATCAAGTCTCCAGCCGTCAACATTATAAGGAGGTGAAACCCATTTTCTTGCAACATGCATTATATAATCAAATAAAAGCGGTGAATCTTCATAATTTAATTTTGGAAGTGTATCGTGTCCCCACCATCCGTCATAGTGATAATTGTAAGGCCACATATCCTCATTGAATTTAAAAAATGTTCTGTATGGGCTCTCACCCGATACATAGGCACCCTTTTCATAACCCTGGGCACCTTCGTATATACACTCTCTGTCAAGCCATTTGTTGAATGAACCACAGTGATTGAAAACTCCGTCAAGAATAACTTTCATTCCCCTTTTGTGAACTTCCTCTACAAATTCCGCAAAAAACTTGTTGCTTGCCTCAAGATTTTCCTTGTCCGTAACTCTGCACACATATTTTGTCGCATATTTATTCGGATAAGTTCCGTCACATAAAAGCTGCCCCTGTTCATTCCTCTGTAATACTTCACCCTCATCTTTCACTATTTTGCCAAAATGCGGGTCTATATAATCATAATCCTGAATATCATATTTGTGATTTGACGGTGATACAAAAATCGGATTGAAATAAATGGCATCAACACCTAATCCCTGCAAATAATCAAGTTTCAGCCATACTCCGGCTATGTCACCGCCGTAAAATTCCCTTACACCCATAGATGCCGGATATTTAAACCAGTCATCTACTTTGTCAGTTCCCTCACCGATATAGACATACTCATCCTTTTCTACATCATTTGTCTTGTCACCATTGTAAAAACGGTCAACATATATCTGGTAAAAAACAGCACCCTTAGCCCAATCCGGTGTATGAAACGATGGTGTTATCGTAAAATTATAATAAGGTTCTACTCCGCTGCACACTCCGACACTATTGTAATAACACACAATTCTGCCGCTTGTAACTTCAAAATAGTAATCTATCATTTTGTCAGAAAGTTCAATAGTGCTCTCATAGTAATCAAACATTCTGTCATTATAGACTTTTTCCATATCTACACGTGTATCTCCGCAGACAACCAGAACTACCTTATCAATATTTTCCCTGCCGGTTCTAAACCTTATCTTAACACTCTCACCTGCCTCCGGCTCAGGCGGTATACGATACCTGTCAGTGCCGTCACTAAAAAGTGCCTGTGGGTTAAATATTGTTGTAAGATTGTCGATAAAAAGCTGTGTTTTCATAGCTTTTGTCATCTTCGCAAGCCTTACATTCATATCCATAATAATCCTCCACTCTTATAATTCAATCGCATAATATGATGATGAGTTCAAAAGTTATTTTGCCCCATCATAATTTTATAAAGAAAAATCATCCATTGTCTTTAAATATTCCAATAAGTTTTCTTTTGTATTTGCTTCCGGCTCATCTAAAACCTTATCAAGCATTTTTTTTAAAATTTCTCCCATATTCGGGCCGGGTTTCACTCCTGCCGCTATCAGATCAGCCCCAGTCAGTGCCAGTTCCTTTATTGATAAAGGCTGCGCATTCTGCGTAATATATTCAAATCTTTCAACTCCTGAATTTATCTTTGAAAGTTTTTCCTCTAACATCTTATCACTCTGTGACAACACATCTGCATATTCAACAAGAAAAAGCATATCCATAATATCCGCACCTATCTTTGATACAGCACGCCTGAATGCCTTACTGCTGTCCTCAATACGATAGTCATGAAACTTTACAAGCCTGCATACTTTTGATATTGACTCGTTGTCAAATGTAAGCCTTCTCATAATCTTTTTTGCCATCTTTTCGCTCTCCTGCGGATGACCGTAAAAGTGACCTGTTCCATCACCGTCAATCGTCATGACAACAGGCTTTGCAATATCATGTAACAGCATTGCCATACAAAGAATCGTGTGCTGTTTTTTGTTCATTTTCTTTGCAATTTTCTTCGCTGTAATCATTACTTCCTCAGGCACTTTATCATACATTTTTCTGTCTGAGGTCACTTCAAAGAAACAATTCATGATTTCAATACCATGTATACTGTGCTCTCCGACAGTATATACATGATGCGGATTCTTTTGCTCTGTCACCATCGCTTTGTCAAGTTCCGGCAGGAAATATCGTGTCATGCCCGTGCTGTATGCATCTCTTAATCTGCCCGCCTCTTTTGCCACAAGCAGTTTCGTAAGCTCAACCCTGATTCTTTCCGCACTTATATTTTCAAGTCTGTCTGCTCTTTGGACTATTGCATTTCTTGTCTCTTCCTCTATCTCAAATCCAAGCTGCCCGGCAAATCTCACTGCTCTTAACATTCTTAATGCATCCTCGTCAAACCTCTGTCCCGCATCACCGACACATCTTATTATACCATCTTTAAGGTCTTTAATACCCTCAAATTCGTCAACAAGACCTCTTTTATCGTTGTATGCCATGGCATTTATGGTAAAATCACGCCGTTCAAGGTCAAGTTTTAAGTTGTCGGTAAATTCCACCTTCTTCGGGTGCCTGTTGTCCTCATATTCCCCATCTATCCGGTATGTCGTCACTTCATAGCCGATGTGGTCAAGCATTACAGTAACCGTTCCATGCTGTATTCCGGTATCTATCGTTTTCTTAAAAAGCTGTTTAATCTGAAGCGGTTTGGCAGAAGTGGTGATATCCCAGTCCTGCGGTTTTCTCCCCAAAAGAGTATCCCTGACACATCCCCCAACTGCATAAGCTTCATATCCTGCCTGTTCAAGCTTACTAATAATATATGAAACATTTTTCGGTAATATCATCTTCAATTTCATTTCACCTCACAAACATATATACTATAATACCTAAAAATGCCTGTTTTGACAAATTTTAAAATAAAAAAAATCAGGGTACGCATATTAAAACAAATTTAAACATACATCCCCTGATTACAATACACTGTATTTTAGTGATAAATCACTTTATTTGATTTATTAAAAATTATAAGTATTTCTTCAACACATCAACCTTATCAAGCTGCTCCCATGGAAGTTTTAAATCATTGCGTCCAAAATGACCATATGCTGCTGTCTGCTTATAAATCGGTCTTCTAAGGTCGAGCATCTTAATAATTCCTGCCGGACGGAGGTCAAAGTTTTCTCTGATTATCTCCACAAGCTTCTCATCAGAGATTTTGCCTGTTCCAAATGTGTCAACCATTACAGATGTAGGC